>SDBV01000395.1_pt1 | contig 62084 bp, 47 predicted proteins | sample 2277081 | NCBI WGS metagenome assembly SDBV01 (sample SAMN10402039, study PRJNA504765) | marine sediment metagenome | isolation source: marine sediment core GS10_PC15, 223 cmbsf | place: Arctic Ocean: Southern Knipovich Ridge | collected 2010
GTGCTTTTAACATTTATCCAGACGCTCTGCGTGCTTCAAAGTGTCACTTCAATCAGGATCCATATCAGTGTTGTTTATTTCTTAATCACACTATTTTTCCTTAGAAGGATTTCTTTGCTCAAATCTGTAAAATTAAACGAAGAAGACGTTTCATGTGCATACTCTTGCAGTACATTTGCAGATTCGCATGCAAGCTTCCAAAGCCATAGATGAGAAAGATTTTGAGTCACTTGACCCAAAAGAATACATCATTATTAAGGGTGCCAGGGTTAACAACCTGAAAAACCTGAGCGTAGCCATTCCGCGAAACAAAATGATTGTGGTGACGGGATTATCGGGGTCAGGGAAGTCATCGCTGGCATTTGATACACTTTTTGCCGAAGGTCAGCGGATGTATGTGGAAAGCCTGAGCTCCTATGCCCGCCAGTTCCTTGGCCGGATGGAAAAGCCTGAAGTAGATTATATCCGTGGTGTTTCACCGGCAATTGCCATCGAGCAAAAGGTAAATACACGTAATCCGCGATCAACTGTGGGTACAACCACTGAAATTTACGATTATCTCAAATTGTTGTTTGCAAGAATAGGTATTACTTATTCGCCAATAACCGGTGAAGTTGTAAAGAGCGACTCCGTGACTGATGTGGTTGACTTCCTTATGTCCAGGGATGCAGGAGCAAAATACATGATCCAGTATCCTTTCCATGTCCCGGCAGGAAGAACATATGAGCAGGAAATAAACATATTATTAAGTAAGGGGTATACAAGGATTACATCTGGTGGTAACACCGAATACCTTGAAGACTTACTTGAAAAACCTCAGGAAAATGATGAACAATTGATGTTTGTTTTGGTTGACCGGGGTATTGTGGAACACGATGAACACTCAAAGTTCAGGTTTGGCGACTCCATTCAGACCGCTTTTTTCGAAGGCCAGGGAATTTGTATTGTAGATGTAGATGGTGAGGTATCAAAAACGTTTTCAGACAAATTTGAATTAGACGGGATTTTATTTGAAAAACCAACTGTTAACTTTTTCAGTTTTAATAATCCGTATGGGGCCTGCAGGACATGCGAGGGATTCGGGAGAATTCTGGGAATAGACGAAAATCTGGTGATTCCCGACAAGAGTCTCTCTGTATATGAAGGTGCAATTGCTCCCTGGCGAAGCGAAACGATGAAAAAATGGAATATGGCATTTATCAATGTTTCTTCTAAATTCGATTTTCCGATTCATAAGCCATTCAATGAACTTTCGGAGGAACATGTGCAGCTGCTTTGGAGCGGGAGTGAACATTTTAAGGGCATCAATGATTTTTTCAGGCAGATTGAAAAGAAAACTCATAAAATTCAGTACAGGGTATTGCTTTCGAGGTACAGGGGGCGCAAAGTGTGCCCTGATTGTCGCGGTACTCGTATTCGAAAGGATGCATCCTATGTAAAAATTGGAGATTACTCAATCACCGACCTTGTATTGATGTCGATTAAACGACTACAAGTGTATTTTGATACGTTTGAGCCAGATAGCTACCAGCAAAAAATTGCTGACCGGCTGCTGAAAGAAATTCGATACCGGCTGGAATATATCAATAGGGTTGGGCTGGGTTACCTTACCCTCAACAGGATGACCTCAACACTATCAGGGGGTGAGTTCCAGCGAATAAAGCTTGCTACTTCACTCGGAAGCGCATTGGTGGGGTCGATGTATATTTTGGACGAACCCAGCATCGGGTTGCACCCCCGTGATACACGCAGGCTAATCAGTGTGCTGGAGACGCTTCGCAATCTGGGAAATACAGTGATAATTGTAGAGCACGAAGAAGAAGTGATGCGTGCAGCGGACCAGATTATCGATATAGGACCGGATGCCGGCTCACATGGTGGAGAATTGGTTTTTCAAGGGAACATAGAGGAGATCACTAAGGATATATCAACGCATACAGGAAGGTATTTAAGTGGAGATGATTTTATTCCGGTGCCGAAGAATCGAAGGAAATGGAGCGACAAAATATTACTTAAAGGAGCCCGGGAAAATAATTTGAAGAATATTAATGTAGTAATTCCTCTTGGTGTATTGAGCGTTGTTACCGGGGTAAGTGGTTCGGGAAAATCAACACTTGTTAGAAATATTTTGTATCCGGCTATCGGTAAAAACCTGGGACTCATCGCCCGGTCAACCGGTAAAGTGGATCAGGTAGAAGGTGATATTGATAAAATATCAAGCGTTGAATTTATTGATCAAAATCCAATAGGCAAATCTTCGCGTTCCAATCCTGTTACTTACGTGAAAGCATACGATCAAATCAGGCAACTCTTTGCATCTCAATCATTAGCCAGGAAACGCGGATATAAGCCATCACACTTTTCTTTCAATGTAGATGGGGGGCGATGTGAAACCTGCCAGGGAGAGGGAACGGTAAAAATAGAGATGCAGTTTATGGCAGATATTTACCTCACCTGCGAAAGTTGCAAGGGAAAGAGGTTCAAACATGAAATTCTGGAAGTTGAATATAAAAATAAAAATATTGATGACATTCTCAAAATGACATTGGAGGATAGCCTGGAGTTTTTTAAGGAGAAACATGCAGTAATATCCAAACTGCAACCATTATACGATGTAGGGTTGGGTTATATCCAGTTAGGTCAGTCTTCGAATTCATTAAGTGGTGGAGAGGCCCAACGGGTAAAACTTGCCTCATTTTTAAACAAGGATAAAAGCTCCAATCGAATTCTCTTTATTTTTGATGAACCCACAACAGGATTACATTTCCATGATATACGTAAACTTATGGATGCTATTAACGGATTAGTCGATCAGGGAAATACCGTTGTAATTATCGAACATAATATGGAGGTGATAAAGTGTGCGGATTGGATTATCGACCTTGGCCCCGACGGAGGCGACGAAGGTGGGGAATTGATGTTTGAAGGAACCCCTGAAGACATGATCCGTGAGAAAGATAATATTACAGCAAATTACCTTCATCCAAAAATTAAGGAATGATGAAAATCACCCTTAATAAGTAATTAAATCGTTTGTGAAGACCTGATAAATGTATTACTTAGCACAAAATTTTTTCAAATATGGCGTCTTCAGATTTATTGGCTACTGTAAAGCGGAGAAATCCGGGTGAAACAGAATTTTACCAGGCAGTAGAGGAAGTATATAATTCTGTACAAATGGTTTTAAATAAACGGCCAAAATACAGGAAATATAAAATTCTTGATCGACTTGTTGAGCCCGAGCGGATAATCTCATTTCGAATACCCTGGGTAGACGATCAGGGAGAAGTTCAGGTCAATCGAGGTTTCAGGGTGCAGATGAATAGTGTATTGGGCCCGTTCAAAGGGGGTTTGCGTTTTCACCCATCGGTGAACTATTCCATACTTAAGTTTTTGGCCTTCGAGCAGGTCTTTAAAAATTCGCTGACGGGCTTACCTCTGGGTGGTGGGAAAGGAGGAGCAGATTTTGACCCCAAGGGAAAATCCGAAATGGAAATCATGCGGTTTTCTCAAAGTTTTATGATGGAATTATGGCGTCATATCGGGCACCGCGTGGATATACCGGCAGGTGATATTGGCGTTGGTACCAGGGAAATTGGATACCTGTTCGGTACATTTAAAAAATTGACCAATGAGTTTTCAGGTGTGATCACAGGGAAAGGCGTTGATTGGGGTGGAAGTATGGTCCGCGCAGAAGCGACTGGGTATGGGTTGATCTACTTTGCTTCGAATATGCTTGCAGTGAAAGGCGATTCATTAAAAGGCAAAAAATGTCTGATTTCCGGCTCAGGAAACGTGGCACAATATGCTATGGAAAAAATCCTTCATGAAGGAGGAATTCCGTTAAGCGCTTCTGATTCCTCCGGATATATTTATGATGAGGAAGGTATAACCATCGAAAAATTGAAATTCATCAAAGATTTAAAAAACAAAAGGTGGGGAAGGATCAGTGAGTATGCTGATGAATATCCGGGCACAATTTATGTTGCAACAAAAGATTATGGCGACATTAATCCATTGTGGGACCACCCTGCTGATTGTGCTTTTCCTAGTGCTACACAAAATGAAATCCATGAAAAGGATGCAAATAATATCGTTAAAAACGGAGTAACGCTTGTTGCTGAAGGAGCGAATATGCCTTGTACCCCGGAGGCTATAAAAGTATTGCAGGATAATGGTATAAATTATGCACCTGGCAAAGCCTCCAATGCCGGAGGTGTGGCTACTTCAGGCCTGGAAATGATCCAGAACTTTACCGGGAGTAAATGGACAAGTCAGGAAGTAGATCAAAAACTCCATATGATCATGACAAATATCCACCAGATTTGTCTCGATGCATCTGATAATTATGGCAAAAAAGGCGACTATCTTTTGGGAGCAAATGTTGCTGGATTTGTTAGGGTAGCTGATGCAATGATTGCCCAGGGGGTTATTTGATAGCTGCAAAATATCTATATTAAATTTTTGAATAAGGGTCTTCATTTTGTATATTCATAATGCAATGGTACGACCCTTATTAATATTTCTGGTTCTGATTATTTCAGGTTGTGCTGGAACCAAGTATTCATCAAATACAGATCCCAATGCTGTCTTTAGTAGAATTCAAACATTTTATTGTGCTGAATGCTTAGAAGAGGTAATATCAATCCAGCCCCGCTACGACAATGAAAAGAATAGAACCATTATACGGGAAGCAATTACTTCTGAAATGGAAAAACGAGGCTACACCTATTCTGAAGAGAACCCGGATGTCCTTATTGAATACCTGATATCTGTTGAAAATAAAGTTGATACGGTTGTTCAACGTACTACCAACTATCGCTATTGGAGAGGATTTGAAACAGATGCTTACAATTACAAAAAAGGCACGATTTTCGTCAATATGATCAATCCGGAAGATGGATTGATCATATGGCAGGGTAGTGCCGAAAGCGTACTTGACAGGAATCCCAAAAATGTGGAAAAAAAAATAAACCTGTTTATAGAGAAGATTTTTGAACAATTCCCCGCAAAAGCAAACTGAAAACTTACTTTTACACCTTTAATTATTACTAGTACTATGCGAAAAAATATTGTTGCCGGGAACTGGAAAATGAACAATTCTCTGGAAGAAGGATTAAAACTTGTGTCTGAAATTGTAAATATTGCTGAAGATGAAGTTACTGATGATGTTCAATTGGTAATAGCGCCTCCTTTCATTCACCTGGATGCCGTATCGAAATTAGTCGAAGGTCACGTTGTTTTATCTCTTGGAGCTCAGAATTGCAATGAAAATAAATCCGGTGCCTATACCGGCGAGGTTTCAGTTGTGATGTTGAAATCAGTGGGCGTTGAATTTGTGATCATAGGCCATAGCGAGCGGCGGGAATATTTTAATGAATCAGACGAATTGCTTGGAAGCAAAGTTGATGCAGTCCTGGAAAATGGGTTGCGTCCAATATCTTGTTGTGGAGAATCCCTGGAAATACGAGAAGCTGGGAATCAAGTGGATTTCGTTTGCGGTCAGCTTACAAACAGCCTTTTTCATCTTTCCGAAAATGAATTTAAGAATATTGTAATTGCTTATGAACCTATATGGGCAATTGGTACCGGGGTTACTGCTTCCGCAGAGCAGGCACAGGATATGCATGCAGCTATTCGTAATCATCTGGCATCAAAATTCGGGAGTTCAGCTGCGGATGAATGCAGTATTTTGTATGGTGGAAGCTGCAAACCCTCAAATGCAGAAGAGCTGTTTTCCAAGGCCGATGTAGACGGCGGGCTCATTGGTGGTGCATCTCTCAATTCCAGGGACTTTATTGACATTGCACGGTCGTTTTAATCCAACGGATGGATTTCATTGAAATTCAAATTCAAAGTAAGGTCGAATTCAGGGAAATTCTTATAGCTGAAATCAGCAATCTCGATTATGATGGTATGATCGAGACCAAAAAAGGATTTAATGCCTGTATTGTCGAAAATGCATTTGATGAAATCAAATTAAAAGAGCTTCAGAAAAAATATTCAGATACCATTCCGTTTGAATACAAGATAGAAAAGGTTAAAAAAGTTAATTGGAACCAGGAATGGGAATCGAATTTTCCGGCTGTTGAAGTGGCAGGGAAATGCCTGGTCCGGGCATCTTTTCATCTGCCCGATGATTCATTTCCCTTTGAAATCATTATTAACCCCAAGATGTCTTTTGGTACCGGACATCATGAGACAACTGCATTGATGATTACCTACCAGATGGAACTGGAACATGAAAGCAAAAAAGTGCTGGATTGCGGCTGTGGCACGGGCATCCTTTCCATATTTGCGGAAATACTTGGCGCCTCAAGGGTAATTGCAATTGATATTGATGAATGGGCAATGAAAAATGCACAGGAGAATGCCATATTAAACAGTTGTTCGAAAATTGATTTTTTCCGGTCAAAGGTTTCTTTACTTCCCGATACGGGTTTCGATATTTTACTGGCCAATATAAACAAGAACACTTTGCTGTCAGAATTGGCGGATTATTCCCAAAAGGTAGTTAAAAACGGCAATCTTTTAATGAGTGGGTTTTACTTAACTGAACTGGGTGATATAGCAAAAAAAGCTTACCAATTTGGCTTTCAACAAATCAGCAAAAAAGCTGATAACGAGTGGGTCGCAGCGTTATTTAAGAAAATATAGCCACATCAATAAACTGACAGCGTGTGTTAACTTTGTAACTTCATAGCTGTTAAAGTTTATTAATTTGTTTTTTTTGAGGATATTGAAGTAAATAGATTCATTTGAAGAGGATATCAGCCATACTGATAATCGTTGTTTTTGCTACCACAATAGCAAATTCGCAACAATTTGAGATCAATAGTGAGATAGATTCTTTTGGTATTAGTATCAAATCCAATCTTGCTAAAATTCACAACGCGAAATCCATTACCACAGGTAAACATATGGAAGCTTTATGGCCGGAGTTGGGTTCCGATGAAAAAACAAAAATCATCAACCATGTAAAAGCAATGGTTGACAAAGGATACAAGATAATGCCGTCATTTATATCCTATTTTGAAATGATTGACCTTGCAAAAAACAAGGAAAATGTTTCAGCTCAGCAATTTTCACAATTACTCGATGTTACCGGGCAGGTAATGGAAAATAATACCGCGAAGGAACTTGCTTTATTTGAAAAATTTGTGACTACCTTTTTTAAAAATCATGCTTTGTATTTTTCAAATGCGAATCAACTCCTCACTACAGATCCCTCCTACAGTTTTGAATATCATGGTGGAACCTCGAACCTGATTATTGATTATGAAGAGGATACTACTGGTTATGAAGATGATCTTTACGAAGACGAAGAAGATGAATACGGTGATGAATTTGAGGATGAATATGACGATGAGTTCGATGAATATGATGATGAATATGACGATTACGACGAATACAATGAAGATGAATTTGAGGAAAAGCTGGGATGGGAGGAGCCTGAGGAGTCTTATTTCCCTGAACCTCCGCTTGCTTTACAAGGGCCTGTGATTGTGTTCAGTGATGTATCCCTACAGATTGTTTCAAAGAGGCAAAAAGCTGAAATAAAAACTACAAAGGGGGCATTCCTGATTTTTTCACAGAAATTTTCCGGAGAAGGAGGTACTGTGGATTGGTCTACCGGAGGATTGGGAGAGAATGCACGTGTGGTTTTACCAACTTACAATTTCGATGTCCGTAAACCTTATTTTATTGCGAAAGTTTCAACCCTTGAATATCCGGATAAACTTCACGAGCCTATTGAGGGAGAGTTTGAGTATGATGGGAAGAAGGGGATATCAGGTACAAGTTTTATATCGTATAAAAAAGATATCAAACTAAAAAATACGGGTATCCCCGGATTAAGTGTAACAGGTGGATTTTCGTTGGTAGGCAATCGCATATTCACCAAAGCAAAACAACGTTCTAAATCAGTTCTGCAACTTGCGGACCAGGGGATCATGAAATTTAAATCAGTCTCGGAAAGTTTTACCCTGGTAGATTCTGTATTCTGGGGGAATAATGCCTCGATAACTGTTTACCATGGTTTTGATTCCATTTACCACCCTTCTTCCCATGTTAGGTACAATATCGCTGAGAACGAATTGGTGTCGAGGAGTACAGACAGCGATTTCAGATATACCCCATATTATTCAAGCTATATAAATATGGAAATAACAGCTGATTTATTGCACTGGTCAGTTGATTCTGATTCATTAGAATTTTCCATTATAAGCGGAAAGGCGGAATTGCCTGCCCTGATCCAGTCTGTTGAATATTTTAATCCGGATGTACTTGCTTCTTTAGGTGAAAATTACGGATTTAATCCTGTCCTAATGGTGGCCAATTTTGTTGCAAAAAAGCATATCCGCGAATTTTATCCTTCAGAAATAGCTGATAATTACGATCTTGAAACTAAAGAAGTTACCAGGGCATTACAAGACCTCGCTCATCTGGGATATCTCAATTATGATCAGATATCAAGACTATATTCGATCAGGAAAAAGACAGTACACTATAGTATGGCCAAAAAAAATAAGGTTGACTATGATAATTTTATATTGCTGTCGAAAGTATCCAGTGGGCCGAATATGATTTTTGATATTCATAATAATGAGATGCATGTAAATGGGATTGACAGGTTTTATATTTCAGATATTCTGGATGTTTATATCGAACCTGCAAATAGTCAACTTACACTTGGATCGGACCGTGAGTTTGTGTATGATGGTAAACTTTTTGCCGGAAATTTTGAATACGCTGGGAGGGGATTCAAGTTTAATTATGACAGTTTTAAAATTGATATGCAACTGATAGATGAGATTCAATTATATATCCAGGATGCTGACTCCCAAAGTTCCCAAAAGACAAAAATCAGTAACGTGATTTCAGGTATCTCGGAGACCGATAGTGCGGTAGTGGCTGCAATGAATAGTTTCACGGGTTCTTCAGGCAAACTATTGGTTAATGTACCCAATAATAAATCAGGTAAAAAGATATACCCTTCTTATCCAAAATTTGAGGGAGGAGGAAATGGCTTCGTTGTCTATTTTAGTGGTAAGGAATACCTGGATGGTGCATATGCAAAATCATTATTCATGATCGTTCCACCTTTCAGTCTTGATAGTTTAAGCGATAGCGATCCGGCGGCTATTAACTTTTCAGGAAAATTTAATTCGAGTGGGATAATGCCGGAGTTCAGTGCACTTCTGCATATTATGCCTGACCTGTCATTGGGTTTTGATCACAGCATTCCACCCGAAGGATACCCATTATTCGAGGGAGACGCTTTTATTTATAACAAGCTTTCGCTCGATAATGAAGGGCTTCGAAGCCATGGAGAAATGAAGTACCTCACTTCTGATTTATATGCAAACGACTTTATTTTTTACCCTGATTCTATTGTTGCTGATGGAGCAACATTTGAAATGAGGCAGGAGGAATTTGACGGTGTTACTTTCCCACAAATATCAGTAAATAACTATCGTATGAAGTGGCTGACTACACTCGATAGTATGCATATTGATAATAATCAAGAACCATTTCAACTTTATGACGGAATTTTGTCGCTTGACGGACGGGCTACCCTGACACACCGTGGTGTATTTGGTAGCGGAAATTTGCAAACGCAAGGTTCCGAGGCTTTCTCAAAAGAATATAATTTCAAAGACGATGGCTTCACTGCAAAACATGCCGAATTTAAAATAATTTCATCTGATCCTGAAAAACCGGCACTTGCCGGTAATGATGTGTCAATTGATTTTAACCTGGTAGCACGAACAGCTGAAATTAAACCTGAAGTTAAAGGTGAAGCTGCCCTGGAGTTCCCGTTTGCCCAATTTAAAACATCAATATCAACAGCTGTATGGGACCTGGATTCAGCCACAGTAACCATGAGCAAACCCGAGAATGTGGATATTGAATCATCTTATTTTTACACCACACGGGAGGATCTGGATTCGCTTAGTTTTAATGCTACACAGGCGGTTTACAATATGAATACCTATGAACTGAAAGTAAGTGGAATACCATATATAACGGTAGCTGATGCGGATATAACACCTGAAAATGGTGAAGTCCTTATTTTGGAAAATTCACGGATTGGTACGCTCTACAATACAACAATTGTACTGGACACACTCAATGCATACCATCAGCTTTTTGATGGCACGATCGACATAGTTTCCAGGAATGAGTTTTCAGGTTCTGCCAGTTATGAGTATATTAATGCAGTACAGGACACTTTTGCCATCAAATTAGGGAATTTTCGTCTGGAAAAAATACCTGGTAAGGGCAATAGAGCAACCCCTGAATTTCAAACTGTGGCCAACGGAATGGTACCAGAGAATGACCATCTACTGGTTTCTCCGGGGATGCTTTACAAAGGTGATATTATCATGGAGGCACGTAAACCTACGCTCGAGCTTGATGGTTATATAAAATTGGATTTGAATAAAATACCTAACTATGATACCTGGATTCAATATACAAGCGATGCTGAACAACAGGAGGTAATATTGGATTTTGATAATGGACAAACAGAATTTGGGGATAAACTTATTGCGGGTTTGCATTTTGATTACAATGATTACAGTTTATACTCAACATTTATTAATGCTAAACACGAAGTTGGTGACGATGATTTTTTTGTACCATCCGGCAAAATAAGATACAACCCGGATAGTAGTGAATATATAATAATTACTGAAAATAAGGACCTTGGATTGTCTTATGAAGGAGCAATGATGATCTATTATGAAGATTCTTCATCTATGCATTTCGAAGGGCCGGTTCATTTTATTGAAAATACAAAAGATGTAAAAGTTGAAGCCGTAGCAATTGGAGACGGAAAGACAGAAACAAATGCATATAATTTTGATGCATTGGTTACCATTGATTTCAACGTAAATACATCCATTTTTGATTTTTTATCACGTGGATTAAGAAACGCGATAGATTTACTAGGTGCCCCGGAAGCGATCCAGGACAGAACCTCAATTTTATATAAACTTGCTGATTTTATTGGAGACCGGGCGGCTAAGGATTATGAAAAGAGGTCGTTTGAGGAATATACACCTTTAGCCAGTATGTCATCAAAATTGGTAAAACCAATCGTATTCAGCGAACTAAAAATGAAATGGTCTGATGATCAGAAGTCTTTTTATAATGAAGATGGCATTCTTGGAATTTCCAATGTACTCCGCTCAGATATCAATGCTTCGTTTGAAGGATTCTTTGAAATCAGAAAAGATATTGGTGGTGATAGGATTGATATTTTCATCAAAGCCGCCCCGGAAATCTGGTATTATTTCAGTTACGCAGACAATAAGTTGCTGATTTATTCGTCCGACAGTGAATTGAATGATCTTGTCAAACAAAAAACCAATCAGGGAAAAGCAAAAATTACCGACCTTGTATTTGCTCCGGGAGATATTGGAGAAACTCAGTCATTTGTAAATACATTTCGCATGATTTATTATGGAATAAAAGAGCCGTATGAACTGGGAGGTGCAATTCTGATAGATGCTGAAGAAAAAAAGAAGGTTACCGATGACGACGACGACGAAGGTTTTTGATCGTGTCTTATTTCTTCCAAAACGGATATGCATCTCTTATATTTGCACCTCAATTTATTTCATTGAATATTAAAATTAAATTCCGTGGACAAACAACAAATTAAAATTTTCCTTGAGCAAAATAAAGAGCGGTTTCTTGATGAACTATTTGGATTAATAAAAATACCTTCCGTTAGTGCAGATGAATCATTTAAAGGTGATATAAGAAAGGCCGCAGAATATATTGTGGATAATCTGAATGCTTCGGGTGTGGACCATGCTGAAATATGTGAGACTGCAGGACATCCGATTGTTTATGGTGAAAAAATTGTAGACCCGTCCAAACCTACTGTACTCGTTTACGGGCATTACGATGTACAGCCGGCTGATCCCTACGACCTTTGGGATTCTGCTCCTTTTGAACCGGTAATAAAAGACGAAAAAATTTATGCACGTGGTGCCTGCGACGACAAAGGCCAGATGTTTATGCATATTAAGGCGATGGAAATAATGAACAGCCTTGACGAATTAGCTTGCAATATTAAATTTATTATCGAAGGCGAAGAGGAGGTGGGATCAGATAATCTGGAAATATTTATCAAAGAGAATAAAGATAAACTCAAAACTGATGTGGTGCTCATTTCAGATACAACCATTATTGATAACGATACCCCATCACTTACAGTGAGCCTTCGCGGGCTAAGCTATGTGGAAGTGGAAGTGACCGGTCCGGACAGGGACCTTCATTCGGGAGTTTATGGTGGAGCAGTGGATAATCCAATCAATGTGTTGTGTACCATGATCAACAAGTTGAAAGATGAACACAACCATGTAACCATACCCGGTTTTTATGACAAGGTGATTGAAATTTCTGAGAATGAAAGAACGGAACTAAATAAAGCTCCATTCAATATTGAAGAATACAAAAAGGATCTTGATATTGATGAAGTCGCCGGTGAAAAAGGATATACTACACTTGAACGGGTAGGAATACGGCCAACGCTTGATGTAAATGGCATTTGGGGAGGTTATACCGGTGCAGGGGCCAAAACAGTACTTCCTTCAAAAGCATATGCAAAAATTTCAATGCGACTTGTACCTGATCAGGACAACAAGGAGATTACCAGGCTATTTACAGACTATTTTCAGGAGATTGCACCCCCAACGGTGAAAATAAAAGTTACACCCCATCATGGTGGACAGCCGGCCCTCACCCCTACAGATTCGATAGCCTATAAGGCAGCCAGTAAGGCCTTTGAGGAAACATGGGGCAATAAGCCAATACCTACTCGTGATGGAGGTAGTATTCCCATCGTTTCCTTGTTCGGTGAAGCATTGCAGGCCGATACTGTTCTTATGGGATTCGGGCTTGATTCGGATGCTATTCATAGCCCAAATGAACACTATGGCCTTTTTAATTTTTATCGGGGAATAGAAACCATCCCGTTATTTTATAAACATTTCGCCCAGTTGGTTGCATCAGGGCAATAGCGTTTTGCTGAACCAACTTTCACATGAAATCGTTAGATACTTTTGATAGATTTGTAAAACGAATGAAAAAACTATTTTTAGGCTTATTTGCACTATTGATTACGCAGGCCTCACATGGTCAGGTTTTGCAACCGGCTACCTGGTCGTATGCATCATCTGCATCCAATGTGAAAGTTGGCGATGAGGTAGATTTAATATTCAAGGCCAAAATAGATTCTGACTGGTATTTATACTCCTCTGATTTTGATCCTGATCTGGGCCCGATGGTTACCACTTTTAAATTTGAGGAGAATGAAAGTTACGAATTGGTGGCCGGTATCCGGGCGATCAATCCAAAGAAAAAGTACGACGAAATATTTGAGGGAGACTATACCTATTTCAGAAACAAAGGGGAATTCAGGCAAACTATTAAAGTATTAAGTAAGGGACTGAATATTTCCGGCATCTATTCTTACCAGGTTTGTACCGATGTTGATGGGTTGTGTATCCCTTTTGAGGATGAATTTTCAACATCAGACTTTGGGATCGATGTTACCGGTGGTGAGGAAACAGGTATCGTAAAGTCAACTCCAATACCGGATAATCCATTTAATGCTTCTTTGGCTGATACACCTTTGCAAGGCCCCGGTTTATTGCATCCTTCGGAGTGGCAGGTTTCTTTGTCCACGGCAAATTATGAGGCCGGGGAAGAAATTGAAGTTGTTTTTAATGTTGCGATTGAAGACACCTGGTACCTTTACTCATCTGATTTTGATCCGGATGTTGGTCCAATGGTTACTGAGTTTCATTTTGATCCGGATGCGAGCTACGAATTAATTGGAGATATCAAACCCATTAATCCTAAAAGAAAGTATGATGAAATATTTGAAGGAGAATATACATATTTCCGAAAACATGCTGAATTCAGGCAAAGAATTAAGGTATTGAGCATACCACTTCTTATTTCGGGGAATTACGAATACCAAGTTTGTACGGATGTTGACGGAAAGTGTATTCCATTTGATGAAGATTTTTCGATAGGTCAAGGTATTGAGGCAGCTAAAATTGCAGTTGTGAATATTTCTGCTGACATGACTTTTGAAGATCCGAATGACCCTGTAGATAAGTCCATGGCAGGTTTTATGTTATTTGCATTTATCTCCGGATTAGTTGCATTGTTGACGCCCTGTGTTTTCCCAATGATCCCAATGACCGTTACCTTTTTTCTCAAGGATGAAGAAAAAGGGAATGGAGTAAAAAAAGCCATTATTTTCGGAATTTCCATTATCCTGATTTTTACAGTGCTCGGATTGCTGGTAGCATTCACATTTGGAGCCGAAACCCTCAACCAGATGGCCACTCACTGGTTGCCAAATATTTTGGTTTTTCTGATTTTTATGGTCTTTGCTTTTTCATTTCTTGGGATGTTCGAAATTACCCTTCCCAGTTCATGGGTAAATAAGATGGATGCAAAAGCTGATAAAGGTGGCCTTGGCGGTGTGTTTTTCATGGCGGCTACCCTTGCTTTGGTATCTTTCTCATGCACATTTCCAATTGTGGGAAGTGTCCTTGTTTTGTCGGCAGCAGGCGAATTCATTAAGCCGGTCTTTGGTATGTTTGCTTTTTCACTGGCATTTGCACTGCCGTTTACTTTGTTTGCCATTTTCCCGGAATGGCTGCGTGGATTGCCAAAATCGGGGGGCTGGTTGAACTCCGTAAAAGTTGTATTAGGGTTTCTGGAACTGGCGTTAGGATTGAAATTTTTAAGTGTAGCTGACCAGGCATACCACTGGCACCTGCTTGACAGGGAAATTTACCTCGCATTATGGATAGTGATCTTTACTTTACTGGGATTCTATCTTTTGGGAAAAATCAGGATGCCTCATGATAGCAAGCAGGATACAGTAAGTATACCACGTCTGCTTTTGTCAGTAGGTACTTTTGCCTTTGTTGTTTACCTTATTCCCGGCTTATGGGGAGCACCTTTAAAAGCTCTGGCTGGATATCTTCCACCCATGACCACACACGATTTCAACCTGATTCAATTGATAGAAAACCGACAGGGTTCCGGGTATCAGTTTGCCGAAAATAATAACCTGTGCGAAGATCCAAAATATTCTGATTTATTAGAATTCCCTCATGGTATCCAGGGTTACTTTGATTTTGACCAGGCAATTACCTGTGCAAGAAGCCGGAATAAACCTTTGTTTATCGATTTTACCGGCCATGGGTGTGTAAACTGCAGAGAAATGGAGGCCAGGGTTTGGTCGGATCCGAAGGTATTGAAAAGGTTAAGAAATGATTTTGTAATGGTGGCCCTGTATGTGGATGATAAGACAAAACTGGATGAAAAACACTGGTACACATCCACCTATGACAGCAAGGTCAAAAAGACCATTGGTAAACAAAATGCTGACTTTCAGATTACCAGGTATAGCAATAACGCACAACCATTTTATGTTATCCTGGACCAGGATGAGCAATTGCTTGCCAGGCCCCTGGCTTATAACCTCAGTATTGATAATTTTGTAAAATTTCTTGACAAGGCAAAGGAGGAATATTACAAAAGGGAAAGCCTTGCAAAGAAATAATTCCGGCCTTATTTCGATTTCGGGGTAACCGGTTGTGTCCATGCAGTTTCGAAATCACCTTCCTGAAAGGGATTTAACTGCAAACGGTCTGAAATAATTTTAGCCCTTACAAATAATAAATTATCTTCCATGTCAAATTCGGCTGTAGATCCATCCACCGTTTTAAATATCTGTGGGATTCCCGTATCGGAAGTAACACCAATGAACAGGATTTTATAATTGATTTCCTCAACCTGTTTTACCCTAACTTCATACTTGCCATTTTTCAAATTGATATGCTCTAATATTACTCCGGTGGAAGAATAAAATCTGCCGTTTTCCATCGATTGGATGAGAGAAGCAGGGTGAAGTGAATCCGCCTGTATCATTACCCATCCCCTGCCTGCATTACTATATTCATTTCCATATAAATGGTAGTTATGAGTGTCATCGGTGGCAATGCCAAACATTAATGGTTGACCTTTATTTATATAGGCGGTATTGATCCTGTCCCACATTTCCTCCGTTCCAATATGTGTTGAGTCACCATAATTTCTTACAAGCGGATGTCCGTTGTAGATTTCGAAAAATCGCTCACCACGAAGCGATATCATGTCCTGCAGTGTGACTGCAAAGTAGAAGTTTGGATGATTGATATGGACAATTATTGGCACCCCTGTTTCTGTTCTCTGATTTAGTACAGCGTCAATGTTGTTTTGCATAACTTCGGAAACACTGCCACCACCCTGCGGCTTTATTAAATGTTGAATATTAGTGGCATTCAGATGTACTGGTTTTTTATCATAAGAATCAGTTATTTCTTCTGCCCTGATGATCAAAAATTTCTCACGTTCCTCATACAGTACTTTGTACTCATCGTAAGTTTTAAGTTTTACACTTATTCTTCCGGTATCCTCAGTATACGTCACCCACTTAGGGCCAAATTTTGCCAGGTATTTATCAAATGCGTTTTTATACACAAAACCACGGGGTATCAATTTCCATTTTTCACCTTCTGCCAATATATTGTGGTCAGATAAGGCAACGAAGTCATAACCATTTGATTTATACCAATCCATTATCATTTCGGGAAACTCATCCCCATCGCTCCAGTAGGAGTGGGTGTGTAGATTTCCTTTGTACCATTTCTGTTGAGGCTCATTATTGGAGTTGCAACCTGACAGCGCCAGTATTACAATAATGACAATTACTTGATAGTGTTTCATTCTGTTTTTTTTAGCATCTCACCATTTTCAAGATAGTAATTTATTGCTTTTTCCCACCATTTCATATTGGTTATAAAATCTGCATTCATTTTTGCAGTATTCATTTTTCTCCTGGAATTAAGAGGTACGTAATCATATCTGATATGGGATTTGGATTGTAATTCAGCTACTGGTTCGACCTTGATATTAATCTGCACGACATTTTTGTTGGGTGTAACCCTCACAAATGAAACCCCAAAGTTTTCCGTGTCATATTTTGCTACCTTCCATACGGTTTCTTCATTACCATGATGTGACGTTGTAAACACACAACCCTCTTCAATCAATCCGGATTCTGAATGGATCATTTTATAATCCCACCCATCCAACCAGTCACATTCACGTTTCGGGCAAAGTAATGGGAAAATATCACTGGCGCTGTGAGGATGTTTTTGGATATAATTAAATACATTGATCATAACCCGTTTCTTTTTTTCCCGTAATTAATAACATCTTGTTGAAAATCACAATTTCAATTCTTAATATTGTTATTCAATTAAAAGATCATTCATGAAGTTAAAAGCAGAATTCAACGTATTTGTCTGCTAGTATTTGGGAGAGGCCAGGTTCTGGCTCCGGTTATCAATTACTATTTCCATTTTAAACAGTTACTTCAATGAATGATAAATCATCAATCAATATTTTTTTTCAGAACCTGCGTATTGCTATTACGGGCTCAGAGAAAAATTTTACTACCGGGTCTATTAACCGGGCTGTCTTCCTTCTAAGTGTTCCGATGATTCTCGAAATGGTGATGGAATCGCTTTTTGCTGTTGTGGATGTCTTTTTTGTTTCACAAGTGAGCATCAATGCAATTGCTACTATCGGGCTTACAGAATCGGTCATATTTATAGTGTATGCCCTTGCAATTGGGATAAGCATGGCAACAACTGCTATGATAGCACGAAGAATAGGTGAAAAGAAGCATGATGAAGCTTCAGATTCTGCTGTACAGGCTATAATTCTATCGGTGGCGATTTCCTTAATAATTGGTGTTTTTGGATTTCTTTATGCAAAAGATATCCTGAATCTAATGGGTGCATCTGAAAAGTTGGTTTCAGAGGGCTATGGTTATACCAAATGGATGATAGGGGGTAATATTACAATTACACTTCTTTTTCTTTTGAATGCAATTTTTCGAGGGGCAGGAGATGCTTCACTTGCAATGCGGTCACTGTGGCTGGCAAACGGCTTGAATATAATTCTGGATCCATTATTGATCTTTGGAGTTGGCCCTTTCCCGGAAATGGGTGTGGAAGGTGCTGCTGTGGCAACCAATATCGGGCGCGGCATAGGTGTCTTGTTCCAGTTGTCCATTCTTATTAGAAAAGGATCTATTATTCATATTGGTGTAGCTAATTTAAAACTGAGATTGGATGTGATGTACCGGTTATTTAAAGTTTCACTGGGAGGCATGGGGCAATACCTGATTGGTACTGCAAGCTGGCTTTTTATGGTGAGAATTATTTCCCATTTTGGGAGCGAGGCCCTGGCAGGTTACACAATAGCAGTGAGAATTATAATGTTTTCAATTTTACCTTCCTGGGGTATGTCCAATGCTGCTGCCACCCTTGTTGGTCAAAACCTCGGTGCCCGTCAACCGGAACGAGCAGAAAAGTCTGTTTGGGTATGTTCCAGGCTTAATTTATACTTTCTGGGCTTAATTTCAATTGTCTATTTTTTACTTGCTGATAAATTAATAATGCTATTTAATGAAGAATCCAATGTTGTTTACAGCGGGATGCTTGCCATCCGATATATTTGTTCAGGGTACATATTTTTTGCCTATGGCATGGTCATTGCCCAGGCATTTAATGGTGCGGGAGATACACGAACTCCCACAATTATAAATTTCTTTTTATACTGGTTATTGCAATTACCTTTGGCTTATTTACTTGCATTGAATATGAATTTCGGGCCTGAAGGAGCATTCGCAGCGGTAGCAATTACAGAAGTTTTGTTATCGATTGTTTACGTGGTTGTATTCAGAAAAGGGAATTGGAAAAATGTAAATATTTAAATAGTAAGGGCTATTGGATATTGCCGTTTTAAGATAATATGTAGAAATATAAGTATTTTTGCAAAAGTTTATTAATCAAAAAGTGTATGAATCGTAGTCAATTATTTTTTGGGATTCTTTTTCTGGGAGTTGCTTTTTTGATTTTTGCCTCGCCATATTTTTTCCCCAGTCCTGAACAGGATTTCGAAACTTTGGAGGAAAATACCGGGGTAGATACGGTTTCCTATACTCCTAAAATGATGTACGGTTACGATATTGACAGCCTCGATGTGTTTGAGGTAAAGGTCAAAAGAAATCAGAATCTTGCCATAATTTTTTCAAAGTATAACGTAGATAACGAAACCATTTATGACCTTTCAAGAGCATCAGAGGGTGTATTTGATCTAAGAAAAATCCATCCTAACCGAAAAATAACATTTCTCTGCCACCAGGATTCTTTAAGAACACTAAAAGCTGCGGTTTACGAACCTTCCAATATTGAATATATCGTTTTTCATATTGAGGATTCTGTTCATGTGAGTAAGGTTATAAAGCAAACCGAAATTGTTCAAAAAACGGCTGCGGGAATTATAAGTTCTTCACTTGCAATGTCAATGATCGACCTCGAGTTACCGCCTACCTTAACCAATGAGTTTGCTGATATTTTTGCCTGGCAGATTGATTTTTTTCATCTCTATCCCGGGGATAAATTCAAAGTAATTTATGAAGAGGAACAGATCGATGGCGAGCTGATAACGATATCAGAAATTAAAGGGGCTTACTTTCAGCATGCCGGCAATGATTATTATGCCAAATATTACAACCAGGGAAATGGATTTGATTATTTTGATGAAGACGGGAACAGTTTACGAAAAGCTCTGTTACGATATCCTGTGAAATTTTCAAGGATCAGTTCAAGATATTCCGGGCGTCGATACCATCCTGTTCAGAAGAGATACAAGGCACACCGCGGGACCGACTTTGCGGCGCCTGCCGGTACCCCGATCCGATCCGTTGGGGATGGTATTATCGTTGAAGCAAGATATGGAAAATTTAATGGTAATTTTGTAAAAGTGAAACATAATGGTAATCACACTACGGGCTATTTACACATGAAAAAATTTGCCAGCGGTATTCGCCCGGGAGTTAAAGTAAAACAAGGACAGATAATCGGATTTGTAGGAAAAACAGGATTGGCAAAAGGGAATCATGTGTGTTTTCGATTTTGGAAAAATGGTGTTCAAATCGATGCACTCAAGGTTAATCTCCCTCCTTCTGAGCCTATTCTGGAAGAAAACCGGGCTGAATTTGATATGTTTAATGAGAGTATGATCACTGCACTTGATATCATATCCTATCCTGAAGATCAGCTTCTTATCGCTAAAATTGGGGAGTAATATTAAAAAAGTTGAAACAATTATCAGAGCGAATCACTATTTTTGTAAAAAAACATTATTTTAACTTATGTTTACGTAGGCTTATACTCGTCTGCCTGAGCTTAACAAATTAATTCATTTATTATGGTAAGATTATTTTTACTGGTTTGTTTAATCTTTCCCTTTGTTGCGGGCGCTCAAGATATGCAATGGGCATCCGAAGTTATTGAGTATTCTTCTGAACTTACGAGTGTCCAATACGCCGCTCATCAGGCTTTAGGCAAGCCTAATGTGTTACCTGTTGGTGGTGAAAGCCCGAATGCATGGACACCATCCTATCCAAACCGCATTGAGTATATCATTGTTGGATTTGAAGAACCGATAAGAATAATGCAGATTGTGGTTGCCGAATCCTATAGCCCCAGCCCCTTACAAACAGTGTATGCCTATGATACTCGAGGCAATGAGCATCTAATTAAAACTTTGCAACCGGCAGAAATTCCATTAAAGGGCCGATTGATAAATATTATGTTTGACCTTACCAAATATAAGGTTGCTTCTGTCAAACTTGAATTTGATGGAAAAGTTGTACCTGAGTTTTATAGTACTGATGCTATTGGTATTTCTGCTTCACCAATTCCATTTGTGGTTGAATTAGACCTTCCTGAGAACCTCAATGCTGAATTGTCAACCGAAAGGTTGAGTGAAAAAGTGAACAGCCCGTATAAAGAATACAAACCGTTGCTGGCCCCAGACGGGAAAACATTGTTTTTTTCACGGCAAAATCATCCTGAAAATACGGGAGGGGAAGATGATCCGGAGGATATCTGGTATTCCGAAATGGATGAAAATGGTGAATGGGAAGAAGCTGTAAATGCCACGGAATTAAATACAAAAGGTCCGAATTACATCAGTGCAATTACGCCTGACGGGTCTGCCGTTGTAATGCTTCTGGGAAACCAATATGATGATAAAGGACGGTTATCATCGGGAGTATCTATTGCTACAAAAGATGGCGATAGCTGGACACAGCCAGAAAACCTGCTTATAGCAAACGATTATAATTACTCTGATAAGGCACATTATTTTCTTTCTAATAACAGGCAGGTACTCTTCCTGGCTGTTCACAGGAATGATTCGAAAGGCGGAAGAGATCTGTATATTAGTTTCCTGATGGAAGACGGAACATGGTCTGAACCTTTGAACATTGGAGGAAATGTAAACACCGCTGCAGATGAAGGCGCCCCCTTTCTGGCAGCGGATGACAAAACATTATATTTTTCTTCAAATGGGTACTCAGGCTATGGAGGAAATGATATCTACGTTTCAAAGCGGTTAGATGATACATGGTTGAATTGGTCAGATCCTGAGAATATGGGTCCACAAATCAATACCGATCAGGAAGATTTATTTTTTCATATTCCGGTTACAGGTAATTATGCCTTCTATTCAAGAGGAGTCAACCAAACGGATGCTGACATTTATAAAATATCAATGCCTTTGATTGCAATGCCGGATGAAGTAGTAGTTATTCGGGGAAGAATATTAAACACAGAAACCAGGGAACCTATTGGAGCAAAAATACTATATGAGCGATTAAGTGATGGCTTACGGGTAGGCATCACAACATCTAATAAAACGACCGGTGAGTTTGAGATTGTATTACCGGTGGGTGAAATCTATGGATTCAGGGCTGAAGCCGATGGCTATGTTGCGATATCTGAAAATATAGACTTAAGTGATAAGGATCGAAATTACAAGGATATAAAGCAGGATTTGAAACTGGTGCCCATAATAGTCGAAGTCACTATTGTTATGAATAATATTTTCTTTGACTTTGACAGGGATGTTTTAAAACCCGAATCAATGCCTGAACTCAATAGGATCACTGAATTTCTTACAAAAAACGAAAATATAAAAATTTCTATCTCAGGACATTCGGATTCCAGCGGGCCCGAGGAATACAATATGGGACTTTCGCAACGCCGAGCCCAATCGGTCAGAAATTATTTTACATCAAATGGTGTTGACCCGGGCCGTATAGATGTGAAATTTTATGGTGAATCACAACCGATAGATACCAATGGAACCATCGAAGGTCAACGGAAAAACCGTAGGGTTGTATTTACTATTGTAGAGAAATAATCCGGTTACAATTGAATTAAATTAAGTATAAAATAATTTAAGATGAAAGTTATAAAAACCATAGTTTCAGTCATAGTCATTGGAATGTTGGCTGGCTCATCAACTTTTGCCGGCTATTTACCTGACACGGTTATTACGGTTTCTGGCCAGGTTGTCTCCTCCGATGGGAATGAGCCCATCCAGGCAACAATTGAGTATAAAAAGCTGCCATATGGAAGTGAGATAGGAAAAATTAGTTCTGACGAAAATGGAAACTTTACAATTTACCTTCGCGGCAACACAAAATATTTATTTAAAGTTTCGTCAGAGGGGTATTTTGCTCATAATGAGGAATTGCAAATAGAAACAACACAGATAACCGGTAAAGACATTGAATTATCAGGTGGTGATGCAGGATATGTTTTCCTGTTAAATAACCTTAATTTTGATGTTAACTCAGATCAGATCCATTCGGAATCCTATAATGAACTAAACATCCTTGTTGAACGGCTTAGCGAATATCCTGATATGGTAATACAATTAGAAGGACATACCGACTACCTGGGAAATGCTAACTCAAATATGGAATTGTCAGAGAAGAGAGTCCAGTCGGTTAAAAAGTATTTGATTTCCAAAAGTGTTGCAAAGGAAAGGGTTTTAACAAAGGCTTTTGGCGGCACTCAACCACTTTCACGCGCTGATACACCCGAGGCACACAGCAGCAACAGAAGAGTAGAAGTAAGAATCATCAAAGTAGAATAACAGGTATAATCCATAAATAATACTGCCTTTACAACAAATTGGTTGTATTGTGAATGGTATAAATGCCCTATATTTGTGGTTTGTGTTGAAGAAATATAAGAATCGGGTGAATAGCAGATAGATTACTGAATGAGAAGCTCAATTTTATCATTACTTATAGTTTGTGTATTTGTATTAAAGAATTCGGATACGCTAGCTCAGCAAGACCCCCAATTTACACAATACATGTTCAACCAATTATTTTACAATCCTGGATTTGCCGGTGTGGAAGGTACAAGTAAATTTACCTTGCTGCACCGTTCACAGTGGGCGGGCTATAAATCTACATTTGATGGGGGTGGGGCGCCCACAACATCCACTATAAATTTTTCGAAACCTATCTTTAAGTTGCATAGTGGCTTTGGAGGTGAAATTGTTAATGACAATCTTGGCCCATCCAACTCCCTGTCTGTTCAGGCCAGTTATGCTTACCATATCAATTTGAAAGAGTCTAAATTAAGTATAGGCCTGCGGTTCGGAATTATTTCAAAGTCTATAGATTTTGATCAGTACCGGTGGGCAGATCCTAATGACCCTTACCGTTTGGAGGGAAAAGAAACTCAGGCTCAGCCGGACCTCGGTCTGGGCGTTTATTTTAGAAACAAAAATTACTTTGCAGGAATAAGTGTTAACCACCTGATTGAAACACAATTTAATTTTGGAATTGATGATTTACAAAATTCATTGGAGAAAAATTTAATTGTTATGGGGGGATACAATTACGATGTTTCATATAACCTTGTGATTACTCCATCGGTCCTGATCAGATCTGATTTCAATACTTATACATTTGATTTATCAGCAATTGCTACTTATCGTGAGAAAATGTGGGGTGGGATATCATTCCGACAATCGGAAGCCGCAATAATTCTTTTGGGGTATAGTTTGTTTAAAGATAACTCATTGAAATTTGGATATTCCTTTGATTATATAATCCAAAATCAGGAAGCTAAGCAGGCAACTTCTCATGAGTTACTACTAGTTTATGCGATGCCTGTTAGTCCATTTGGGGGACGAAAAATTATTAGAACGCCCAGATTCAGGCATTAATTGATAAAATATTTTGCTTTTAAAGAGAAATTATACAATTTGGATCGGTGAAAGTTTTAATTAAATTTTAATTTTTTCGATTTTTCGAAGAAATTGAAGGTGAAAAGAACTTGCATTTATTTTTTTATACAATAAATTCGAAAAGCAATAGTTTAATCTTGTACAGAAAGATCCTAGTAAAGCGTAAAATATGATAAGTTTTAAGATGGGAAGAAAGTTTTTTACTGGCTTGTTGCTGATTTCAGTTTTGTTCGCAGGAGGGTGCGGTCTTTTCGGCGGTGGTGGCGGTGGAGATGAGGGTAACCTTGTTGGTGTTCCCGACCGTGAAGGCTTCGTTATGAGTCTTCCTTTTGGTATGGTACCGGTGCCGGCAGGTACATTTCATATGGGACAAGCCGATGAAGATGTGCCATCATCTCACATTAGTTTCAACAGGCAGGTTACCTTAGGAAGTTTCTTTATGGATGATACGGAAATTACCAATAACGAATATCGTCAGTTTGTGCACTATTTTACAGTTGATGGAAATACATCACTTCCTGGAAGTTTGGCTGCAGAAGCTGCTGTAGCTACAATATCCCGGGATGAGTTTAATGAAAAATATTATCCTGATACCATGGTATTTGTAAAAGACTTCGCACATCACTATGGGGACCCTTTGATGGAGTACTACTGGTCTCATCCTGCATTTGACCGGTATCCGGTAGTGGGTGTTGACTGGGAAGCGGCTAATTTCTTCTGTGATTGGAGAACAGCCTACCTCAATGATTACAGGGTAAATGTTTTAAATGAATTCCCAATGCCAAAGTTCAGGCTTCCTACTGAAGCAGAGTGGGAATATGCAGCCAGAGGTGGCCGCGATATGGCAAAGTATCCATGGGGCAACCCTTATGTAAGGAATGCCAAAGGTTGTATGCTCGCCAATTTCAAACCCGGAAGGGGTAATTATTATGATGATGGTTTTGCATATACTTCGCCAATTGAATCTTATTTTGCCAACGATTACGGAATTTTCGATATGTCTGGTAATGTTTCCGAATGGGTTCTGGATGATTTTAACGAAGCGTCAGTAATGACTGTATGGGACCTTAATCCTGAATACATTGATCCGAAAGCGGATCCCAGAAACGAAGGGGAAACAGCATATGATAGTAAGCATCCTTATGATGCAAGCTATAATGCAAGGAAAGTAATTAGAGGAGGAAGTTGGAAAGATGTTTCTTACTTCCTGGAAACAGGAACACGTGCTTTTGAATACAGGGATTCTACAAGAGCTTACATCGGTTTTAGATGTGCCGTTACCCATTTAGGACGTTCTTCCGGAAGAGAATTTTAATATATTGAAATAAAAGCGTATATTTTAGAAATAATTAACTAACCAAAATTAAATAAGATGAGCAGTAAAAAAGGCGGATTTTCAGATCTTCTCTTTACAACCATAATGCCGAAGATATACGGCATTGGTGCCGCGATAGTAATTTTCGGGGCTATGTTTAAAATTCTTCACCTTCCAGGCGCGGGAGCAATGCTTGCGATAGGCCTTACAACAGAGGCAGTTATCTTCTTTATAAGTGCTTTTGAACCTCCCCATAAAGAATTGGATTGGACGAAAGTTTACCCTGAGCTTGACGAAGATTATGCCGGTGCCACAGCTCAGGCCAGGATAAAAGGCGGTAAACCAGGGGATTCTGTAAGCCAAAAGCTTGATCATATGCTTGAAAAGGCTAAGATTGGTCCGGAACTAATCGAAAGCCTTGGAAAGGGAATGCAAAATATTGCAGGAAATGTTAAATCCATGACGGGTATATCGGGTGCCGCGGTTGCAACAGAAGAATATTCCAGAAATGTGAAAGCCGCAGCACTTTCACTTACTTCGATGAATAAATCATACTCCGAGACAATGTCAGCTATGTCCGAAATGGCATCAGCTTCTAAGGATACAAAAGAGTATCATAATCAGGTGAAGGGAGTAACCAAAAACCTGGGAGCCCTGAATGCCGTTTATGAAATGGAGTTACAGGATGCAAATAGTCATGTAAAAGCAATGCAACGTTTTTATTCAAATGTATCTACTGTTATGGATAGTATGGAAAAAGCCGGTAAGGAATCTGAGCAGTTTTCAGGTCAGTTGAAAAAACTTACAGGAAATCTTACATCTCTTAATAGCATATATGGCAGTATGCTTACAGCTATGAGAGGTGGTGGTGGAAGCCCTGCCGGGAGCACTAGCACTGGCTCTGGCGGCAGCGTCCATGGAAATTGATTTGAATTACATTTAGTTTAACTAAAATTCGTTAATTATGTCTGGTGGAAGGGAAACCCCTCGTCAAAAAATGATAGGAATGATGTACCTGTTTTATACAGCTTTACTGGCACTACAGGTAGATACTACAGTTCTGGAAAAGTTTATCCTAATAAACAAAGCGCTTGAAGGTCAAATTATAGAAGTCCAGGCCTCCAACGTCAAGCTTCTAAAAGGAATCGAATCATCTGTTGAAGAAAAAGGGAACCGAATAGATGACAAAAAAGTACTTGATAAAGCACAGAAGGTTCGACAGGAATCCCACGCCTTATTGGCTGAGATAAACGATATTAAAGATAGAGTCGTGGCGGCCACTGGCGGGTATGATGAAGCCGGTCGGCTTGTGGGAGCAAAAAATATCGATGAGGTGGCTACATTGATGATCCAGCAGGGGAAGGGAAAAGAGCTAAAAGGCAAACTAAACGCTTTTTCCACGATGCTGGGTGAATTAACAGGAAATCCTGAAGATTATTCGCCTATTGCAAAGGATGCCAATGAAATCGACCAGTTTAAGGATGATCCCAATCAAAATTTGAAAAAATTTGCCGAGTTGCATTTTTTAGCAACTCCTACCGGGGCAGGTATGGCATCATTAAGTGTGATGGAAACGGAAGTTCTTGCCCAAGAAACCAAAGCCCTGAAAGCGCTGGGTGAATTGGTAGGGATCAAAGATATTAACTTTGACCAGGTATTTCCCTTGATCAGGCCTCAATCTAAAATTGTTCCGGTTGGAGGAATTTATACTGCAGAGATGTTTATTGCTGCATCTTCTTCTGCTTTCAGTCCTGATATGTCAATTGACGGGAAAGAAGTTCCAGTGGATACGATGCAAATGGCCGGTAGTTATGTCAAGTATGGAAAGATTGAGTTCCCGGTGACTGCGGGAGGCGAAAGCGTTCCGGGGCAGCCATACCGAAGAAAGACTTTTAAAGCAGACATTAACCTTGCAGACAGCATTTATACCCAGGAAGTAGAGTATTTTGTGATTACACCCGTCATGCAAATTAGTTCCAGGGCATTGGCTGCATTATGGCGAAATTGTGCAAACGAACTCTCTGTTTTGGTTCCGGCTTTGGGGAATTCTTACAATCCCAAGATGACAGCATCCAATGCGGACGTTATTATGGGCCGGGGAGGTGAAGTTACAATCATACCAACCAGCAAAAGAAAAGTGGTTTTAACTGTACGTAACTCGGGTTTAACTATTGGCTCGCAGGATTTTCGTGTGAAAGATATTCCTCCTCCATCAATTGAGATTAAGTTTAAAGATCTTATCGATATGGAAAAGGGAATTACAGCCCGGGAAGTTCGAGGAAACCTTACTGTTTCTGCCGTGGCAGAAGCGAACTTTGCAACCGATGTGCCAAAAGATGCCAGGTACAGGGTTGAAGGAGTGGAAGTATTTTTAAAAACAGGTGCTAATGCACGTGCATCGGCTAAAGAAAGTAGTGGAAGAGTCCGTATGCGAAGTATTCAGAGCGCTACACCCCGAAATGGTGATTTCCTGATTATTAAAATAAACAGGATAAGTAGAATCAACTATAAAGGAGAACGTGAAAGAATCTCTGTACGAGGAATGATCTATACCGTTCCTATTAATTGATAGGGGACAAATAGACCTTTGTAATTTATTTAAAGACTGATGAAAAAGAAAATTTTTGCGATTGTTGGAGGAATGTTGGCATTAATGATTGTTTCTTGTGACCTGCAGGCTCAAAATGAAGAACTTGTACCACAATACAATCCTAATTCTGTTAATCCGATACCCATCTATGAACAACTTTATAAAGTAACTGTCTGGCGGCGGGTAAGTTTAAGGGAAAAACAAAATAAAGGTTTATTTGCTCTAAACTCTGAACTTTCAAAGATCATTATTGACGGTGTTAAATCCGGTGAGATCAACCACATTTATACGAATGATTCATTGACTACCGAAATGACCAAAGAAGATTTTCTAAGTGGTATGCGTTTGTATGCAGAGGATGTGAAAGAAGAATTTATACCCTGGGATGCAACTGAACAATTCTATGAAGGGGAAATAGTCACCTACAATGATGTGGATTACATGGCCCTGGAAGACACTGAAAATCAACCCCCTGATCAAAATCCTGAAATATGGCGGGTGGAAGTAGCCGAGCAGGAAGAATATGGAGTGAGAGATGTGGATATTTTGAATATCAAAGAAGATGTGATCTTTGATAAACGGCGTGCAAGGGTTTATAATGATATTCAGTCAATAGAACTATTTGTAAATGGAAATGTTACAGTAGAAACTTTTAATAAGCCCCTGGGAGTATTTGCCTACAAAGAACTGGAAGAGTATTTCAGGAGAAGGCCGGATATATGTATATGGTATAATCAATATAACAGCGCTCAAAATAAAAATCTTGCAGATGCATTTTTATTAAGGTTGTTCCATGGCAATATTATTAAATATGAGAATCCGGATAATTTGCTAATTGAACAGATTTATCCAGGTAAGAGAGCTCCACTATTCGCTGCAGACTGGTTTGAGATGCAACTGATGGAAAAAGAGCATAATCTGTGGTCATATTAAAAAGATAATAATTTAATGTTATTATAAAAAAAGCCCTTTTGGGCTTTTTTTATTTCTATCTATCCAGGAGTTTTATAATGACATACATATACGGTTCCCTGTTATTAGGGTAAAAGCACTACACTTTAAGCTCCTTTTTAATTTTTGATGCCAATTTCTGGCCGACTACCAATTCTAATTCCTCAAAGGATGAATCTTTTATTTTTTTTACTGATTTAAATTTTCTAATCAGTTTATCTGCTGTTTTGCTACCTACTCCGGCAATATCTATTAGCTGTGATGCGAACGCGCCTTTGCTTCTTTTTTTTCTGTGAAAAGTAATTGCAAACCGATGGGCTTCGTCCCTTGCCCGTTGAATAATTTTTAATGATGGTGATTTCTTTTGAATATGCAGGGGGAGAGAATCTTCCGGGAAATAGATTTCTTCAAGTTTTTTTGCAATACCAATAATCGCGAGTTTTCCATAAATTCCAAGTTCACTCAAGGCCTTTGTAGCAGCACTCAACTGACCCTTCCCTCCATCAATAATTACCAGGTCAGGCAGCGGCATGTCCTCTTCGATGAGCCGTTTGTATCGACGGTACACTATTTCCTTCATTGACGAAAAGTCATCAGGGCCAGTCACCGTTTTAATATTGAAATGACGGTAGTCCTTTTTTGAAGGAATACCATTTCTAAAGCATACCACTGAAGCTACGGGATGGGTTCCCTGCAGGTTTGAATTATCAAAACACTCAATGTGCCGGGGAAGCGCTTTGAGATTGAGGTCCTGTTGCAACATTACCAATGTATCTTTCGCTTGTCCTTTCAGGTTTGACCGTAACGCAATATGTTCTTTTTTATATTCCAGGGCATTTTTAAGAGACATTTCAACGAGTTTTCTTTTATCACCAATGCTGGGGACAAAAGTTTTAATTTCTTCGGGAAGGTCTTTTATCTGGATGTTGCTCAATAATTCCGATGACTTTCGTTTGTTAAATAAACCCACAGAATACATTAAATGTTTTATAAGGACATCCTCATCTTCTTGTAATTTCTTTTTCACACGGGTTGTTTTGGTGCAGGTAATGGCACCATTGGTTACTCGTAAATAGTTCAGGAATGCTTCGTTTTCATTTGATATGATAGTACAGATCTGGATATTCGTAAGCCTTGGATTCACTACTACAGACTTACTTTTGAATTTTTCGAGCAAATCAATTTTTTCTTTGTACCTGTGTGCTTCTTCAAATTCAAACTTTTCTGCAAAGCGCGTCATTAATTTCCTGAAGTGAATTTTTACTACATGTAAATTTCCTTTGAGAATATTAATCGCCTGGCTGATTTCTTTATTATAATCTTCTTCTGATTGCAAACCTTCACAAGGACCCAGGCAATTGCCAATATGGTATTCAAGGCAGATTTTATACTTATTGTTCTTTACGTTGTATTGGTTGAGGTTGAATTTACAGGTGCGAATGGTATAAAGCTGCATTATCAAATCCAATACGTTATTCATTGCCACCACACTGGTATATGGCCCGTAATACCTACCCATTGATTTATTATACCGGCGTGTACTAAAAATTCTTGGGAAGGGTTCATTGGTAACACATATATAAGGGAAAGACTTATCGTCTTTCAGCAATATGTTATACTTCGGTTGATTTTCTTTGATAAGGTTGTTTTCAAGTAAAAAAGCATCAAATTCTGTTTCCGAAATAGTATATTCAACCCGATCAATTTCTTTTACAAGGATTTGTGTTTTACGGTTACTGCTTGTAAGCCTGGTAAAATAAGAAGATACTCTTTTTTTAATGTTTTTGGCTTTCCCAACATAAATCAGTGTCTTTTTTGCGTTGAAAAATTTATATATACCTGGTTTGTCAGGTAGTAGCCTGTACCCTTTAATGCCTGCTGCACTCATGGGATACTAAAATATATCTGATTCGTCAATTTGCTTGAGAGAGTCAAGTTTCTTTAAAGTGAGGAAATCTATTTTGTTCACCAGGCCATATTGAGAACAGTCCAGCTGAATCGATAAAGGGCGTCTCGGTGCGGGAAAAGGTCCTTTTGTATAACCAAGGGTAGTGTCAGCATAAATTTTAGTCATAAAATCTGCCCATATTGGGAGGGCCATTCGAGCACCCTGCCCCCAAACAATTGATGGAAAATGGATTGCCCGGTCATCACCACCTACCCATGCCCCTGCGACAAGATCTTTGGTAACACCCATAAACCACCCATCAGAATAATTTTGAGTTGTACCAGTTTTAGCTCCAATTTGGTTATTCTTATCAGTAAGTTGCCAACGCCAACCAAGGCTCTGTGCAGTTCCGCCTGGTTCCTCTACCGTACCACGGAGCATATATAACATAATTTCCGCATCTTCTTCGCTCAATGCCTCCCTTCGTTCAGGAACAAAATTCCTGATTACATTTCCATATTTATCTTCAATACGGGTTATATAATATGGTTTGGTATAAGTACCCCGGTTTACAAATGCTGAGTAAGCACCAACCATTTCATACACCGATACGTCGCTTACACCCAGAGCCAACGCCAATACAGGTGCAAGTGGATTTTCAATTCCCAACATACGAGCTTTTCTTACTACATTTGCGGGCCCCACTTCATACATAATCTGTGCGGTTATTGAATTTTTCGATTGGGCCATGGCTTGACGTATCGTCAATTTTTCACCTGAATATTTGCCATCGGCATTCTGCGGTGTCCAGGTTGGCGGGTCACTATTTGTCTGGTATGTTTTTCGTACATCTTCCAATACAAAGCAGGGATGATATCCATTTTCAATTGCGGTAGCATATACAATGGGCTTAAAAGTAGAACCAGGTTGATTTCTACCCTGCCTTACGTGATCAAATTCGAAATACTTATGATTGATGCCACCTACCCATGCTAAAATGTGTCCATTATGAGGATCCATAGCCATAAATCCGGCCTGAAGAAACTTTTTGTAGTAACGGATTGAGTCCATCGGGGAAAAAAGGGTATCAATTTCACCTTGCCATGAAAAAACTTTCATCACTTTTGGTGTATTCATTATTACCTTAATGGAGTCGTGGCCAGCCCCGAATTTATTTTTTAGTTTTCTATAATGTTCTGTTCTTTTCGAAACCTGTTCAATAAAACCTTTAATTTCCTCATTGTTTTCATCCACCCACGGATTTCGTCCTTTCCATTCCTTCATAAAAATAGTTTGAAGTGAATCCATCCACCAACCTAATGACTCTTCGGCATATTTCTGAAGTTTACTGTCGATGGTGGTATAAATACGGAGACCTCCTTCATATAGATCCAGGTCATTTTCTTTGCAGAAACGCAATAAATCCCATAAGATTACGGATCGAAAATAAGTGGCCGATCCCGAGTGTTGATTACGGACCTTGTAATTGCTTAAATCGATAGGTAATTTAATGAGGGAATCATACATTTCTTTTGAAATGTTTTCTTGTCTGTACACTTTTGAAAGTACCTCGTTACGTTTTCCAAAAGAGTTATCATAATAGAGTGCTGGATTGTATGTATGGGCCTGAAGCAGGCCAACCAGAACCGCTGATTCCTGATAATTGAGGCTATCAGTTGTGGTTCCAAAGTATGTTTCCGCAGCAGATTTTATCCCATATGTATTGCTGCTGTATTCAACGGTATTTAGATACAATGCAATAATTTCTTCTTTTGTAAATGTCTCCTCCAGTTTTACTGCTATGATCCACTCTTTTGTTTTTGCAATGATCCGTCTTATATAAAAACCGGGGGTCCCAAGTTTTCGACTGAATTTGGAGATGGATCCTTCCAGATCATCGCCCATTGTGTCGTATAGATTTTTGGCCAACTGTTGGGTTATTGTACTGCCGCCACCAGCGTAGTTGAATGTAATCAAACCCTTCAAAACACGAAGGTATGCTATAAAATCCAGGCCGGAATGGTCATAAAATCGATGATCTTCAGATGCCAGTAGCGTATTGACTAACTCTGGTGATAATTCATCGAACGAAACAGGGCTACGATTATATCGGAAATAGCGTCCTATCAGAGATCCGTCAGCAAAGAATAATTCTGATGAAAGATCATTTTCCGGGTTCTCCAATTGTTTTGTCCCGGGCATTCCTCCAAAAAATCCCCAAAGGTTGACGTTTACGCTGTATATAAATCCAGGTCCAATAAAAAATATGAATAAAAGTACCACCCACATGATGATGAGTGATTTCCTTGAGGTTTTACCATTATTTTCCGTGGCACCATTCATGGTTGTCCATTTTTTTATTTAATAATTTGTAGAATAGAACTTTTTGTAAGTGTTTAGTTCTTTTGTTTTATACAAAATTTCAAAATTGCTTTTCGTAATTACAAATGTATCAAATTTTATGCTGGCGCTTTCGGTGTTGGTACTGTTTTCGGCTTTGAATAAGTCGTAATATAATAAAGCCTCTTCCTGGTTCTGGAATGGCTGGACCAGAATCAATCCATTAATATTGTCAAGCTTCAGAGTGCCTGTTTTCAATTCATGATTAATATAATTTGTGCTATTGAATGACTCTATTGAGGTGATCAATACATCCAATCCTGGTTGATCAAGTTCATATACAGTAATAAAATAGTGTTCGGTAAGCACTTCTAATTTAAAGCTTGCATCCTTAAGTTTGATTAAGCTTTCTTTATAGGTATCGGACGCTCTAAGTAATGTATTGGCATAAACAGTAATTTCGGCTTCAGGGTATTTTTCAATAAACTCACCAAGAAGGAGCTGGTATTGGTGCAAATCCTGTGTCTTACCCACAATAAGTATCTGAAGCAATTTTAACCTGGGGATAAACTCCCCGTCAGGATAAGTCATGGTCACATTATTGATGATACTATCAGCGGCATCAAAAGCTCCTGTTTCAAATAATTTATATGCTGTTTCGTATTCTTTTTTCAGAATCTCATTGGCTAATTGGCTCTCTTTCTGATAGTTGGGATTAATAAGTCCTTTGGCAAATGTGGATTCAGGATAAGATGCTATTAAGCTATTTTTAATTTGTTCAGCTTTGCCAGGATCTCTATCACTATAGAGAAGGTACAATTGAAAAAGTACTTCAGGCGAGTGTTCCGATTCTTTGAAACGGATTCTAAATCCCTCAAATGTTTCAATTGCATTTTCTTCTTCATTAAGATCAAGATTATACAGTGACCCTAGTTTAAACATGGCTTCTTCAACTAATGCGTTAGCCTCAAGTATGGCTTCTTCTGAAAAGGGTATTGAGGCATACAATTGGTTATATCTTGACTCCCTGTTGCCAGCATCATTTTCTGATGGGGTACTTTTATCACCAGCTTCCACTTGAATTTCATCATCACCGGTGTCATCTTCAGAGGTGTCATCAACAGCAATTGATTGTGTATTTTTTACGGACCTTCGCCAATGGTCCTCCAGTTTTCGGTTACCCCATATCTTTAAAAATGCACTTTGTCCCATTGCCAGTGAGGAAGGGTTATTAAAATACCAGGTGGATGCCCCATCCGATATTCCGGTATTTTCAAATGCCGTATTTGAACGAACTCTTGTTTTATTCCTTGCAATCTCCTTTTCGGCGAGAACCTTTTCATCTTCTATTCTCAGGTGGTCATCTATTATTTCCGAAATTGATGTTGAATCCATTTTACCTAATAACAATAGACTATCCTGAAGCTGAATGGTGTTTAGCTTCGTAATAAACTCTTCAAGCACTTTTTGTCTTGAATGAATCTCATCATAACCTTTATAGTCTTTCGGAAGGATCTGGATTGTACTGTCGTAATATAATTTCGCCATGGAGTAATTCTGCAATGTGTCATAATATATTTCAGCCAGAGTTAAATAGGACCTGCCTTTTTGGAGAGGATTATTCAACCCGGATTGAACAGAAAGGTTAAATTTTTCTATGCCATTTTGCAGGTTATTCTGGCGTAGCTCAAAAGATCCCCATTCATAATAGATGCGGTCAACGAACTCTTTGTTTTTCGCATCTTTCACCAACTTTTTGAAGTCTTTGCGGATTTTATTGATATCCCTTGTATTCTCAAGATTGGATACCCTGGCCATATTTAGTTTCGAATAAAAGGATATCTCGTATTCGGGATTACTTCCCAGGCACTTTTTGTAATTATTGAAAGCTTCCGACTCAAAGCCCAGTTCCTGATATACTTGTCCAACAATAAAATATACCCTCGCCTTGTTATCTTTTGGTTTTAACAGGTCGGTGGATTCAACAAGATTACTTACCATGTTATTATAATCCTCCATATTCTGATAATACCATGCACGGGTCAGGAATAGTTTTTTCAAATTATCATTACTAAGTTTCTCCTTTTCCAGATAATCAGAAACAGCCATAGCATTGTTCATTTCTTCATAGGCAATAAAAGTGCGCATAAGGTTTACTAATGCTGCATGACGGGTATTATCATCTTTACTGTTGGTGTTTACCCATTTAAAAGTTTCGATCGCATGGGTATATTCGTAGCCATATAAGCGTGCCAGGCCCACCAGGTTGTATCCATCATCAACCCATTTACTATTAGGGTGGTTTTGTACAATCAAAGATGCTTTTTTCAGAACCTCCTCTACCTCCGCAGCATAAGTTACGGATATCATGGAGTCAAGAGGAGGTAATACATTTAAAATCTGATTGTAATCGTTTGACTGTCCTTTTTCGATGGAACTTTCGATGTATTGTATTTTTTTCCTTGCAATAAAATAGGCGTTGTAATGTGCTGTTGTATTATGAAAGGAAACCGCCGCTACATTGGTTTTTTGAGATGAGCAGGAAGTCATCAAAAAAAAGAAAGAAAGAATAATATATGTTGTTAATAGCCTGGGCAAAAGCTTCGTTCAGTTACGTCCTGTCCTAAGTAATATAAACGCAAAAATTATGATAAATAATACAATAACGGCTATTGTTATCTATTTTTGTTCAATTAATCAACTCAAAATAGGTTGAAGATCAAGAAAACATTCTCCAATTGGCTTTCGGAAAGGTACTTGTTGATTATCAGAAATGAGGAAAACTTTGCTGAAAAATCTTCGACAAGTTTCACGTACGCCAAATTGATACTGCTGATTGTTTTTTTAGTAATTGTTTTCCTTACAGGTTCACTTTTTCTTACAAAATCGTTATTGGCACAATGGTTTGACCCAAGTCATGCCCAAACTGAAAATAGAAAGAAACTGTTTGAATTAACAATTAAGCTGGATTCTCTCGAGCAGGAAGTAGATCGTAAAGATATCTTTATTTCCACCTTTCGGAATATTCTGGCAGGAAATACTGATAGCTTAAGCTATGTAAATAATCCTGAAATAGGGATTGTTAACACAAACTTTGATATTAATAAACTAGCCCCTATTGATTCATTGTTTCGTGATGAATTTGAGAATCGGGATGAGAATTTGGTTTCTTATAATAATGCCGAAAACTACGAGTTTATCGAAACATTTTTTTTCACTCCCATTTCAGGGTATGTATCAAGATCGTATGCCATCCAGGAGGAACATTTTGGAGTAGATGTAGTGGCAAAAAACAATGAACCCATCATGTGCGTTGCCAATGGTACCGTAATACTATCAAGCTGGACACAGGATTCCGGTTATGTAATTGCAATTCAGCATTCAGATAATTTAATATCAGTTTATAAGCATAATTCAGGATTATTAAAAAAAGTTGGTAATTTTGTGCTTGGAGGAGAAGTTATTGCCATAATCGGCAATACCGGGGAATTGACGGATGGCCCGCACCTTCATTTTGAATTGTGGTATAAGGGAAACCCGGTAAATCCGGAATATTTTGTATCGTTCTAAAAGATGATTTTATATGTTTAATAAAGAGGAAAATAAAGTGGCTGAAGATATTAGTAACTCGAGTAACATTATAGGTAAAGGCACAATGGTAGAAGGAAGCCTGGAGACTTTTGGAAACATTCGGATTGAAGGCCAGGTCATTGGAAATGTAAAAACCAAGTCTAAGATAGCACTGGGACAGTCTTCAAAAGTCGACGGAAATATCCTGGCTCAAAATGCTGAGGTTGCCGGAGAAGTCACTGGTAAAATTGAAACCACAGAATTGTTGCTTCTTAAACCAACAGCAATTATTAATGGTGACATTGTTACTAACAAGCTTATCGTTGAGTCGGGTGCTACATTTAATGGTGGATGTAAAATGGGGGTTACGATCAAAGAGATAAAGATTGGAGAAAATGGCCTGCAAGATTCGCCCCTCAAAACAACCAAGGAAGAAAAAACAGCTTAACAATTACCTGAAGTATTCCGGGTTAGCCATGCAAATAGCCGTAACCATTGGGTTGATGGCCTTTGTTGGATATAAACTGGATTTGTTTCTAGAACTGAAGTTTCCTTTGTTTTTACTGGTCTTTGTCTTTTCCGGCTTGGGAGGGTCTATGTACATCCTTTACAAATCTTTGCAATAGATCCATGAGTAAATCAAATAATTCATTTGTATCCTTTTTAAAACAACTTTCTATTCTTACCGGGATCCTCGTTTTGATTTACTTTGCTTACCTGAATCTTTTCCCCACTCAGGCATCTCCTTCAAAGGCGATTGCCATATTTATAGTCTTATATATGATTACAGCAGGAGGTCATTATCTTTATAGATTACCTGGCGCACACGAACCTGGTAAGCTGATAATATTTACGCTATTTTCAATTGTGTTAAAATTAGTCCTATACATTGCATTTGCAGTCGTTTTAATTCTTGCCGATAAAGAATCAGCTATCAGTAATATTGTCTTGTTTTTTATACTATATCTCATTTATACTCTGTTTGATATCATAGCCAATCGAAAACAGTTCAAAAATTCTAAAACTGGTTAAAAGTCCGATTGTTATCTTTCCTGTTTGACAATTAAATATCTAACTTTGCATTCTAATTTTTGACCCCCCTGATGTAAAGGATTAAATGAAGGTACTTTTGAAGGACTATTGGCACTCCGGAATAATTAAGGGATTTGCATTGACGATAATACTTTCAACTGTATTATCAAATAGTATTTTTGCTTCGGAACCCGGCGATGATGATAAATTTAATCCCGGAGAAATAATAATGCACCACATCACCGATGACTATGTTTGGCATTTTGTTGATGGTCATTATGGCACACTTTATCTACCTATAATAGTTTATTCTCAGGAAAAGGGCTTTGACATTTTTTCGTCGGGTAATTTTTATGATGAACAACATAATATAGTATCGTACAAAGGCTATCTGCTCGAACATAAACATATTTCTATTGAGGGTAGCGCTGCGAAAGTGTATGATTTTTCGATCACAAAAAATGTGTTGATGCTGTTTATCGTCGCAGCGGCAATTTTGTTCATTTTTACTTCTGTTGCCAAAGGGTTCAAAAAGAATGCGGGGAAATCCCCGACAGGAGTTCAGTCGTTTTTTGAGCCAATAATTGTTTATATCAGGGACGAAATTGTTAAGCCCAACATTGGTCCGAAATACGAAAGGTATCTTCCCTATATGCTTACTTTGTTTTTCTTCGTTTGGTTTGGTAACCTGCTCGGACTAGTTCCCGGGGCGGCAAATCTTACAGGAAATATAGCAATCACAATGACGTTGGCAATTGGTACGCTTATCCTCACTTCAATAAGTGGCACAAAAAATTACTGGAAACATATTTTTAATACACCGGGAATTCCATGGCCTTTAAAATTTATTATTGTGCCTGTTGAAATTATCGGGATATTCACGAAACCGATTTCACTTACCATTCGACTGTTTGTTGCCATATCAGCGGGGCATATTGTTTTGTTAAGCCTGATTATGCTCACTTTTATCTTTAGTAGCTGGCTTGTTGGATTCGGAAGTTCTTTACTGGTGCTTTTTATTATGTTAATTGAATTGCTTGTTGCAACAATACAAGCTTATATATTCACCATGTTTTCTTCTTTGTACATCGGCATGGCCCTTGACAAAGGAGAAGATCATTAAATGTGTGACCTGATTATGTATTTAGTAAATGTTTAATTATAAATAACAATTGAAATGAATTTATCAATTTTATTGGACATGAGTTTAGCGATCATGGGTGCCGGAATCGGTGCCGGACTTTCAGCAATAGGCGCCGGCATTGGTATTGGAAGAATTGGTGGTTCCGCTATGGAAGCCATTGCAAGACAACCCGAAGCCGCTGGTAAGATCCAGACAGCTATGCTGATCATCGCAGCCCTTATTGAGGTTATTGCGCTTTTCGGTACGGTTATCGCGTTTCTTATTTCTCAACAAGCGGGAGCATAAATTTGCTCGAATGGAAAGAGCTTGTTTTGCATCAATAGGATGAAAACAAGCTCTTATTTAAAGAATTCAATGGTATTAAGTAATATAATATGGAATTATTAACTCCCGGTTTTGGACTTTTGTTCTGGCAGATTGTTGTATTTGGTTCACTTCTGTTTTTGCTCAGGAAATTTGCATGGGACCCGATACTTCAATCACTGAGAATTAGGGAAGAATCCATTCAGGAGGCACTTGATGCGGCGAAAGAAGCGAAAACAGAAATGGAACAACTACATTCCGAAAATGAGGTCCTTCTTAATAAAGCCCGTGAAGAGCGTGACAAAATGCTCAAAGATGCCGCTGCAGCAGCAAACAATCTAAAAGAAATAGCGAAAACAGAGGCACAGGGTATCGGCGAGAAATTAATTGCTGATGCCAAATCAGAAATTGAAAGTGAGAAAAATGCAGCACTTACAGAAGTTAGAAATCAGGTAATTACACTCTCTATTGAAATAGCAGAAAAACTTCTGCGCCAATCACTTGGTAATGAAAAAGCACAAAAAGTATTGGTAGAAAAGTATTTGAAAGATAAAAGTCTAAATTAATAACTAACGAATGTCTGAATTCAGGGCAGCTTCGCGGTACGCAAAATCACTTTTGGACCTCAGCAAAGAAATGGAGAGTGTTGAAGAGGTGTATAATGATATGTTATTATTGAACTCTACAATCAATAAATCATATGATTTAACACTATTATTAAAGAGCCCGATAATTAAGGATTTGCAAAAGGAAAAAATCCTGGACCTGATCTTTAGCGGGAAAATTAATGTTCTCACAATTTCCTTTTTCAAGCTTGTAACCAGAAAATCCCGTTCAAAACTGATCCATCAGATATCCAAAGAATTTCTGACTCAGTACCTGGTATTTAAAGGAATACAGAAAGCAAAGCTTATTACTACGTTTAAAATCGATGAAGCATTGCGGAAAGAAATAAAATCACTCGTAAAGAATCTTACAAAAAAAGAACCGGAACTATCCGAAGAAGTTTCGGATGAGATCATTGGAGGGTTTATACTTGATATTGGTGATCGAAGAATTGATTCATCCATAAGATCGAAATTGAAGAAAATTGAATTTGAAATGACTAAGTAGCGAATGCGAATTCGTTTTGGACAGAACTAAAATATAAATAGATGAGCGAAGTACGACCAGATGAGGTTTCAGCCATATTAAGAGAGCAGCTGGCAAATGTCAAAACAGAAGCTGAATTAGAAGAAGTAGGAACAGTTCTTCAAATTGGCGATGGTGTTGCCAGGATTTATGGACTTACACGGGTAGAATCTGGTGAGTTACTTGAATTCGAAAATGGACTTAATGCACTGGTCCTGAACCTGGAAGAAGACAATGTGGGTGCTGTGATGCTGGGTCCCAGTAATGATATCAGGGAAGGCGATACAGTTAAAAGAACAGGTAGAATTGCCTCTATTAAGGCTGGGAAAGGCCTGCTGGGAAGAGTTATTGATACCCTCGCTAATCCTATCGACGGTAAAGGTCCCATTGAAGGTGAGCTGTACGAAATGCCCCTGGAAAGAAAAGCCCCGGGTGTAATCTTCAGACAACCTGTAAATGAACCTTTACAAACGGGAATCAAACCGATTGATTCTATGATTCCTATAGGAAGAGGTCAGCGGGAGTTGATAATTGGTGATCGGCAAACGGGTAAAACTGCGGTTGCAATTGACACAATTATCAACCAGAAAGAGTTTTATGCCAAAGGAGAACCGGTATATTGTATATATGTTGCAGTGGGTCAGAAGGCCTCTACCGTTGCTGGAATAGTTGCTGCCCTTGAGAAACACGGGGCGATGGATTATACGATCGTAGTATCAGCTTCCGCATCTGATCCTGCGCCTATGCAATTTTACGCGCCCTTTACCGGCGCTGCAATTGGTGAGTATTTCCGTGATACAGGAAATCCTGCCCTGGTTATATATGATGACCTTTCTAAGCAGGCGGTGGCTTATCGGGAGGTTTCTCTTCTTTTACGCAGGCCTCCCGGGCGTGAAGCATACCCCGGCGATGTATTTTATCTTCATTCACGCTTGCTTGAAAGGGCAGCTAAAGTGATTGATAGCGATGAAATAGCTATCAATATGAATGACTTACCGGCGTCGTTGAAAAAAATGGTAAAAGGGGGTGGTTCTTTAACAGCGCTTCCGATTATTGAAACACAGGCGAGTGACGTATCAGCTTACATTCCCACAAATGTAATTTCAATTACTGACGGACAAATATTCCTCGAAACAGACCTTTTTAATTCAGGGATCAGGCCTGCCATCAATGTAGGTATATCTGTTTCACGTGTAGGTGGTGCCGCACAAATCAAGTCCATGAAAAAAGTTGCAGGTACTCTTAAACTGGACCAGGCCCAGTTTCGTGAATTGGAGGCTTTTTCAAAATTTGGTTCTGACCTTGATGCATCCACAAGGCTTACCATCGAAAGAGGTCGCAGAAACCTGGAAGTATTGAAACAACCTCAATACTCCCCATTAAAAGTAGGCGACCAGGTGGCAATTATTTTTGCTTCTACCAAAGGTTATATTGATAATGTTCCGGTAAATAGAGTAAAGGAATTTGAAAAAGAATACCTGGCATTATTAAATGCCCAACACAAGGAGGTATTGGAAGAGCTTGAAAGCGGAAAATTTGATGACAGCCTTACGGATGTTCTAAAATCTGCAGCACAGGATATTGCAAAGAATTTTAAAGCATAGTCGTCAGAAGAATAAAAAATGCCGAATTTAAAAGAAGTAAAAACCAGGATCAGTTCCGTAATCTCTACCCAGCAAATCACCAAAGCGATGAAGATGGTTGCTGCGGCAAAGCTGCGAAAGGCCCAGGATAATATCCTTCAAATGAGGCCATATGCAGAAAAACTTGGTGAAATACTGGCAAATGTTTCACAGGGTCTGGATCCTGATGAAGGCAATATGTTTGGTGAAGTACGGGATCCGGAAAAAATTCTTATAATCGCTATTACTTCAGATAGGGGCCTGTGTGGTGGATTCAATGCCAACGTTGGAAAAAGAGCTTTAAAGTTGATTGAGGATTCTTATAAATTCCAATTTGATACCGGGGACGTACATATCTTATCAATTGGGAAAAAGGGGCGGGATTTTTTCAAATATCGTGGAATCCCGGTTATAGAAGATTTCATTGATATTTTTTCGACATTGTCTTTTGAAAGTGCACGCAAGGCAGCCGAGTATGCAATGAATGGATTTATACGGGGTGATTTTGATAAAGTTGAAATTATATATAATGAATTCAAAAATGTAGCTACCCAGGTAATGCGGGTAGAGGAATATTTGCCATTGAAAAAAGAAGGATCAGAAAAGGATTCTGAAGTACCAATTGATTACATTTTTCAACCAAACAAAGAGGTTCTTGTTGGAGAGATAATACCCAAGTCGCTAAAGGTACAATTGTATAAAGCTATTTTGGAATCCAACGCCTCCGAACATGGCGCAAGGATGACGGCGATGGATAAAGCTACTGAAAACGCCAGTGAGATATTGAAGGAACTTAAAATTACTTACAACCGTACCCGTCAGGCAGCTATTACCAAGGAAATTCTCGAAATAGTGGCTGGAGCCGAAGCGCTTGGATGATATAAATCTATCATTTTTGGGTATATTGTAGGAGCTCATGTTATATGAGCTTCTTTTATGAAACTTGTCTATAAATATCTTTTAATCATTCAGGCATTAAGCCTTGATGTATCCGTTGGAGGCGTTATTGGGGCATGGTTCATCGCTGCTTACCTGGATATAACACCCGATGTATTTATATATCTGATTTTCGGGACTACCATCTGGCTTATCTATACTTTCGACCATTTGATGGATGCAAGAACACTATTTGAGAAACCATTAACTTTTCGACATCAAATTCATTGGGAGTACTTTACTACTATCTGGGGTGTCTGGAGTTTTGTTTTGATTATAATTATATCGTTGCTTTATAAAATGCCTGCTATCACTTTAATAGCGGGGGCAATTCTTGCTTTTCTGGTCCTTGTATATTTTATATCCCTAAAACTACTCGAGGGTAGCCCTGTATATCATAAAGAAGTGATTGCTTCGCTGGTTTACACTACGGGCATATTTATTGCCCCGGTGAGTAATTATGATGGTAACATCGGACTGGATTTATATATTCTTTTCATTGAATTTTTTTTACTTGCACTTTCCAATATGTTGATTTTTTCGATATTTGAAAGCGATGTTGATAAACACGAAGGATTTCATTCTTTAGTAATTTCATATGGTGAGAGTAGAGTAAAAGCGATTGTATGGTTATCTATTAGTATGGTTTATGTGATTGGATTTACAGGAATAATAATACACATTCAGCCGGTTTTTTGGGCTACTCAGGTTATTATGATTTTAATGAATACTATTTTGGTGATTATTTTTTCAAACAAAAAATATTTTATTATCCACTCCAGATTTCGAATTGCGGGCGATGCAATATTTTTTCTACCACTGATTTATCTATTTTTCCCAAATGTCCTTTGATAGGGTTGCACCGGCTTATGACAGGATTGCCCGCCTGGTATTTGGCAAGGCAATTATAAGGTCCCAGATTATAAATTTAGACGTTATCAAGGATCGTCACCGAATTCTGATTGTTGGAGGCGGGACAGGTTGGATTTTAACTCATATCAATAGGCAGGAAGTTGAAATCGATTATGTAGAAGAATCAGTGCGAATGATTTCCAAAGCTAAACACCGTAGTTTCAACACAAACGTAACATTCATACATCAACCATTTGAATTAGCTGTTCTCAATAATCAATATGATGTGATTATAGTAAATTTTTTCTTTGATCTTTACTCAAGTGAAGGAATTACTCAAATTATAAATAAAATAAACAAGTTATTACGACATAACGGACTCCTGTTAGTTACTGATTTTATAAATTCAAAATGGTGGCATTTGAAAATATTATCAGCTATGTATTTCTTTTTTCGTATGACGGCAAATCTAAAAACCAACAGGTTAGCTACATGGTGGCAGGTTGTGGGTTCAGGTTATCAGCTATTAAAAACGAAAACTTTTTATAATGGATTTATTCACGCATCCGTTTTTACAAAACACTTTTAATTAAGGTATTTCGTTGCTTCCCGGACAGATAAGGTAGATAAAGTGTGGCTGGCAACAAATTCTTTTACCCAATTTTTATTTGTTTTTGAGTATTGACGGAGAGACCACCCGTTTGCCTTCCTGATGAAGAACTCCTTTGATGTTTGATGGGCCTCGATATAGCGGGCCAGTAGCTGTGCATCGGTCAAATCCTTGTACTTCAATTGAAATAAAATTGTAGTTCTATTTAACCACAAATTATCTGTTTTTGACCACGTATCTGTTTTTGAGGGTACGAGCCCAGGATAAATCCTTAAAAATTTTCCAGCAATGGAGCTAGCTATAAAATCAACCGTATCCCACCAGGATTTATTGACAATCAGATATTCAATGGTGTCAATAAATGATGGATCCGTTTTCCTGATCAATTTGTCAGCCAGTTCGATAGCAAAGTATTGGTTTTCTCGGTGTGGAAATTTAAAAAGACACTGAATTACCTCTTGTAAGTATTCAATTGACGGGAGTCCGTAATCTGCGATGAATTTGCGTTGAATTTCATTGCGAAAGGATGAATAAAGGCCATAAAAAATAAAATTGTGCTTCATATAAGCGGCCATTTTTTTCCCTTTCTCCGGAATGGTATTTTCTTTAAATAAAATATCAATCCTGGAAGCGTATTCTTTAGCAGTCATTTCATCACTTTATCCAATCATTTATTTCCCAAATATTCGGATATGTATTAACTGTTGAAAAGGATTCTTTCTCTGGAAATATCAATATACCCTAAAATAGATATAATTTTGATAGGTTAAAAGTTAATAAAATGAACCACCAAAAATTGAATTCACTTAACAAGATAGTAACTGCAGCAATATTCGCATGCCTCATCGGAGGTTGTTCAACTAATCCGGAGGATACGGTAAATAAGAATGCGAATTCCATACCTGAAGTTCCATCCCCCGACCGGGTCTTTAAGGTTGGCTTTCTGGCGGTGAATGGTGTTTATAATTCGGAGTTGATTGCACCAATGGATATTTTACACCACACCGTGTTTCATACAGATCCCGGAATGGAGGTATTTGTGGTTTCTCCCACAAAAGAACCAATCAGTACCTTCGAAGGATTGCACATTATCCCTGACTATTCATTTGATGAAGCACCTGCTATTGATGTTTTGGTTGTACCCAGCGCTAAACATAGCATGGATACCGACCTGGAAGACGAAGATTTAATTCAATTTGTCAAGGATCGTGGAGCAAAAGCTCGTTACGTGATGTCATTATGCGATGGGGCATTTGTACTTGCCAAAGCCGGACTAACTGCCGGGCATGAATCTACGACCTTTCCTTCCGATATTTCCAAATACCGCATTATGTTTCCCGACCTTACCGTTCATGAAGGAGTAAGCTTTGTACATGATGCCAATCTTATTACATCTGCAGGAGGGGCAAAATCGTATGATCCGGCGCTGTACCTGGTTGAGTTACTTTATGGACAAAAAGTGGCAAAAAGTATTGCCGGCGGGCTGGTTATTGACTGGAATTTAAATAATGTAAATCACATCATTGTAGAATAGCAATTCCTTCACTCATTTCGAAACGATGTAATCATTATAAATAGGGCTGTGTAATGTTTTGTGGACAAGGTCATTCCATTGGCTTATTTACGCCTTCCTTTCTCTCTGAACTTGCTTTATGTTCCCAATTATTTCAACTACCCAATATTATCCATATTAATGTATCTACAAACCTGTAAATCAGGATTTCCTACAATGGAGTAAGGGTATATGTAAAAAATATAGTTAATATATACAATAATATTATTTGTATAAAATTGCAGGAACTAGCAATATTCACTAAAATAAAGGTAATATTTGCAAAGTAATGCTAGAGTTGGATGTAAATGACTATAAATATATTGTAGAAAATAAGAATAATTTACAAGATATTATGGTTGCTTTCGATGAAAACATGAGAATTGTTTTCAGTGGGTGTGTAGGAAGCGACACTTCTCAATTAGATTTAAGGGGAAAATACCTGCCCGAAGTATATAGTGATAAATTAGTCCAAATAGTGAAAGTGATGGCACCCGGGATGAAGCCGGGTAATGTTATTTCCTTCCCATCATCATTTATTGATCCATCTATTGCGCCGGGCCGAAATGTTGAAATGCGATTGATGGACAATTTGGGCTCTAAAGAGAACATCTACCTAATCAATCTAACTCAAACAGGCGATTCAATAACCGCAGAGAAAGCAAGCGAGTTGTTGATGAAAAATGAACAACTATTCCGGCAACTTTTTGAAAATTCACCGCTTGGGATTGCAATGCTGGATGAAAAATTTGATGTCGTCAGGGTGAATAAAGGTTTTACAAAAATCTTTGGATTTGAAAAAGATGAAGTTCTGCACCAATCCCTGACAGACCTCATCGTACCTGCCAATTTGAAGAAGGAAGCATCAGATATAAATAAGCTAACTTCCAATGGTGAAATCTGTAAGATAGAAACTGTAAGGCGAACCAAATCCGGGAAACTGCTTAATGTTTACATTTATGGTCTGCCGGTATTCTATAAAAGGGAGTGTATTGGAATTTATGGTATTTATGTGGATATCACAGCCCATATGGTGGTAGAATCTGAACTTCAAACCCGGAATATGGAACTTGATAATTTTGTATATAAAGTGTCCCATGATTTACGTGCTCCACTAGCTTCAATATTGGGCTTAATAAACTTAACACGACTCGAAGGATCGAATGTTGATATTAAAAAATATATCGACCTCATGGAAAACAGAGTTAATAAACTGGACAGGTTTATTAGTGATATTCTTAGTCATTCCAAGAATTTGAAAGTAGATGTTAACCACACAATAGTAAATTTCAGGGACATCATTGAGAATGGGTTCCGGGAACTGGATTACTTGAAAGGCACTAAAAATATAAAAACAGAGGTAAGTATTTCCAAAGGGAATTTTATCAGCGACCAATGGCGGATAGGTGAAATTTTTAGAAACCTGATATCCAACGCCATAAAATACAGTGACCCGGACAAGAGTGAAAACAGGATTAAAATCGATATTGAAATATTGGATGACGGGGCCAATATATGTTTTGAGGACCAGGGAATTGGAATTCCTGAGTCAAGCCTATCTGCAATATTTGATATGTTCTACCGGGCGACGGAGTCTTCAGATGGGTCCGGAATTGGGTTATACATTGTAAAAAATGCAATTGATAAACTTGGAGGGAGCATCAAAATCCATAGTAAGGAAGGAGAAGGAACCCGGTTTGATATAAAAATTCCTTCTTTAATTTAAAACCGCTTTTCGACATTTCTTTTTATCACTGAAAACATCCTTCAAAACTGCTATTTCTTGAATACCGGTAAATCTGGTTGTCTGGTTACTTTCCTGGCTAATTAATTAAAACCCAATGATTCCGTCTTCCCAATTCCATCCTTTGATTTCAATGAAGTCATAGTAAACCGGTTTGATATTAAAGTCACCTATTTGCTGATAAATCCTTCAAACATCCAACTTCCTGAATGCCCATAAATCAATTACCTTTGTCACCAATTTTTTCTGGTAAATATATTTATGAAAATTATTGAGGTTACTGATAATCATTTGAGCAGTGAATTCCTGATATTACCTGTAAAGTTGTATAAGAACACCACACCATGGATAAGACCCCTTGATAAGGACATTAATCTTGTTTTTGATCCTGGTAAGAACAAGGCATTTAGAAATGGAGAGTGCATCCGATGGATATTACTTGATGATAATGGTAATACGATCGGACGAGTGGCTGCATTTGTAAATGATAATACAAAAAATAAGGGCAACGATGTGCCTACCGGAGGCATCGGGTTTTTTGAATGCATTGAGAATGAAGAAGCGGCTTTTTTACTTTTTGATCAATGTAAAACCTGGCTTGAAAAACGTGAGATAAAAGCAATGGATGGGCCTATAAATTTTGGCGAGCGTGACAAGTGGTGGGGGCTTTTGATCGATGGATTCGATCGTGAGCCTAATTATAATTGCAATTATCAACCCTCTTACTACAAAGGTTTTTTTGAGAATTACGGATTCCAGGTATACTTTAAACAGCTAACTTTTGGTCGCGATGTGTTTAATCCCTTTAGTGATCGTATTTACGAAAAGGCAGAAAAGGTTTTCAAAGATCCGGATTATCATTTTGAGCACCTCAAAACCAATAATATTGACAAGTACACTGAAGATTTCAGGACAATCTACAACAAAGCCTGGGCAAAAATTGGAGTTCCCAAATTGTCTTCGTTGCAGGCCAAGACCCTTATGAAACGACTGAAACCAATTTTAGATGAAAAAATTATCTGGTACGGTTATTATAAGGATGAACCCATCGCTATTTATATGAATATCCCGGAAATCAACCAGATATTCAAACATGTAAATGGTAAGATGAACGTTATTGGAAAATTAAAATTTCTGTATCATAAATTGATGAAGACCAATAAAAAAATGCTTGGATTAGTATATGGTATTATCCCGGAATTCCACGGAAAAGGTGTGGATGGGGCCCTGATTGTTGCTACCGGCAAAATGGTCCAGGAGGAATATCCACGATATCCCCTGCTTGAAATGAACTGGATTGGGGATTTTAATCCTAAAATGATCAGGATTGCAGAACAACTTGAAGGAGTAGTAGTAAAAACTCATGCTACGTACAGGAAACTTTTTGACCCCTCCGCTCCCTTTAAAAGAATGAAAATTATTTAAAAAATGCGCAAAGAAAGGGTTAATTTTCTATTAAGGAACCTGGGAAAAGGACTGGTATGGTTTGCGGTACTTGTTATAGCTTATATACTTTTCAAGGATAGAATAACCGTAGATCCAGATAGCATATTGGGTAGAGTCTCGGACAACCCTGTTCTTGTATACTCCATTTTTTTAGCATCAGAAATAATCATTGGAATCATACCACCAGAAATATTTATGGCTTGGGCAGCTAATCCCGGCGACCCTGGCCTTTACGTTTTTTATGTTACATTATTTGCACTGATATCTTATGGAGCCGGTATTGTTGGATTTTTAATCGGAAGACTAATGAGTAATACGATTCTATTCCGATATACCCGGAGGAAATTTTTTATGCAGGTAGAGACTTTTTTCCGGACCTATGGGGGATTTTTAATATTCGTAGCAGCGGTTACACCTGTTCCGTTTTCTGCAGTTTGTATGCTGGTGGGATCGGTCAGATATAAATTCAGCAGGTTCCTGTTGATTTCGTTGACAAGATTTTTGAGATTTGGATTTTACTCCTATATCTTATGGCACGCAGGTAGCATCTCAATCTGATGTGAATAATTCAACCAACTGGTCAACAACATAATCTACCTCCCGGAGGGTATTGTACTTACCAAAAGAAAAGCGGATAGCCCCTCTTTCTGGTACCGTTCCAATTGCTTTTAGAACATGCGAATCTTCCTCAGCCCCCGCAGAACATGCCGAACCTCCCGAAGCAGAAATGCCCTGTAAATCTAAATTAAATAGCAGCATTTCGTTATTTAATGATACAGGCAGTGAAATATTAAGGATGGTAAAAAGTCCTGTTCTTGGGTCGCCATTAAATTCGATACCTGGGATTTTATCAAATAGTTGGCTGGTAAACCGATTTTTTAATTCTGTTAAGAATTCTGAATCATGGGTAAGATTGTTGTAAGATAATTCCAATGCTTTGGCGGCGCCTATAATCCCGGCAACATTTTCAGTACCTGCACGAAGTTCTCTTTCCTGTGGCCCGCCAAAGAAAATAGGACTAATTCTTTTTTTGTGATTAATGTACATAAATCCCACCCCTTTCGGACCATGAAATTTATGTGCAGAGGCACTTAATCCATCGATATTTGTGTTTTGCAAATCGTAAACTATATGTCCAACTCCAGCGATAGCATCAGTATGGAAATAAGCACCATATTCATTGCAAAGGCCACTTATTAATTCAAGATCACTAATTGTTCCGATTTCGTTATTTACATGCATCAGCGAAACGATGCTATTGGGATGTTGCGAAAGAAGTGCTCTCAGATGTTCGTAGTCCATATTCCCCCGTGGATCAACTTTAAGCCATTCAACTTTAAATCCTTGTAGAGAAAGTCTTTTGGCTTTTTCCAATACAGAATGGTGTTCTGTTGGAGAAGTGATGATCGTAGGGCTTTTATCAGCTTCAATAGCACCCTGAAGCAGGCTGTTATTCGCCTCCGTACCCCCTGAGGTAAATATAATTTCAGATGGGAGGCATTGTAGCAATTCAGCTATTTTCTTTCTGGACGATTCAATGGCTGCCCGGGCTTGCCTACCCATTGAGTGGGTGGAGGAGGGATTGCCATATTTTTCCAGAAGGAAGGGTTTCATTACCTCGAATACCTCCGGGTCCATTGGAGTAGTGGCGGCATTATCGAAGTAAACTTTCATTGATTAGAGAAAATGCTTTTCTATTATCTGTTCAGAGAAATAAGTTCTTTAATATCCATTATTATTTTTTGGGCAAGATGATCAGCTGTAGCTTCGGAGTCAGATTCTGCATATATTCGAATGATGGGTTCCGTATTCGATTTTCTGAGGTGTACCCATTCTATTAATTCTTCTCTTCCGTTTTCAGGAAATTCAATTTTTACACCATCAACAGTGCTAATGGGGTGTCCTTCATATTTTTTACAAATCAGAAGAAAAATGTTATCAACATCGATCTCAGGGGTAAGTTCAATCTTGTTTTTGGAAATAACAAAATTTGGGAACTCCGAACGTAGATGTGAAACTGTTTTACCAGATTTTGCCAATGCGCTAAGGAACAAAGCAATTCCTACCAGGGCATCCCTGCCATAATGCAATTCCGGAAGGATTATCCCACCGTTACCTTCTCCACCAATAGCAGCGTTCACCTCTTTCATTTTCGAAACAACGTTTACTTCCCCTACCGCAGTGCTATACGATTTAAACCCAGCTTTTTCAGTAATATAGCGCAAAGCCTGACTTGAACTCAGGTTGGTAACAGTGGGTCCTTTTTTATGTTGGAGAATGTAGTTTGCAATTGCGACAAGAGTATATTCTTCACCAAAAGGTTCACCGGATTCGCACACAAGGGCAAGTCTGTCCACATCCGGATCAACCACGATCCCCAGATCAAATTTGCCTTGATGCATTTCCTGCGAAATTTGTGAAATATTTTCAGGTAACGGCTCGGGATTGTGTGGAAAATGGCCGGTGGGTTCACAAAACATTTCATGGACCTGCGCTACTCCGAGTTCCTTCAATAATTTAGGCACGGCAATACCTCCCGATGAATTCACCGCATCAACAACAATATTGAAATTACGATTTTTGATAGCCAATGAATCAACCATTGGAAGTTCAAGTATTTTTTCAATATGCTTTTCTAAATAGGAATTATTCGTTGAAATTGTACCTAAATGGTGAATCCCGGCAAAAGAGTAATCGTTTTTTTCGGCAATATCCAAAATATCAGCTCCTTTGGTGGCAGATAAAAATTCTCCGTCCTGGTTCACAAGTTTAAGTGCATTCCATTGTACGGGATTATGGCTGGCAGTAATAATGATACCTCCACCGGCAGACTCGAGAGGAACAGCTATTTCTACAGTAGGCGTAGTTGAGATTTCCAGATCCACCACATCCAGACCCAGTGAAATAAGTGTATTGCCTATGAGCTGACTTATTGATTTACCTGATGGGCGGGCATCCCTGCCAATAACAATTTTCCTGAATTCGGAGTTTTGCTGTACCCAGGTACCAAATGCTGCAGCAAATTTAACGATGTCAGGAGGTGTCAGGTTATCTCCGGGTTTACCACCAATGGTTCCCCGTATTCCCGAAATTGATTTTATAAGCGTCAATTGTTTAGGTATTTAGTGTTGTGTTTTCCAGGTTGTCGGATGAAAGGAATATCCATTGATGGATTTTTAATGATTGATTTTCAGGATACTATTATGATGCAGGAGGATTTTAGCTAAAATGTGATTTTATCAATTTAGTTTTTTATATCCATCGAAACGGGCCAGCACTTTTTCAACTTCCGATTCATTATTTTCATTCTCGCAGGCGCCACCTCCACACCCACAAGAAATCCCTTGTTTTTTTAAAAAAGGACTTTGAGATGCACAGGTTCCTTTAAATTCTTCTTTTTTGATGATTAACCTAACTGACATCAGGATAAAAAAGAATCCCACCATACCAAATGTTAATAAAATAGTTGCCATCAGCTCTATCCCTTTATTTCTTACTCAAAATTAGCTATTATACTATTAAACAAGAGTACTTTTGAATAAGTTTCTCAAATAAATCAGATGAAAAAACCAGACCCGAAATATACCAGAGAGGATCAAATCAGGGCTTTTGATCGATTGCTTACTATTATGGATGAGTTGCGCGAGCAGTGCCCATGGGACAGGAAACAAACAATGGAAAGTTTACGTCATCTTACAATTGAGGAAACCTATGAATTGTCGGATGCAATTATTGAGAATGATCTCCAGGAAATCAAAAATGAATTGGGGGACCTGATGCTACATCTCGTATTTTATGCCCGAATAGGATCAGAATCGGGTGAGTTTGACATTGGCGCAGCTATCAACTCCGTTTGTGACAAGCTCATCGTCCGACATCCGCATGTTTATGGTGACACATCAGTTAAAAATGATCAGGAAGTAAAAGAAAACTGGGAAAAGATCAAACTAAAGGAAAAAGGAAACAATTCCGTCCTTGGAGGAGTCCCCATTTCGTTACCTGCACTTGTAAAAGCCATGCGCATACAAGAGAAGGCCCGGGGTGTAGGGTTTGATTGGGAGAAAAAAGAGCAAGTCTGGGAAAAAGTGGAAGAAGAAATGAATGAATTCAGATCTGAATTCAACATTGAAAATGATAAAATGATTAATAAAACGAAAGCCCGGGAGGAATTTGGTGATCTGTTGTTTTCTCTGATAAATTACTCCCGTTTTCTGGACATTAATCCTGAGGAGGCATTGGAGCGTACCAACAGGAAGTTTATTAAGCGGTTCCGGTACCTTGAAGACCAATCGCATAAAGATGGCAAGTCTTTGGCTGATATGACTTTGGCTGAAATGGACACCTACTGGGAACGGGCCAAACAACTCTGATTCAGGATCCCGGTTGCCGGTTCAGATTCCAGTCATAATCCTTGTATACAATATTCACATCCTCATTAATGTGCGTATTACCATATTGATTAAGAAAGTCAATGATGGTTCCTTTTTTGGTAAAATCACCTGTAAACCATTGAAAAATCTTTGAAATTTTAATTGAAGGGCCGGTAATTTCATTCCTTTCCGGATCATTGATAAAATGTGATGCCTGTTCCGAAAGCTGGTTTTCCAGTTTATCTGCTACAAACGCCTCATTTCTCAGTTTCGGGCATGAAAAGGAAGCACATACAATGGCAAAATGTATGCGGGGTTCATCAAATTCATTTCGAAGGATATCATGCTCAATGTTATTAAGATCCACTTTTTCACCATTTATTTCAATGAACTTAATATCCCAGGGTGAGTTAATGAATGGTATTTGTATTTTACTGCCGATATCTTTTATGCTTTTCGAGGGCTTGTACTCCAGGATAAGTTCAATGGTATAAGCATTGTATGCATTGATCCAATAAGCTAATTGCTCTTCCCGGGACCAGGTATCTTTATCAGGGGGATTTGCACTTAAATTTTGTAAATATGATTTGAGCTTTGCGCGGTCGGAAGTAAACCCCTGGTAATCAACCAATCCGTTGTCATCTACATACGTGTTCAAAAGTTCATTCCAAATTTGGTGATCAGGTTTTATCGATCCCGATGTATTCGAAAATTCGATATTTTTTCCCGGTAGGATTTGCCAAACACCTATGAAAAGAAATAAAATTATACTGGCAATCAGGAAGTATCCCCATTTAAGAGTTAGTCGCATATATTAGATTAATTTAAGAAGATTACCATTTTTTCACTAGTTTAGTTCCAACCATCGTCGCCTCAATGCCAGAAATTCAAACTTTAATGTTGATTGGTGGATTCCTTGTAGTAACTGTTGCAGCAAGGCATCTGTCAATATTTTTTGGAAGGTATCACCTTCCTCTGATAACTGGCCTATTGTTCATCGGTATTCTGTCAGGTCCTTTCGTTTTTAATCTTGTATCAACGGATTCGTGGGACAAGTTGAATTTTGTAAACGAAATATCACTCGCATATATTGCTTTTGCTGCATCTGCCGAACTTTATCTGAAAGAATTGAGGAACCGATTAAATAGTATCAAATGGATGACGATCGGTCAGTTGGTAGTTACATTTCTTTTAAGCAGTTTGGGTGTTTATTTTTTAATTGACCTTATTCCCTTTTTATCAGGGTTCGATCTCAAATCCAAGATTGCTGTTTCTATTTTGACAGGTACAATATTTGTTGCCCGGTCGCCTGCATCAGCAATGGCCATCATTAATGAAATGAGAGCAAAAGGCCCCTTCACGCAAACTGTAATTGGAGTCACCGTTCTAATCGATTTTTTAGTAGTAGTATTATTTTCTATCAATCTATCCATTGCTATAACCCTTACAAGTGGAGAAGAAATAAATTTTTCATTCCTCCTGATTTTATTTCTGGAGGTTGGGGCATCATTTGGCCTTGGACTTGCTTTAGGCAAATTGCTTCAAATTATTCTAAAAACAAGAATCCCGCTGAGTTATAAAGGTATATCAATGCTTCTGGCAGGTTTTCTGGTTTACAGGGGGAGTCATTACATCGAAGTTTTTACTCAGGACTTTTCTCATACCATCGTCCTGGAACCTTTGTTAATTTGCATCATCGGTAGTTTTTGGATTACGAATTATACAAGGTACCGTCTGGAGTTCACGAAAATTCTGAATGACCTGAGTAGCTATATTTACGTCCCGTTTTTTACTCTTGTCGGAATATCTTTGTCATTGGACCTCCTACTTGAATACGCTTGGTTGACAGCTCTGTTTTTTATAATCAGACTGGTATCTATAATGATCGGATCATTCATTGGAGGGAAACTGGCCAATGATTCACCGCTGTTTAACCGTGTTGCCTGGATGCCTTATATTACACAAGCCGGTGTTGGCCTTGGATTGGCAACTATTGTTGCTCATACATTTCCAGGGTGGGGGTTCGAATTCTCTACATTAATAATTTCAGTCATCATTGTAAATCAGGTGGTGGGACCCCCACTTTTCAAATGGGTAATACGGATTGTAAAAGAAGGCCACAGTAAAGCTGCCACCCCATCATTTGATGGAATAAGAGATGCCATTATTTTTGGAATGGAAAGCCAGTCGGTTGCTTTGGCCAGACAATTGCACGATAACGGGTGGAAGGTAAAATTGGTAACCCTCAGGCAAGAGGTTGAAGAATCTGATTACTCTGATCTGGATATTCGTAAAGTTGACCGGATAACACTTGATGTGTTAAAGGATCTTGATTCGCAATTGTCAGAAGCAGTTGTGTGTATGCTTACTGATGATGAAAACCTGGCGATATGTGAGTTGGTTTATGAACATATTGGTACCCGCGATGTGATTGTCCGCCTTAACCATCGGTATAACTTCGAAAAATTTCATCAATTAGGGGTACTTATTGTAGATCCTTCTACTGCCATTGTTAGCCTTTTGGATCATTTCGTGCGATCTCCGCAGGCAGCTTCATTGTTGCTGGGTATGGAGGCGGGACAGGACTCAATGGATATCGAAGTACAGAACCCAAATCTTCATGGATTGCTATTACGGGACCTTCAGTTACCCTCTGATACCATTGTATTGTCAATGAACAGGGGAGAGCGTCAACTCATTACCCATGGTTATACCCGGTTACGAATTGGCGATTATATAACCGTCGTTGGTTCGAAAGACAGCTTAGGCAAAGTGGCTCTGCGATTTGCAAGGCAATAAAGTCCGGGTTGCTCCCTCCCGATACATATGGGAATAAGATGCGGTCTCCAGTCTCAATTGGTTGCTGCGAGCTGTCAATTAGAATCTTCCTTTAAATTGAAGATAGAACCAGGTAAATATTAGGTTTCATTCTCTATTTTTGCCCCATGTTAAAAAAGAAGAATCTGGAACTAAAGGAAATTATATCCCACGCTAAAGAATACGGGTTTATTTTTCCTTCCAGTGAAATATATGACGGCCTGGGCGCCGTATACGATTACGGTCAAAATGGAGTAGAACTAAAAAATAATATCAAGGACTTCTGGTGGAAAGCAATGGTGCAGATGAACGAAAACATTGTTGGAGTGGATACATCAATTTTTATGCACCCAACTACGTGGAAAGCATCAGGTCATGTGGATGCATTTAATGATCCTTTGATCGACAATAAAGATTCCAAAAAACGCTATCGGGCCGATGTATTGTTGGAGGAACACATTGCAAAAATTGAATCCAAAATCAAAAAAGAAATTATCAAAGCGGCCAAAAGATTTGGTGATGATTTTGACGAAGCGAAATTCAAAGAGACCAACCCACGGGTACAACAACATTTGCAGAAAATTGATGGGATCAATGCACAAATGAAAAGCGCTTTCGATTCCGGTGATCTGGAAGCAATCCGAAATTTAATTATTGATTTGGAGATTGCAGATCCGGTTTCCGGATCAAGAAACTGGACCGAGGTACGTCAATTTAACCTTATGTTCAGTACCAATTTGGGATCATTGGCTGAAGAGACGAATGAAATATATCTACGCCCGGAAACAGCACAGGGTATTTTTGTAAATTATTTAAATGTTCAGAAATCCGGAAGGATGAAAATTCCTTTTGGCATTGCTCAGATTGGGAAAGCATTTAGAAATGAAATCGTCGCCCGGCAATTTATTTTCAGAATGCGTGAATTTGAACAAATGGAAATGCAATTTTTTGTAAAACCAGGCGATGAACTTGAATGGTATGAATTCTGGAAGGAAAAACGGATCAAGTGGCACAAAGCAATGGGTATCGATCCGGAAAATTATCGATTTCATGATCATTTAAACCTGGCGCATTATGCCAATGCAGCCAGTGATATTGAGTTCAATTTTCCAATGGGGTTCAAGGAACTCGAAGGTATCCACTCACGTACAGATTTCGATCTGAAAGCGCATGAAAAGTATTCTGGTAAAAAACTACAGTTTTTCGATCCACATGAGAACATCTCGTACGTACCTTTTGTTGTCGAAACTTCCATCGGATTGGATCGGATGTTTTTAGCTCTTATGTCAAGCTCCCTTGTGGTGGAAACACTTGATGATGGAAGTGAACGCACGGTCCTCAATCTTCCGCCGGCACTATCTCCATACAAAGTAGCTGTTTTACCTCTCATAAAAAAGGATGGATTACCGGAGAAGGCACGAATGATTATTGATGACCTTAAATTTGAATTTAATTGTCAGTATGATGAGAAAGATGCCATTGGAAGACGATACCGGCGACAGGACGCCATAGGTACACCGTATTGTGTAACTGTAGACCATGAAACATTGACCGATAATAAGGTGACAATTAGAAACAGGGATACAATGCATCAAGACCGAGTTCCAATTGAAAAAGTGAAGGAAACATTGAAGGAGAATGTGTCTATTACTAACCTTCTTCATAATTTATAATATGAATAACTGGTAGATGGGAAAAATGGATTGGTCAAAACTGTTATCTCCTGTACGGTTAGGATCCTCAGGAAATCCTTCCGTTGGAAGCCGATCTTATTTTGAACAGGATTTTGACCGTATTGTTTTCTCTCAACCATTTCGAAAACTTCAGGATAAAACACAGGTATTTCCTTTACCTGAAGATGATTTTGTACATACACGACTTACACACAGCCTTGAGGTTTCAAGCGTTGGCAGGTCACTGGGCCGAAAAGCCGGAGTTGAAATCCTCCAGCGACACAGTAAATTGTCCCGTCTGGGATATAATTCATTTGATTTTGGAGCAATAGTTGCCACCGCATCACTTGCCCATGATCTGGGAAATCCTCCCTTTGGACATTCGGGTGAACAAGCGATTTCCGAATTCTTTTTGAATGGCACCGGGAAGAAATATAAGGAGGAAGTTGGCGAAGCTGAATGGACCGATCTTGTAAATTTCGAGGGCAACGCACAAGGTTATCGTTTATTGAACTCCGAATCGCTGAAACTGACTTTCCCTGTTTTAGGGGCATTTACAAAATATCCGAGGCAATCCTTGTTGGATGATCAAGATTCCACAAGGAGGAGTCAGAAGAAGTTTGGGATTTATCAGAGTGAAAAGGAAAATTTTACTGAAGTCGCCAGTGAGTTAGGTTTGGTAAAATTGCAGGAGGGATCATGGTGCCGGCATCCATTGGCATTTTTAGTAGAAGCAGCTGATGATATTTGCTATCATATTATTGATCTTGAAGATGGATGTACGCTTGGGTTGATTGATGAAAACCAAACTGCTGACCTGCTAATAGTAATTGTTGGGGACACTTTCGATAGTGATAAATATAGTCGCATCACCACAAGCCAGGAACGCATTGGAATGTTACGGGCACTGGCGATAAATATCCTGGTGGATCAGGCAACATCTATTTTTCTTGATTCGGAAGATGAAATAATCGAAGGGAAATTTGACAAAGCATTAATTGAACATTGTCCATCGTACCCTGTTCTCGAGCAAATAATTGAAATTTCTATAGAAAAACTCTACCGGTCGAAAATAGTTGTAGAGATTGAAGCAGCAGGATATGAAGTACTCAATGGTTTGATAAAAAAGTTTTCTGAAGCCATGATCGCAACAATAAATAACGAATCCACATCCAGGGAAAAAACCATATGGAGATTGTTACCCGAGTCCTATCGGCAAACCGAAAATATCCGGAATAAAAAGAACTCAACCTACCATATTCTACGACTTTGTCTTGACTATATCTCCGGGATGACAGATTCATATGCGATATCTCTTTTTCGTAAGATAAATGGGATCGCAATTCCCAGGGTATAACTTGTATCATCAGGTTATTTATCTTGAAATAATCACAAATTGATTACCTTTGCACGCTGATTAACAATGTGGGAAAAATTATCAAATATTATCATTAAACACAAGTTGGTTTTGCTCCTGATCCTTGGAGCAATTACTGTGTTTATGGTCTACCAGGCCAGAAATATAACGATGAGTTATGAGCTCGCCAAAATAGTACCTCCTGATGACCCCGACATGATTGAGTTTGCAGAGTTCAAATCATTATTTGGGGAAGACGGAAATATACTAGCCCTGGCTATTAAAGATAGTGCAATTTTTGAAATTAAAAATTTCAGGCGATTCAAGTATTTAAGCGAGGAACTCATGACCTTAAATGGGGTGACCCGGGTTATTTCTTTGCCAACAATGCAGAAGATGGTGAAAAACACCAAAGAAAGGAAATTTGAACTGGTTACAATATTTGAAGATATACCTGATGACCCCCATGAATTCGATAGCCTTCTGAAGTTCGCAATAAACCAGAAATTTTATAGTGAACAATTGTTTAACCCGGAAAACGGCGCTGTTCTTATTCTTGTAGGAATTGATCCTGAGGTACTGAAAACTGAGAAAAGGATATTTCTTACGGAGGACATCATGATGTTAGGTGATTTATTTAAAGAAGCTACTGGAATAAACATTCGTTATGCCGGATTGCCATTTGTACGGTCAGTAATTGCCGGTAAAGTGAAGCAAGAGATGATTATGTTTATCGTATTTTCATTGATCATTACCGGCCTGATCATGTGGATTTTCTTCAGATCCAAATCTGCTGTCATATTTCCGATGATCATTATTGGTGTTGTGGTAATCTGGGTAATGGGGACCATTGTTCTTTTTGGGTACCAGATATCATTACTCACCGGGGTGATCCCATCCATCATTGTAGTGATTGGTATTCCAAATAGTATTTACCTGCTTAATAAATACCATCATGAATATCTGCAGCATGGCGATAAAACGAAGGCCATTGCTACCGTTACTCAAAAAATAGGATTGGTTACACTGATTACAAATGCAACAACAGCTGTTGGATTTGGAGTTCTTATGTTTACTGATATTACCATGCTAAAAGAGTTTGGTATTGTAGCATCGATTAATATAATGGCCACTTTTGTCGTGAGTATTATATTGATGCCCAGTGTATTTGCATACCTGCCGGCACCTTCTGGAAAGCATTTACAACATCTTCGTTTTCAGCTTCTTGATAAGTTGCTTACCGGTTTAGATCTACTTGTGCATCGCTACAAATACCGGATTTTTTTCGTTACAGGAACAATTGTAGTAATTTCACTTATAGGACTTTACAAAATTACTGCCTTATCATTCATGGTTGATGACCTCCCTGAAGACAGCCAGGTCAAACAGGATCTACATTTTTTTGAAGAGAATTTCAGCGGAATTATGCCAATGGAGGTTTTAATAGATACCAAAAAGAAAAAAGGAGTTCAAAACCTTAAAAATCTCGAGAAAGTGGATGAATTTGAGACATTCCTTGCAGCGCAAAAATATATTTCAAAACCAGTTTCTATTGTAAATTTCATAAAAGCCATGCGTCAGGCTTTTTATAATAATAATCCCGAAAGGTATGCACTGCCAACAAAACGTGACCGAGTATTTATTCTGCGTTATTTTGATAAAAGCGGAGAGCAATCAGAATTGTTAAATTCATTTGTTGATTCCACCGGCCAGCGAATGCGAATCAGTTTGCAGATTGCAGATATTGGCTCGCACAAAATGGATTCGCTGATAAACCAGGTGATCATTCCCGAGAAAGAAAGGATATTTGCCGGTACCGGCATAGAAGTATCGATTACGGGGACCACGCCAATATTTATTAAAGGAAATAAATTTCTTATCGAAAACCTGAAGTACAGTTTTCTGCTCGCGTTTGTAATAATCGCTTTCATAATGGCTCTGCTTTTTGCCAATACGAGAATGATCATTCTTTCGATCATTCCAAATGTTATTCCATTGCTGATAACTGCGGGGATAATGGGATTTGCCGGAATACCATTGAAGCCGAGTACCGCCATTGTATTCAGTATTGCATTTGGTATCTCGGTAGATTTTGCCATTCATTTTCTTGCAAAATACCGGCAGGAGTTATTTAGCAATAATTTTTTTGTTCCGCTTGCCGTAAGCAAAGCTGTACGGGAACTGGGTCCAAGTATGATCTATACGGCAATCGTACTTTTTGCAGGATTTATTATTTTTACACTGTCTGATTTTGGAGGAACTGTAGCCTTAGGATTTCTTACATCCATCACTTTATTTGTGAGTATGCTAACCAATTTGATTGTATTACCTGCATTGCTGTTAACTTTTGATGATGGAAAACGTAAAAAAGAAGCACATCCATTGATTGAACAGGTTGATGAATTTTATCTGGAAGGAGATGATGAGGAAATTAATTTGGATCGAATAGTGGTAGAGGCTAAATCTCCAATAACTCAATAATTATTTAGAAATATATTAAAAAACTACATGCTCCTATGGGCAAGTATAAAGAGGACAAACAACTAAATTATGCCAAGGTAGCCGATGAAATACTGGGCTACTGGAAAAGGAATAATATTTACAAAAGATCTATTTCTG
>SDBV01000396.1_pt1 | contig 62081 bp, 49 predicted proteins | sample 2277081 | NCBI WGS metagenome assembly SDBV01 (sample SAMN10402039, study PRJNA504765) | marine sediment metagenome | isolation source: marine sediment core GS10_PC15, 223 cmbsf | place: Arctic Ocean: Southern Knipovich Ridge | collected 2010
TGAGGAAACTTGGCATGACTCAGATAGCAGACAAAGTGGTATCGCAGGTAATATTACAATTGGTAGAGGAGCTTGGTTAGAAACTCAGCACTTTAATGGAAGAATTGATGAATTTATAGTATTCAACAAAACTTTATCTAATGAACAGATTGATTATTTATATACAAATGGTTATGATAAAATCTTGAGTCAGGAGACAGTGGGGGATGAAAATTGGAGTGTTTGTATTACTCCTTATAACTCTACTGCAACAGGAAGCGAGGTTTGTTCAAACAGCCTGACTGTTCAGGATATAATCTTTATTGAAGATATCACACCATCAACAAATTCGACATTCAATGTTTCTGATACAATTGAAATAGGAGCAAATGTGACAGGATTAGATATTATTGATACTGTTCTGTTGAACATTACTTTGCCTAACTCTACAGTTCAAGAATACACTTTAACAAACTTAACAGCAACATGGTATAATATGTCTTACACAATTCCAAACATGACTGGAATCTATAACCTTGCATTCTGGGCTAATGATTCAACTGGAGCAATTGCAACTGATGATTCTGTGTTCTTTGTTGGAGTTGATCCTCTACCTCCTCTTGTAACTTTAATCTCCCCAGTAAATGCAAGCACATCACAACTTAATGAAAACCTAAGCTTTAGTTGTAATGCAACAGACAATGTAGGATTAAGTAATCTTACATTATATGTGTGGAACTCAACTGATGCAATTTATTATAATGATACAGCGGGTGTTTCAGGACTTTTCAATGAATCTACGTGGACAATGAATATGACAACTTTGGAAAATTATACATGGAACTGCCAGGGTTATGATATTGATGGGACAAGTGGGTGGGGAGATAATAATTATACATTGATAATCGGAGTGCTTCTACCTCCTATATATACTAACTTCAGCCTTGCCTATGGAACAACAAATTTCAGCGCAGTATCAGACCTTACAAATGTTACAAACATGGCCTTGGCAACACAGTATGGTAAGATACAATTCCCTCCAACTTATGGTGTTTATGCTGCTGGACAGAATTATGATATTAATGTGGAAATTGGAGAGGTATTCATCAGTGTAAATACATCTGGACTGCATAGCACTTTCAACAATATAACTAATATCACTATGCAAAATGCTGACTGCAGCAATGGAGTTAATACTGTTGTTTATTACGGAAATGATGTTTATGCCTCAAGGCAGAGCATAATAACAGAAAATAATATCTGCAATTCTACAACAAGCCCAAGCTGTACAAATGTCCAATGCAGCGGTACAACACTCGCATTTACAGCATCGAGCTTTAGCGGCTTTGCAGGAAATGCTTTTGCTAACTTAACTATCTGGGATGAAAACGATGCTAACATGCCTTATGCTAACCAGACCAGGCTTGTGAATGAAAATGTAAGCTTCTTTGCAAATTATACGAACATTACTAATGGAATAATCCTTAATGCAACTTGTAATATTTGGTTTGATGATACTGGCAACTGGAGTGATATGGCGCTTAATTCAACAATCAGCCTATACAGCTACAATAGGACATTTAACACTGCAGGAATGTTCAATTGGAATGTTAGCTGCAACAGGACAGGATTTGGCGCATTAAATGCTAATGATACTATTCTTATCAACGCACCAAGCATTGATGCAGTCATCCTGAATTCAACTTTTGGAACAAACCTTACAAGCGAGAATCTTACTGCGTATCCTATTAATGTTAGTCCTGCTGATGCTAATATAATCTACAACTGGATAAAAGATAACCAGTCAATCACTGCGCTGAACATGCCATTTGAAGGGGGGGCTCTTGCAGAAAACTCTATAAAAGTAAAGGATTATTCAGGCTATGGAAATAATGCGACAATCAGCGGCGCAGAATATGAAAGCATAGCAGGCCATGACAATAAAGGGGCATATTATTTTAACAGCAGTGAAAGTGATTATCTTTCAATCGCTGATTCAGCAAGCCTTGAATTCTCAAACAGCGAGAGCTTTTCAATCTCTGCATGGCTCAGGACAGGCAGTTCAGGAACAATGGAGATTGCAGGAAAAACAGGAACTTCATCATATTCATTATATTTAGCTTTAGGAAGGGCGAGATTTTCTATTGATGATGGAACAACCTCTATACAAATTATTGGAGACAGCAATATTTCGGATGATTCATGGCATCATGTTGTTGGTGTAAGGGATGCAGATAGTGATATTCTCAGGATTTATGTCAATGGCTGGGAGAATACAACCTCTCCGGTAGCAGACCCTACAACAGGAAACTTGGGAGAAAACGCAAATGCTCTTGATATAGGAACAAGAGCTTCTTCAAATTACTTTAATGGCTTTATTGATGATGTAATTATATACAAAAGAGCATTAAGCCCGGAGCAGATAAAAGCAATATACAATAACAATAACAGCCTTATTGTTTCAGATGAAACAAGAGGGGGAGAAACATGGCAGGCTGAGGCAACACCAATCAAAAGCAGCGCTGAAGGCAGTAAGGTATCAAGCAGCATATTAACCATAATCGGCGCAATTCTGGAATTTACATCTCCAACTCCTGCAAACAACACTTTCACGCAAAATACATCATTTATCTTCAATATCAGCATTTCAGCATCTAACCTTGATACTGTAAAATTCAACTGGAATGGAACAAATTCAAGCTGTTATTCTAATTCTACTTGTGAAGACGGCAATTTTACTTTAGCCAATATAACTTCAACAGCATACAGCCTTATTGTAAACAAGACAGGCATTAAAAACGGAACTTACACTTATTATGCATGGGCAAATGTCTCTGATGGAAGTTTTGGACAGTCTGAAACAAGAACATTGACTATTGGAGAACCATTAATTGTAACATTAATCAACCCATTGGATAATGCCCGTTACACTGATGGAACAGATATAAGCTTTACATGCAATGCAACAAGTTTGCTCTATAACTTAACAAACATGACCCTTTATGTGTGGAATTCAACTGAGGGGGAGCATTATTCAAACATAACAGATATTTCAGGCATGCAGGACAGTTTAACATCATCTGCAAACCTTACTGGAGGAACTTACCAGTGGAACTGTCTTGCAATGGATACTGCAAACAACAGCATATTTGCTGCTTCAAATTATTCCCTTATAATCCAGGCACTGCCTGCTCTCACTTCCTCTTCAGGAACTAATTATACTGACGAGAATATGATTGCAAATGCATCAGCAATCATCAATGCAGGAGACAAAGCAGTATATGACTGGAGAGTTGACAACCGTTCAATTGCTGTATTGAATATGCTATTTGAACAGGGCTCAAACTCTACATGGACAGAGGACCTCATAAATGCAGATAATGGCGCAGTTACAGGCGCAGCTTATAATTCTACAGGAGGATATGACGGGTTTGGGGCTTACCGGTTTAACGGCATAAGCAATTATATTGACATTAGCTCAGAATTATTCCCTGACAGCTGGAACAATGGAACAGGGGCATGCGCATGGTTCAACACTTCAGAAGCCGCAGGCATAAGGGCAATAATAGAAACATCAGGAAGCGCTGCAATATCCTTAAGCCTGCTTGATGATGATACTTTACAGGCGCTTTCTGCAACAGGCGCAGGAGATGTGAGCTGCAGCTTTGGCGATTATGATGACAGCCAGTGGCATTTTTCATGCGCTGTATTTGACAATGTAATTAAAAAATCAATATTATATGTTGATGGAGAGGAAAAATGCAGGAGCAGCGCAGCAGCAACAGACGAGCTTTCTGCAACAGACGGCCTGCACATAGGAACATACCAGGGAGCAGATGACCGCTGGTTCAACGGCTCTATTGATGATGTAATAGTCTATGACAGGGCATTATCAGGAGAACAGATAGCATTGCTTTACCAGAACAGGACAGATACACTAAGCCTGATGGAAACGGTATCAGGCTCAAATTACACTGTATGCATAAAAGCTGTTAATTCTACAGGGGATAAGACATGCGCATCTTTCCTAACAGTAAAGCCAAAAGTCACTTTAAGCAAAACCTATTTTGCAGTCGAGGGAGCAACAAACTGGGATAAGATAGCTAACTTTACAAGTGTTCCAAACGCAACAATAGGAAAAACAGGAAAAGGAAAAATTATATGGGGAAATAATGTCAATGCAGAGTTTGCAGATTTTGATGCTAATCTATTTTTTGAAGAAAATAATATTACTCTTGAGCCATCTAATCTTGACTCCAGCTTTAATTCCAGTGTTGGGTTGTCATTCTATAACCTGAGCTATACTGAAACTCCTGTAATCCTGATAGGCGGGGTTCAGTGCCTTGATTGTTCAGGAATGTCATTTAATTCAACATCCGGGGAGTTTGTTTTTGATGCTGCTCATTTCTCATCTTACACTACTAATGGCAATATAAAACTTAGAATTTGGGATGAGACAGATGTTAATAAGCCTTATGCAGGCATGGTAAAAGGAGTTAATGAGAATGTAAAAATATTTGCGAATTACACAAATGCATCTGTTCCAATAACCAGCGCAGACTGTTATGTTAATTTCAGCGGCTCAAACAGCAATATGGCATGGAATTCTTCAATCCAGTTGTATGAGTCTGACAAAACATTTTTGTCAAAAGGAATATTTGCATTTAACATAACATGCTCAAGAACAGGATACATCACATTAACAACAAACGACAGCGTGAATATCAATGGCTCTGATTCAGCTCTTAATATCTGGGACCAGACAGGCTTGGTAAATAAGCTCATCAATGAAACAGTTGCCTTTTATTCAAATTATACTTACAGGAATAATTATTCAGCTGTAACAGGCGCTGACTGCAGCATAGCATTTAATGACAGCGCAGCTAATATGGGTTACAATACATCTTCCACGCTTTATGAGTACAGCAGGAATTTCTCTTCTCAAGGGCTGTATGCATGGAATGTAAGCTGCGGCAGGCAGGGAATTGATAACATGACTGCATTTGATAATGCAACCATTTTAGACCATCTGCCTAACAGGATGTATAATCTTCAGGGGTGCATATTTGAATCAGACAATGCAACAAGGGTTAAGGCAGGCAATATATCCAGGGTAAATGTTACAGCTGCAGGAACAAGCTCTAACATATCAAAGCTTTATTTATCTAATGACCCCTCTAATGTTTCCCAGATTGTTGTGCAGGATCATCCTGCATGCAGTTTCTCTGCCCAGTATTCCGTATCTTTCTCTGAAGATGCAGATAATATCACAGAAGGAAGCAGGGTTGATATTGCTGTTTACCATAACCTTAGCAGGACAGGAACAGCTAATTCAAGTGTTGCATGGGGAAGCGAGATTATGCATGTTGCAATGGAAGTTATTCCTCCAAATGTTACTTTAGTCAGCCCTCAGAATAATTCTATAGATAATGACGGCAATGTAACATTTATCTGCAATGTTACAGGGGAAAATCTTGCTAATATAACTTTGAATATATGGAATTCAACTAACCTTGCTTATTATACGAACTCCATAAATATTTCCGGAACATATAATTCAACAGGATGGAATGTGACAAATATGCAGTTTGATAATTATACATGGAATTGTCTGGCTAGTGATGTTAACGGCAATACCGGGTGGGGTGCTGATAACTGGACTGTTGAGATTGTGGATGTTGTTTCTTCCTGGACTAACTTTACTTTCCCTGAAGGATATTATTACATCAGGCCTTCTCCTCTGCCTGGAGCCGGCAACTTCAAGTATAATTTCACAATCAGTTTCAATGAGGCTGTAGGAGAGACAGGAAATATCTTCGGCTGTTATGTCAACCAGTCTAATTGTTATGATGCAGGATTGGCCGGCTGTACGCAGGTGTTTGTAAATACTACTTTAGCAGCATCAGTTTCAAATGGAGCTGTTAATGTGACTTATGCTCTTACCAGCAGCGATATTGTAAACTCAACCCAGGGTGGAACGACCGCTAACTGGATTCCATGGAGAATAGATTCCTGCGGTGTTTATGATAGTGGAATGACTCCAATTGCAGTGAATGATTCAATCACATACAGAATCCATGTCCACCCAATAATCTGGACTTCTGGAGATATCCTGAACACGTTAGATGCGAAAAGCAACGAGTTATCGTTTGCTCAAAATACAGTAAAGACTGATAATACAGGAGACTTATCTCATGCAGTTGCAAAGTACAGTGGAACTAATGTTGAGATGTATTGTCATGATGGTATTGATAATCCAAATGAGCCGGATAGTTTAGCTGACACTCTTGACGGAGAATGTTGGGGCGTAACTTATTCAAACAGGGAGGATCTGCACCAATCCTTTGCTAATGCTTCTGTATATTACTCTCCTTCAGGAAGCCACGGTACTTTGGCAGGCAGTATTCCTGATGGAGATATGGGCACTGGCACTACCAGTTTAAGCGGAGGATTTGGTGAAACTGATATTCAATATACCATGCACTCAATGCCGAACGGAACTTTTAAAATGAGGTTCAGGCACTGGGGTGTCAGTAAAATTGCCAGTATTTTTGTAGACGGCTTCCCGCAAATAGAGAGGGTTACTAAACATTTCCCTGCTGCCGGCGAAACTAACGGTGAAATGTTATACTTTGTAGGGGATGGCTCAGTCCACTATAATCGCGATTATATTGATGCAAATGAAACTTATGCAAATAAAATTTGGATTAAGTCAACTGCAACGTCTGATGAAATCACTAATTTAGATACTGTTGTTAATGTAACTTTTGATCCAGCGCAAGTCAATATGAGTGAAGGTTACATCTTAACTGCAACTGTTAACTATGTGCAGGGAGCTCAGAGTTGGTCAGATGCGGTTAACATTACCATTTACTTTGACGACCCAACTTACAATGGGGGCATAGGAAACAGGTGGAATTCCACTAATGAACAGGAGAATGATATCTGGGTTAATGGAACAACATGGGGCGCATGCAATGATACAGTTAATGCAGACTTTGATTTCATATTAAATGATCCAACTGGCTCTTCAAAGCTTGGACAGAAAGGGCTTAGTTCAGGAACTACAGGTTACAGCCAGTTATTTGAAGATTCATCTTATGACTGTTATGACATTGATTGTAATAATGAGCCTGGAACTCCTGCCAGGAATATGTACCTAGGCGGCATTTACACAACAGGATTATGCGCTTATTATAATGAGTCTCAAACTGCTGAGATGTGCTTTGATGGGTATAACAATGATTGGGCAACAGAAAGGTACAGGGATGGTGAATTGTATTCCAGCACTGCAATCATGCTTGTTGACTGCCGTGATAATGATTGCAATACAACAATCAATCCGTCTAACTCAAGTGAATCCTGCAATTATAATATTGAACTTAATTGTACTGATGGATTTGATAATGACATGTGGCAGATGGCTGACTGTGAGGCTAATTTTAGCGCTGGCCAGGGTTATGAAATGCTGGAATATGATTGCGCAGCAACCTGCCGGCAGACAGTTGATGCTGTTGAGAATGGCAGCCAGTGTGATGATGGTATTGACAATGACTGGGATAGGTATTACACAACAACTGGCGGAAGAACCGGTTATTCTTTAAATAACACTAACGCTTCCGGTATGGACTGCGCCTGGGGAACAGCAGCAGATGAGGATTGTGATGGTGAAATACTAAGCAGCGGTTATGCCTGCAATCTGGGCAACGAACTAAATTGCACTGATAGCTTTGATAATGATTATGATAATGGCCAAAGCCAGCCATCTCCTAACTGGAACTTAAACACTACCTTATATCAGGAAATCTTCAATGTTAGCTATAATGCCAGTGCTGACTTTAGTGATTATGACTGCCAGGCTAATGCTTTAGTTCCAACTAGTGAAGCAGCTAATGCTAGCTGGTGTTTTGATGGTATTGATAATGACATGGACGCTTATTATTGGAACGGAGCCAGTTTCTCTGCTAACTCCTCAACAGGATTGGATTGTGCAGATCCTCAATGTACTGGAATAACAAATCCTGCTAATGAAAACCAGATTTGCCTTGATTACGAGTACAATGCAACAGATTCATTCTTTACTTCGTTAGCAGAGCCATGGCAGTACTGTGAAAACACATTAGATGATGATGCAGACGGCCAGGTAGACTGCGCTGACAGTGATTGCAAGGGGGTGTTTGATTATTGCAGGTCATGCTCAGATACAGAGATAAGAAGCTGGGATTCTTGTTTTGACGGAATTGATAACGATTATGACGGCTCAACAGATTCGGCAGATTCAGAATGCACTGGTTATCTCGGAAATGATGATGGCGGTTATATCCTGGCTGTTGAAGATGATGCTGTCTTATGTTCAGACAGTTATGATAACGATAAAGATGGCCAGGTAGACTGCGCTGACAGTGATTGTAATGGTATCGGAGACTGCGCAGCAACAGAAACCTGCAATGATAATGTTGATAATGACAATGATGGGTTGATTGATTGTGAAGATGTTTTAAATTGTAATAGCCAAAGCTATTGTAATGTTTCAACTACAATGAACCAGGCTTATAGCCCGCCAGCAACTACTGTTACTACTTTTGGAAATATGCAGGTAACATGGGACTCAATAGTAAGGGTTGGAGATAATTTTACTGTAGCGATGGATTATACTTCTACCTATGGTGATTCCGATAGCGCAACTATCAACTTAGGCAGCCTGATTGATGATGGCCTTCCAGTTGGCTTGGGATTAGTGGGAGAGAATTTCACCACTATTGGAACTACTGCAGCGCAGTTTGAAACACAGGATTATAGTGAAGATGGCAGTAATACTCGCGGGCAAATAAACCTGCAAGATGCAGCAGGTGGCGGAGCAGGAAGAGATGTTGACATGACTGTAGCCATACCAACAAATGATACCTTGACCTCAGAAACTTTTGAGTTTATTTACACTATAGGTTCTGATGCTTCTACTGGCAACACTGTTACTTTTACAGTAGTTGACGACATTGTTCCAACAATTGACCGTGTTATATCCTCTCATACAAGCGGCAAAGTTGCTTACAATGATGGATTGTGGTTTGGTGTTACTGCAACTGATGCAGAAAATGGGGATTATCGTGATGGTTCAGTTGATAGTTGTTATTATAACGTTACTGGTCCAAATAGTTATCTTAAATCTGGAAGCGACACAAGCTATTGCAGATGGTCAGTTAATAATATGGTTGATGACGGTACTTACATCTTAACCGTCTGGGCAAGAGATGAAGTTGCCAATTATGCTGTTCCTAATGTAACTCAATACACTGTTGATATCACTCCAATTTATGTTGCCAGTTCATTTGATTTAGCAAGCAACAGCACCTGGACAACTAGCGGAGAGGTTATTAACATCTCTGCCCAGTTTAGGTCTGATGATGCAGCCAGTATTACTTCATGTGAAGTTTATTACCTGCCAACGGATTCAACAACTGCTGTAAATACAGCCAATATCTCTGGAAGTAATACAGGAGATACTGTTACTTGTTCAGGCAGTATTACTGCTCCTTCAACAATGAATGCTTACAACTTATGGGTTGAGATTGAAGATGCAGAAGGTGATAGGATTGAATCTGCAATGGAAACATTCTATGTATGTTCAGATACTTCAACAAATGGAACTGGAATACATGGAGAGAAATGGAGCTGCAAGTTAGCTGATCAGGATATGGACTCGACACTAGACTCATGCGTGGTACAGGTTGAAGTCAATCTGACAAGCCCTCTTAATGGCACAACCCAGCTTGAAGGAGTGATTGATTTTAACTGCACTGCAGCAAGTTCAGTTAGTATCTCAAATGTGACATTATATATCTGGGATGTGGCAAATGCAACAAACATCACCCAATATTATACTAATCTGACAAATGCAACCGGAATAGGATATAATGCATCATGGGATGTAAACATTACTGGGGGGAATTATACCTGGAACTGCCTTGCTTATGGTATTGATGGCACTAGCGGCACTCAGGAAACCAACAATACATTATTGGTTAGCATAGACCTGCCTCCTCAGGTATTCAACATCACTCCTGCAGCAAATTCAACATTTAATGTTTCTGATGTTATTGAGATTGGCGCAAATGTAACTGATGATATTGGTGTTGATACTGTTTTAGCAAACATAACAATGCCAAACGGTACAATAACCCAATTGACATTAAATAACACAAACACCTCTCTTAACTGGTATAACTGGAGCTATACAATACCAAATGCTACTGGAAGGTATAACATTACATTTATTGCAAATGATACTAGCAATAACATCAATTCAACTGAGACAACTTTCTTTGTTGGTGTTGATGTGATTAATCCTGTTGTGGCTTTAATCTCTCCTGCTAATGGAACTATTACTTCAAACACATCCTTAACTTTCACTTTCAACGCAACGAATCTTGCCCTGAAGAACGCTACACTTTATGCCTGGAATTCAAGCGGGGGAGTGTTTGGGGCAAATTCAACTAATATTACCGGAATATTTAATGAATCTTCATTAGGTTTGAGCGGGTTTAGCCCAGGAAGTTACAGCTGGAATGTTTTGGTTTATGATGAATCTGGAAATAGTGCCTGGGCAGAAGATAATTGGACTTTTACGATTCTCCCTTCAATTGATTCTGTTGTTTTGAATTCTTCGGCTGGAACTAATTTGACAAGTGAGAATTTGACTGCTTATGCCCTGGGTGTTAGTCCTGCTAATGCTGGTGTTGTTTATGATTGGTATAAAGATGGAGTCTTGCAAGGTTTGCATGTTGATACAGTTTCTTCTACATTGACTAGTGTTGGTGAAACATGGTATGCGAATGCTACGCCCTATACAGCGAATACTTATGATATTGCAAGTGCTAGTGTAGTTGAGACCAGGAGTTTCCCAGGGATTGCAGATAGCAGAGGGGTTGCTTTTAACAATGACGGCACCAAAATGTATTTAGCTGTCACTAACCCCTCTGAGGCTATTTTTGAATATGATCTAAGTCCTGCATTTAATAGTTCTAGCGCGAGTTATGTTGCAAATAAATCTGTTTTGGATAAAACAAGTTCTATTATGGATGTAATTTTTAACAATGACGGCACTAAAATGTTTATCTCAGGAGGCTCTTCAAGAAAAATTTTTGAATATGATTTAAGTTCTGCATTTAATATCACTAGTGCGGATTATGCTGCAGAAAAAACTTTGCCTCAGTCAGGTAATTTTATGGGTATTGCCTTTAATAATGATGGAACTAAATTCTTTGCATCTGATTATGAATCTGATAAGATATATGAATATGATTTAGGAGTTGCATTTGACATTACTAGTCTTGTTTATAATAGCAATTATTTTCAAGTCCAGGATGTAGAACTCCTGCATGTAAGATTTAATGGCGATGGAAGCGCAATGTTTATTTATGGGTTCCAATACGATCTTTTAGTTGAATATAGTTTAAGCTCCGCATTTGATGTTACTAGTGCTAGCTATGTTAAAAATAAATCAATTCTTAACGTATATGGATTTACTTTTAATAATGATGGAACTAAATTATTTGCAGCTTTTTCAAGTACATTTTATGAATATGATCTTGGTTCTATTACAACAGGAAATATTGTTCAGAGTAATAATTTGACTATTTTGCCTGAGGGAATCAATCCAAGTGTTTTCAATTTGGTTCCATTCAGCAACTCAACTTATAATGAGGCTTATAATGTCAGCCAGACAGTAGAGCTAGGAGCAAATGTAACTGATAATTTTGCTGTTGATACTGTTTTAGCGAATATAACAATGCCTAACGGCACTATAACACAATTAACCTTAAACAACACAAACCCCGCATTGAACTGGTACAACTGGAGCTATACAATACCTCATGCTATAGGCCAATACAACATTACATTTATTGCAAATGATACCAGCAATAATATCAATTCAACAGAAACAACATTCTTTGTTGGAGCAGATGTTATTAATCCATTAATTAATTTCACAGCTCCAACAACTGCTTCAGGAAATTACAGCCAGAATTATACTGCGGCAAACGTTACTGCAAGTGATAATGTTGAAATTGATACTCTTACTATTAATCTCTATAACTCTACAGGATTGGTGCAGAGCAACTCTTCCAATTCTTCACCATTATTTGTAAATATTACCGGGCTGCCTGAGGGAAGATATTATCTAAATGCAACTGTGAATGACACATCCGGAAATATGAATTCAACAGAAACAATAACAATTGTTCTTGATACAACTCCTCCGGTAATAAATATTACTCAGCCATTAAATAACACCCAGACAACTGATCCTACTCCTGAATTAAGGTTTAATATAACAGATAATCTTGCTGACATAATCAACTATGCTGTATATGTTGATGATGCTATTGTTAATCATTCAGGAGATGGTATTGCAGTTAATAGCGCTGAAGAGACAGTTATTATCACTTCTGCCCTTAGTTTAGGGCAGCATAACATTAGTGTACAAGCAACAGACAGCGCAGGCAATTCAGTAAATTCAAGCAAGTTTAATCTTACAATAATTCCGCCAGCAGTATATTTGAAAAGCCCACTCTATGGAGCGATATTAACTTATTCAAATATAACCTTTATTTTCAATGTAACAGACCCCACATCCCTATATCTAAACTGTTCAATCTATCTGGATAATATATTTAACCAAAGCAGGAACACCACAAGAGATACACTCTCAAATTTCACAATAGATAATATTGCAGATAAAGCAAATTATAATTGGACTATTGCCTGTATTAATCCCGACAATGTATCAGCAAATGACACTTTTATATTCACTGTTGATACAACAAAACCTCAGGTATTTGACTTTATTCCAGTTGTTAACAGCACATTCAATGTAACAGATACTATAGAAATTAGTGCTAATGTAACTGATAATGTTGCAGTTGATACAGTTCTGGCGAATGTTACTATGCCTAATGGCACTGTACAGCAATTAACACTTACAAATTATACTGCAAATAAATATAACAACAGCTTTACAATACCTGCTTTGATTGGCCAATATAATGTAACATTTATTGCGAATGACACTGCAAATAACATCAATTCAACAGGAACAACATTCTTTGTAGGTGTTGATGTAATACCTCCGGCTGTATTCAACTTAAGGCCATTGCAAAACACAACCTATAATGTCTCAACAACAATTGAGATAGGTGCAAATGTAACTGATAATGTGGCAGTAGATACTGTTTTAGCAAACATAACAATGCCAAACGGTACAATTACTCAACTTACGCTAAACAACACAAACACCTCTCTTAACTGGTATAACTGGAGTTATACAATACCCAATGCTACTGGAAGATATAACATAACTTTCATTGCGAATGACACTGTAAATAACATCAATTCAACAGGAACAACATTCTTTGTAGGTCAGGATGTTATTCCACCAAGCGTATTTGCTTTAATTCCAGCAAATGGCGCACAATATGGCATGGGTGATGGTATAGAGATTGCTGCAAATGTAACTGATAATGTAGCAGTTGATACTGTTTTAGCTAATATTACTTATCCAAATGGAACAATTACGCAGCTGGCATTAAATGCTTCAGGCAATAAGTACACTAATACATTCACAATTCCAGACTTAGGGGGCAGGTACAATGTAACATTTATTGCTAATGATACAAGCAATAATATCAACAGTTCAGAAATAACTTACTTCAATGTAATTACCCTTGCAGCAACCATCAACAGTGTTGAGTGCAGCAACGATACAACTAATTATTATTCATGCATTAACATGGCTTATAACGCAAATATTACCCATATTAGAGTTAACTGCACTGGAACAGGTGGAAATGTAAGTTCAGTAAATTATACTCTTTATAATGTGCAGGACACTACTAATTATATCAATAATCAACAAAGCACATACAACAGCAGTGATTATTATATCTATAATTCATCTTATAGACTTCAGGATTCAGGAGACTGGAATTTAACAGTTGTCTGCACTGTATCTGGATTAAACACCTCTATGTCAGCAACTAACATTACTTCCTGGAGCTTAGCATGGGGAACATTAAACATCTCTTTAGTTCAGCCAACATCAAACACAGATGTAACTCAATATCAATTCTTCAACTTCACAAGCAAGGTAACATGTATTGGGGGGGAGTGTGGTACAGTTAACACAACATTAGACCCGGAAAATCCCCCTAGTGATTCAACTATGGGCATTACCTTAAATTATAATGATGGAACCAGCTATGATACTGATAATGACGGCATAGAAACTCTTGACGGAATTATAGATCTTACAGTTAAACAAACCGAGTTTGAATGGGATATCTATGAAGAATACCTTTGCACAGAATGGAGAATCTTAAATCTGGAAACTGATGATTTAACCTCTCTTTGCCATGGCTCAGCTGTCTGCTGCAATTTTATTGAATTAGAGCCAATAACCTTAAGCTGGAATGAAACATTCTACCTGAATTACGGCAAATACAATGCAGGACATAACAATACTGTATCAGCAAGAATAATATATATTGATTATAGCCTAACTGCTCCTTATTCATATGCCGTATACAGTGATTACAGCACTCTTAAGGCTGTTTTCCCTGAGAATATTTATGAAGGAACAACTTATGCAGAAGGCGAGCTTATTAATAAAAGCAATAAGCAGCTGGGAGAAAAGGTAGAGGATGAGGAAAGCTATGAAACATATTTCCTATCAATAGAGCAGGATGAAACAGAATTTAAGGCTATATTCTACCATAATTATAATGGAACATTGCCAATAAGGATAGAGGGTAATGTTTCTTATGAATTAGATAAAGAAGAAGCCGATTACCTGGAAAATATTGCATTAACTGTCAGCTTAATCAATGGAATCCTGCCTAAGTTTGAGCTTCATATCGGAGAAGATTCAGAAGTTTTTACATTTGGAAAAGTAATTCCTAAAATTGAGCTAAAGGAAGGGAATTATACCTTAATTGACAGGGATGATATGAAATTAGATGCTGCTGTTGACTTTGGAGATGAATCTGTTGTTTTAAGGGGGCTGGAGAATGAAGAGGAGATTGATGTTACGCTTGGAACTAATTCACAGGAGGATGTTTCTACAAGCATAATTGCAATCCCTACAATAGATGTTGAAAACGCAACAATTACCCTGGAAAAAACAAAAGGAGTTAATGCAATTATTGAGTGCGGGGATGAAAACTTTGATTATGAAACTTTAGAATGCAATAACTGGATATATTCCGGTATGGATTTTGAAGAAACAGAAAACTCAATTACCTTCACTGTAGAGCATTTCACAGCTTATGCCGGAGGCAATTTAACAGCTGGAGAGACAGCATGGCTTACTATATGGGATGAAAATGATGCAAATATGCCAAATGCTTCTCAGACAAGATTAATTAACCAGGATACAAAATTCTTTGCAGATTATAAATTAAGCCAGAATGGAACAAAAATAACAGATGCTAACTGTGCAATAAGATTTAGTGACAGTGTTATGGCTAATATGACTTACAATACATCATATACTTATTATCTATATAACAGAAGTTTTACAAATGCTTTATTGCATACTTACGCAGTTAACTGTACTCATGCTGCTTACACTAACCTTATTGCAACAGACATGATTTCCATCGCTGTTGGTGCAGCAAAGTCAGGAGCTGTGTCAACAACCATAGGCGCAGCTCCTTTTTATACAACCAGCGATAACCCCCAAAATATTTCTTACTTAAGAGGGGGGCAGAATTATATTAACACATGGCTGGTTAATGCTACCGGCATCCTAAACAGCATACATAATTTCTTTGTAATCTACAACATGACTACCAACAGGAATTATGTTAGTGACAATGAATCAGAGCATATTAACATTACAATTACAGCTAATGACACTCAAGCTCCAACTATTCTTGCAGCAAGAGCCAGGCCTTCTGTAGTCTATAACAGCAGCAATGTTAATTTATTCATGACAGCGTCTGATAATGTACAGGTAGATTCCTGCTGGGCAAATGTTACTCGACCTGACGCTACAAGCACATTGGTTAATAATATCTGTACAGCACAACAATCCTATTCTACTGTTTCCCAAACAGGAACGTATAATGTAACCTTCTTTGTAAATGATACAAGCGGGAATACTGCAAATACAACTGGCTCATTTAAGGTAACAGGACCATTGACTTTTGAGATTACAATAAATCAAAGTAATGGAAGTTTAGAAACAGAACTGACTTTGATATACCCAGAAACAGGCGAAACAATCCATGTAAATAACACTAATGGGACTTACATTGTAACTCTGCCACAGGAGATATTTCATTTACAGTTTAAAGCATTTACTCAAGATAGACTACAGGTGTTATTAAGATTTGTAAATATCACTGTAGACAATAACAAAACACTTGGACTGGATAGGCCATCAACTCCCACATCAGGATATCTGGTAACATACGGGATAAACAATGAAGACAACTATAATTTCACTAATGCAACAATCAAAATTTATTATGATGATCTTAATGTCAGTAATAGCAGTGAACCTAACCTGAGACTATACAGATGCAGTAACTGGAACTTTACAGCACAAACATGTTCAGATGGAGTCTGGACAGATACAAGCGCAACACAAAACACTTCTGCAAATTATTTTGAATATACAACAACCTCATTTTCAGGATTTAGTATAAAAGAGTATGTTGCTCCTATTATAACTCCCGATGAAGGAGGTGGTGGAGGATCTCCCATAATACCTCCCCCAGCTCCGGCACCAGCCCCTGCTCCATTACCGCCAGCTCCAGCACCTGCTCCTGCAGAAGAAGCTCCTGCAGAAGGGCTTCCTGCGCAATTATTTGATATCAGCCTTAATCTGGATGATGCTTTTATTGCTAGTGCTGATGGATTATCAGCAGTTGTTACATTTGAAAGCTTTGGAACAGAGCCTACGCCTGTTAATTTAACCTTTATTATTTTAGATGGAGCTGGAAATGAGATTCACAAAGAGGAAGATTCAATTATTGTTATAACTGAAGAGCTTCTGAGAAAAGATTTCAAAGGCTTAAACTTACCAGAGGGAAAGTATACTCTTGTTCTTCAGACTTTATATAGTGTTGATGTGTATGATGAGTTCAGGCAGGAGTTTGAGATTGGTGAAGAGAAGCCTGCTCCTTATCTGTTATGGGTGGGGATAGCTGCAGGATTATTGTTAACTGCCTTTTTGTTCATTGCCTTTTATTATAAAAAGAAAAAGAGAATGGAAAGAGTTGAGCTTGAAAGGAAACAGAGAGAAACGAGGCGCAGAGCTGAGCTGGAGAAAAAGAAGAAAGAAGAGTATAGGAAGAGAGCAATAATATTAGCAGAGACAAGAATGTTGAATGAGAAAAAGAAGAAAGAAGAGTATAGGAAGAAAAGGCTTGAAGAGGAAAGGCTGAAGAAGAAAAGGGAAGAGTCTGAAAGAAAGAAAAGGCTTGAAGAAGAGATGCTGATAAAGAAAAGGGAAGAAGAAAAGAGAAGAAGAAAGTATAAAGCAAGGGCAAGAAAGGCTGCAGAGACTAGAAGGCTGAACAAGCTTAAAAAAGAAAGAAAGAGGAAGAAAGCCACAGAAAATAATAAACTTAAATCAATATACCGTTAAAAAGGAGGATGATAAAAATGAATAGAAGAAATATTGGTGAAATTGAATCTATACAAAAATCTGTAGATGTGCCGGAAATCTTACCCCCTGGTAAGGTTAAGGGTTCTGGTTTTAAAAGCAGGGGCAGACCTTATAAGGAAAGGGTTTTTAAGGAGCAGGCAACTGATGTTGAAAATCTAAGAACAACGGCAAAAACTAAAAAATTAGTGGCCGAGTCATCAAAAGCAATAGAATGCTCTTATGCCGATGAGAAGAAGAAGATTGACTCTGCTATCCAGGAGCTTGAGAAAGAAAGATTAACCAGCTACATTGCTCTTGTTAATAAAAGGAAATCTATAGTCAATTTCAGGAAACAGAAGCTTAACGAATTGGAGCAAAACCTTACTAAACACTCCCAAAACGTCAAAAACCATATTGGCCAGCTTAAAAGGAAGAAGGTTGCTGAAAAATCGCACTTTGACCGCCTTTATCTTCTTAATGAACATCTGAAGAAGATAGAAGCGCAGGTTAAAGATGTTGTTGTTTCCAGAAAAGTCCTCTTAAATAAAGAGAAAGGCCTGTTAATAGATTCCAAAAAATTCTTTCTTGATAACAAAGATGAGCTGCGATATCATGGATTAGACAAAACCAAGAAAATAAACGAGGTATTAGACAGGAAAACAAGAATTCTTGCAGAAACCAGTCATCTTCTGGATAATGACTTAGTGTCAATCTTTGCTGATAAAAGGGTGCTTGAGGGAATTACTGATGCCCAGCTGAATAAGGTTTATAGGACTAACCTTAAGCTGAAGGAACTTGCCAAAGAACACCGCACTTTGCTTAAGAAAAGGCAGGAACTGAAAACAGAGGATTTTGAGTTTGAGCAGATGCTTAATGAAATTAATAATAAAAGAAACGCTCTAGTAGTGGAGCTGCAGAAGATAAAATAAAGGCTATACTCAAAGACAAAAATAATAAGACAAATTTGCCTTTTGGAAATAAATTTCCAAACCATCCAAAATCAAAGATTTTGGAGTGTGCTCAGAAATCTAAGATTTCTGAGGTTTTCGTAATACGTAAAAAACACTTTGTGTTTTTTTGTATCCCTCTGGGATAAGCAAACGACAGATTGATTGTATAAAAATTTGTGTCGTTTGCTATAATAACAATTCCTTGTACAAATCCCACATTGAAATAGGCTGTATGGAAATAAAAGGAGGTATAAAATGAGTATTGCAAAAAATAATTTTGGTTGTTTAAAAGTGATTTTAATCACAGGATTACTCTTAATGTTGATATTTGAGGTGCAAGCTGTTTCTGACCGTATAATCTCTGCCCAGTCCTATGCTGAAAAAAGCGCTATTAAAAGTATGGGGGGCTGTAATTATAGATGGGACTGCAATGAATGGTCCAGTTGTCTAAACAGAAAGCAAACAAGGATCTGCACGAATATAGGGACTTGCCCTGAAAGGTATAAAACACTGGCAGAAGAAAGAAAATGTATGCCTAAACTGCCTGGAAAATTATTTGACATCGAACTGGAATTAGAAAAGCCAGTAATTTCTGATCCTGGTGAGCTGACTGCATGGGTTAGTTTTGAAAGCTTTAGTACTGAAGCTATACCTGTCGATTTAACTTATATTATCCTGAATGAACTAGGGAATGAAGTCTATAGTGAAATTGAGGGTATTGTAGTTTATAGAGAAGAATTTTTAATTAAAGGATTTAGTGATTTGAATTTAGAACCTGGAAAATACAACCTTCTTTTAATAATAAAATATGCTGATGTCACAGAAGAATTTAAGCACTATTTTGAAATAGAAGAAAAAATACTCGTATCCGGGTTTACTATTTCTAAGGTCACAACTATTGTGGAAACCCCTAGTGAAGAAGAGTTTATCAAAAGGGTAGAGGAATGTAATTATAAATGGGACTGTACTGAATGGTCTGGATGCGTAAACAGAAAGCAAACAAGAATATGCACTAATATAGGGACTTGTCCTGGAACCTATAGAAAACCAGCAGAAGAACAAAGATGTATGCCTAAATTACCCGCACAATTATTTGACATCAAACTAGAATTAGAAGATAATAAAATTTCTGATTCTAATGAACTAACAGCATGGGTTAGTTTTGAAAGTTTTGGAACAGAGCCTACGCCAGCTGATCTAACTTATATTATCCTGGATGAATCAGGAAATGAAGTCTACAGTGAAATTGGAGATGTTGTAGTTTATACAGAAGAGTTTGTAATTAAAAAATTTGATAATTCAAACTTAGGTTTTGGAAAATACATTCTTGGTTTGAGTATAGAATATGCTAATATTACAGAAGAGTTTAAACAGGATTTTGAGATTAAAGAAAGAAGTATGGCCGGGGCTTATTATTCGATTGGATTTGTTGCTTTGATTGCTCTTTTCTTTGTATTAATGAAATTTGAAAGTAATAGGAAAAAGAAAGAGAAAGTAAGGGAAGAAATAGGGCAAGGGTATTTAACAAAAAAAGGAAAATAAAGTGAAAAATAAGTAGAGCAAAAATTAAAACTCGAATGAAAAATAGGAGGTGTTTAAAATGGATGTTATAAACAATAAGATTGATTGTTTAAAAGTGATTTTAATCACAGGATTATTCTTGATGCTAATATCTTTGGTGCAAGCTGTTCCTGATGTTGAAAAGTGCAGTTATAAATGGAGCTGTACTGAATGGTCCAGGTGTGTGAATAGAAATCGAACAAGGATCTGCACGAATATAGGGACTTGCCCTGGAGAACAGGGTTTTGTAAAACCAATAGTAAAGCAAAGATGTATGCCAGAACTACCTGCACAGTTATTTGACATCAAATTGGAGTTAGAAAAGAAGATAATTTCTGAGCCTAATGAATTGACTGCATGGGTTAGGTTTGAAAGCTTTGGGACAGAGCCAACTCCTGCTGACTTAACTTACACTATCATGGATGAACCAGGAAATGTAGTCTATAGTGAAACTGGAGATATTGTGGTTTATACAGAAGAGTTTGTGATTAAGAAATTTGATACGCTGTATTTAGAGCTTGGGAAATACACTCTTGATTTAAAGATAGAATACGCCAATGTTACAGAAGAATTCAGGCAGGGGTTTGAAGTTGGAGAAGAAAAGAGAATATGGATTTATTATTTGCTTGGGTTTATCGCTTTGGTTGCTCTTTTTTTCTTTTTATACTGGTGGAAAAGAAAAAGAGGCAAAATCCAGGAAATTAAATGAAAGGGGATTAGAAAAAGAAAGGAAAAAGAAAGGGGTAAAAATGAAATTATCAAAAATATTTATGATTAGTTTTTTAATTGTAAGTTTAGCTGTAAGTATTATCCTTATTAGTAATTCAGTTTATCTTCATAATAATCATTTAACACATCAAGTTAAACATCATTTGAAAACAATTGTTAATTTAAAGGTAACTAATCTTGAACAATATGCAGATTTAAAAAAACAAAGAGCAATAGATTTTAGTTCTGATGGTTTTATTAAAGAGAAACTAATTGAATTGGCTGCTGGAGGGGATTTTCATGAGATTGAAAAAGAATTACATTCCCATATTAAAAATAATAAAATTCCTCTTGGTAAGGAAATCTATGAAATTTATATTTTAAATAATAATGGAGATGTAATTAGTGAAATAGGACATGAAGACGAATATGAGCGTGAAGAGGAGGAAGAGTCTGAATTTCATGAAGATCCATTATATTTGGTAGGAAAGACTGAGACTTATTTTACAAGTATTTTATTTGATGAAGAGTTTGGAGCTAAAGGGTTTGCTGTTTCTGCTCCAATCTTAAATAATGGTAAATTATTAGGTGTGATTATTCTTAAATTTGGATTAAATGAACTATTTGATATAACTTTAGATAGAGAGGGATTAGGAGAAACAGGAGAGACCTTTATAGTAAATGAAGAGGAGTTTTTAGTTACTCCTTCTAAATTTTTAAAGGGTGAAGAAAAAGGAGTATTAGTGCAAACAATTGAGACTGAAGATATAGTAAATTGTTTTGATGAGACTATAAGGGGTCATTCTAAAAAAAACGAGCCAGTTATTTATTTTTTAGATTATCGGGGAGAAGAAGTTATTGGAACTCATAGGGAGGTTTCAGATGTTGAATGGTGTTTGATTATTAAAATAGATAAAAATGAAGCTTTAGATGTTATTTTGAAGGACTATATTACTCGTCAGATTGTTGTTGGTTTGATTCTTGTTTTAGTTTTAACTTTAATTGGTTTTTTTACTGGAAAATATTTTGAGAAGAAGAGAGAAAAAAGATAAAATGAAACAAAACAAATTTCTTAGTAGAAAATTCTTAATTAGTTTAATCTGCATACTTTTTCTTGTACTTTTTGCTTTTCTGATAATTGATGGTTTTTTTAATTTAGGTAGAGATGAAAAAATTTATATTGCAGGAATTAAAGACATGATTGATCAGAGAATGACTTCTTTGATATTTGAAATAAACATCTTTCCCGGAGGCGCAGGAGGAGATGTTTTGTTTTTAAGCAGATTATCATGCTTAAGAGAAGTTGCAGGCATTACTGAAATAAAATCTGAGCATGAGACAGAAGAACTTGCACAAGACTTTTCGGAATTTTTAAAAGAAAATCCTGCTTATTATCAATTAAGATATATTGATGAAAAGGGCAAGGAAGTTATCAGAACTGAATTTGATGGAGAAAATTATAAAGTGATTTGGGGAGAAGAACTTCAGGATAAATCTTTAAGATATTATTTTGATAAGACAATGAATTTAAATGAAGGGGAGGTATATATTTCTCCTTTAGATTTAAATATTGAGAATGAAAAAATAGAAAATCGTGGAACACAAGAAAATCCAATATATGTTCCGGTTATTAGGTTTGCTACGCCTGTCTTTGATAATAATGGCAATAAAAAAGGGATTATTATTGCTAATATTTATGCAGATTATTTTTTAAATGATATTAGAAGGGCCCAGAGAGATGAAGAAATTGTAGTTTTAATTAATGAAGAGGGTTATTATCTTGCTCATCCAAACAAGAGCAAGGAGTTTTCTTTTATGTTTGATAAAGAGGATAATTTTTATAAGGATTATCCTGGTGTTGCTGATAAGGTCTTATCTGATTTTAATAAAAGAAGGATAGAAAAAGAAAATCTAATTTTTTCATACAGATATCTTTATCCTACTGTTGAAAGTTTTGAAATAAATGCAGGTTCAACAAAAATTCTTGGAGAAAATCCTGAGAATCGTTATTTTTGGATTTTAGTTACTATTTCAGATAAAAGCAGAATGGATTGGAGGCTAAATGAATTAGAAAAAGAGTATATGTATTTCTTACTTTTTTCAGGGCTTATTATTTTGATTATTTTTGTTTTGATGTTTATAAGTTTTAAACTTAATGGAAATGATAAGGGGGTGAAAAGAAAATGAAATTATCACTAATTTTTATGCTAAGTTTTTTAATTAGCGGGTTAACTGGAAGTTTAGTATTGGAAATTTCTTCTTACAAAACAATGGAAAATGTTTTAAGGGAAGAAGTTGAGCATCATTTGATTTCTCTTACTCAATCAAAAGTGCAAGTTGTTGATTCTTTTTTAGAGAATCAGAAAAAAATTCTAAAAATTATGTCTGATATTGATAGTGTTGAAGAAGCTCTGGAAAAAGATTCTCCATTACCTAAACCTCCTATTGAAGAGACAATTAATGAACTAAACGAATTGATAGAAGCCAATCCCTTCTTTTATGAGATTTTTATTTTAGATGAAAATGGGATTGTTGTTGTTTCTACTAATGAAGATTTTGTGGGAGAGAATAGATTTTCTGATGAATATTTTATAGGAGCTAAAAATACAAGTGGAGCTTATATTAAAGATGCTTATTACTCTGAAACAACTGGGGGAAAATTTATTGCAGTATCTGCCCCCGTTTTTGATGATGAAACAAAAGAATTTCTTGGAGTTATTGTTATAAGAATCTCAATAGATGAATTAATGCAACTTATGATAGATACAAAAGGTTTGGGTGAAACAGAAGAAATAATTCTGGTTAACAGAGAAGGTTTTTTTCTCACACCTTCTAGATTTTTAAGAGGAGAGAATAAAGGGGTTTTAACTCAGAAAATTGATAATGAAAATGTGGAAAACTGTTTAAGTATGGAGGAAAAAAGTATGCATGGAAGTCATGATGTTATTGCTCCTTTTCTTGATTATCGCGGGGAAGAGGTTGTTAGTACTCATGAACGTCTTAAAAATATGGATTGGTGTTTATTAGTTGAACTGGAAGAAAAAGAAGCGATTGATACTCCTTTAAAGAGTTTTCTTACAATTCAAATAATTGTTAGTTTAGTTTTTATCATTATTTTTAGTTTAATTGGGTTTGTTATTGGAATTTTTTTTGATAAAAAATATTTGGCTAGAAATAAAATTACTCAGGAAGTAAAACAAAAAAAAATTGCAAATTTTTTATCTAAAATTAAAATAAGATATTTCTTTTTGTTTGGATTAATTTTTGCTATTGGATATTTCTTTTTGATAACCTCTTTTTTCCAAGGATGGCAAAATGCTAAGTTTTTTGATGCTATTCCTGACTTAATCTTTTTTATAATTGCCTTTGTTGTTTTAGGGTATGCTTTTAAATTTAAAAATAAAGCAAGAAGATTTTTGGTCTGGGGTGCTGGTTTGCTTTGTGTTACAAGATTAATTGAAGTTCCTATACAGGAATATCAGGTAATTGTCGGTACATTAGGATTAATTTATTGGCTTCCACCTTTTTTCTTAACTTTTTTTGGATTTTTACTTGTCTTATCTGCATTTAAAGAGGTTGTAAAATGAATAATCTATATATCTATAGTATAATCCAAATCTTTTTTGCAATAATTCTAATTTGGTTAACAACTTTAATAATGATTGAAAAAAAGAAAATTTTAGCATTTATTCCTTTTTTTATTGTAGGAGTAGTCTCCTGTTTTTATGCTGGATTCGTATTTTATGAGGTTTTTGTTAATTTTGCCTGGTTTTTTATAGAGTTTTTGTATTTAATATCTATTATCTGGATATTTATAAATTTAAGGAGGAAAAATGGAGTTAATTAAAAGCCTTGTACTCAGTAGTGCTTTAGTGCACTTTGTTTTAGCCATAGTTTTAGGGGGAATTTTGATTACAGAATATTATAAAAGAAAAGAAAAATTTAGAGGGGGAATGTTTGGATATGGTATTTTTTTAATTACAATAATTGGTTTTTTGGTTTTAGACACTTATAGAAATCTTATAGTTTCCCTCAGGTGGATTAATTGGATTTGTTTAGTTTTTGCGGTTTTGGCTAATGTGTTATTTGTGGTAACCTCTTTAAGATATTTTAAATATATAAATAAGGGATTATTTTTTTCTATTCCCCTATTTTCTATAAGCATAGTTATGATTGAAGTATTAAGGTTATTATATGCAAATAAATCTTTTGGAATTTATACTGCAATTGCTACTCTTGCAGCAACTAGTCTTGGTTATTTTGTAATTATTGGTTTTTTAATTAATACCTCTGGGGTGAAGAATGAATAAAATTTGCTTAGTTTTGATTGGAATGATTTTATTTAGTCTTATTAGTCTAACATCTGTCTCTGCTTTAAGTGTTGTTGTGCATGTTCCTGAAAAATATACAGATGTTATTGCAGGGGAGAGGTTTTATTTTGAGATTGAGGTTAAATATCCTGAAAACCCGTCGAGAAAGGATTTGAAATTGAATTATGAGATTTTAAAAGATGGAGAGATTATTGCTCAGTCTAAAGTTTTGAAAGCAATTGAGACTCAAGCTTCTTTTATGGATTTTATTGTTATTCCAGAAAGTGCTGAAAAAGGAATGCATATTATTAAAGTTAAAATTGCAGATTATGAAGATTTGAGTGAGGAGGTTGAGGCGAGTTTTCAGGTTACTTCAGGAAGTGGCGGACAGATTAAAATGTATTTTTTTATTCTTTTAGGAGTTGTTATCTTAGTTGGGATTTTGGTTGTTGTGAATATTGTTATCAGCAAGAGAAAATGAAATATAAGGTTTTGAAAAAAAGGAAGGAAGAGGCAAGGAAATCAAAGGCTTCACGCTTTTCTCCTGCAAAGAAAAAGAAATCAAAGGCTTTACTGCCTTATTTTGCAAAGAAAAAGGGCAGAAAAACAAAAAGCTTAAGAAAGAGAAAGAAGCCAAAGGCTTTGCGCTTCCTTTATGCAAAGAAGAAAAAACATGGTAAGACAAAGGTACTTAGTAAAAAGAGTTTCAATAAAGAGTTTAGAGAAGAGTTGTATGTGATTATATCTATAACAGCTGTTATTCTTGTTATATCTTTTGCTTTGGGTGTTGTAGGCGCAACAGAGGCTGTGTTAAATGGCATAAATCCCTCTTCTGGAATGGTTTCCCTTTCTTTTAACAAAACAGACGAAAATAGCGCTGTTAACGAGTCTTTAGAGCCTATTCTAGTAAAAAATGGAACAACATGGCAGTTAAGGAAATTAAGGCTTAGATAAGAAATCTGAAGAAAATTTTCTATTCTTGAATTCTATCCTTTGCTTAAACATTTCAGAAAAATATATATACTCTAAATGATATACTTATATTATCGTTGGGATAAAACTATTATTATCTTAAAAAAAGGGTGAAAATGAAAAGAAGCGTAGTTTTGCATGGTCCTTCTACTCTAACTGTTTCTCTGCCTTCTAAGTGGATTAAGAAATATGGGGTTAAGAAAGGGGATGAGATTGATGTTCTGGAAGAAGAAGAAAGATTAATCATATGTGCAGAAGTTAGCAGCAAAGAATGCAAAAAAGCACAGGTTGATATGGGGGATATTGATAAGAAGACATGTAGGTGGATACTATCAATTTTATATAAACAAGGCAATGAAGAAATTTCTATAAGATACAACACCCCAAAGCCAGCAGACATAAAGGGGGAAGTAGTAAGAAATCAAATTATGGGGTTTATTGTTACAGAAGAGCACAAGAATAGCTGCTTGTTAAAATGTGTCTCTAAAGAGTTAAAAGGGGAATTTAACAAAAGTGAAAGAAGGGCATTTTTGGTTACTCTTTCACTGGCAGAAAAAAGTTTCGAACTGATAAACAAAGGAGAATATTCCCAATTAAAAGATTTGTATCAATTAGAGATGAGCAATAACCAGCTGACTAATTTTTGTGAAAGGCTTTTAAATAAGGATTTAATTGGAGAAGAAGGCACTTCTTTTAAATATATTATTTTGTGGCAGCTGGAAAAGATAGCTGATGAGTTCGTGGAAATTATCAACTTATTAATAGAAAATCCTTTTAAAATAGATGCTTCCGTATTGAAATTATACGAGGAAACTAAGGAATTGTTGAGGGAATATTACGATAATTATTATAAAAAAGAACTAAGAAAGCTAAAAGATATTTATGATAAGGAAAAAGAGATTACTAAGTTTGTAAAAGAAAAGGTAAAGGCAAAAAATTCTGCTACAGTATTACTAGTGTCCCATCTTTTGCATATTATCTCTAAAATAGCTGAAATGATTCCTTCAACAATCGCAGCAAACAAGGCATTTGAAGATGGAACCACTATTCAAAAAAGGGGATGAAGTAGCTGGAAGGTATATAGTTGAAGGCATTATTGGAGACGGAGGTTTCTCAGATGTAGTTAAAGTATTTGACAATGAAGTAAGTAGATACTTCGCAATGAAAATTCTTCTTGATAATCCAAGGCCATCAGGGACAGCAGCAGAACAGCCTGAACCATATAATATTGCATTTGCACATAAAAGCGAAGCACAGGCAGGCTTTGACATGGTAAAACACCCTAACCTTATTCAGTTGTACCATAGTCTAACATTTGAGCATAATGGCCACGACCACCATGCACTCTTAATGCAGCTTGTTGAAGGAGAAACACTGGAAAAGAAAGTCAGAAAGGACACCTATTGTGAAGAAGACTGTATTGAACTTCTCTTGAAAATAACTGGCGCAGTTGGAGCTATCCATAAACAAGGAATGGTTCATGGAGACCCAAGCCAAAGAAATATAATCATTAGAGAAGAAGATGGTGAACCGATGATGGGTGATTACTATCTCTTTAGACAATCGTCCATCATGATAAGGTCTCCGGAAACTATAATAAATGGGGAATACGCCTATATCTCTGAGATTTATTCCTTAGGATGTCTTGGCTTGTATACTTTAACTGGCATAAAGCCTTTTCACTATAATTATGATGACTCTCCAACAAAAGAACAACGGCCTTTCATAAAAGAGCGGATAACAGTAGGAGATATGTATCCTGAAGATACAATGAAATGGCTTAAATCATTACGTCTTGGAAGAATTCTTCTCAAAGCAGCAGATAAAGACCCAACTAAACGTTATCAGAGTTGTGATGAACTTATTAAGAAGTTAACTCCTGCAACATTTAGCAGGCGTGCACTTCTTTCAGCGGGAATTGGTATTGGTGTTTTGGCTTTAGTTGGCGGCTTTTTTTATACTGTAAAAAAAAATTCATCCAAGATATTTTATGCTACTCACAAACTTTCTCTTGATATGAGTGATGGGCAGTGGGCTGAAAGATGCAGGGAGATTTTGGAGTATGAATTGAGTAAGCCAGGTGTGCTGCTTAGTGAATCTGAAATAAGAGAAGATAATCTTCCATTTGGTGTAACAATGGATGGTACGCTAGTATATAAGAATAGGACATCTAGTGATGGCAGCCATACAATCCCTTTAGGAGTTATGATTATGTTATCTGAGAATAAGAAGGAAAGAGATAACTTGGAACAGCGAATGAATGACTTGCTTGAAAATTTGGCAGGTAAAACTGATATGCTCTATTGCAACAGCCTTGGAATGGTAATGGATAATTCTTTTCGCTGGGTTTATGAGCATGGAATATTTCCTAATCAAAAAGAGAATTTTTTGAGTATTATTAAGACTTCATTAGATACACTTAATGTACATTTAAAACCTATTCCTGAAAAGGAGGATATAACTTATTTTAGAATAGATAGATACAATAAAAAGTCAGAATATGCTGAGTGGGTATATGGACGTACAAACGGAGAGGTTCTTCCTTTGTATCTTTTTTATGCAAGAGAGAAAAAATCAATAGAGCATTTTAATAGTGCTTATCAGGCTTTTCAATCATTCATATGGGTAGACAAAACAAGGAAAAATAAAACAGATGATTTATGGATTCACAAGGGCTATCATATCATTGATGCCTCCTCCGCGAATATAGAAGTCGATGAAATATGCTATACTAGAGATCTTGCATTAACAGCATATGGTGGTATTGATATTTATCAAACCAGCTTAAGATTCAAAACTGAAGAATTGGCTGCTAAAGGTATTACCCAGAAACCATTAGAAGACATATTACACTATTCACAGGAGAAAATGAAATTACTGGAGAAAGTTGTATTTGATACTGCACCATTGGATTTAACAAAACCCTCTGAAGTAACAGATTCTTATGCCCATGTATTGACTGCCAAAGTATTTCTAAAATATGCTGATTTGCTTAATGAACTAGGACAAAAACAAGAGTCTCAGGCATATATAGAAAAAGCAAAAAGCATTATGATTGATTTAATACCTACATTAAATAGGGAGAATAAACAGGGTGCTATACTTACTGGCACTCATTATGAAAAAGAAGGGAATGTATATTCTTCTTATCGCAGAGCTGATGCGGAATTGGTTGATATTTATCTGAATTTTGTAAATAGTGTTAATTAATCAAAGATTTAGCACTCTGGTGTCTCTTCATCAGGATCTGGGTCAGGAGCAATTATCACATCACCATCATCAGAATCCATTGCACCATCAGTGCATAGAGCGCATCCAGAGCATGGGCATGATGTTACGCAGAATTCTATGGTTCCTTCCCAGAAGTTGTCGTCCATTACAGTAGCTGGACAAATCTCGGTTACTGGGTCAGGAACAAAAACCGCCGAATAATCAGTGATATCTTGAAAGGAACCACAACCCGACTCCCAAAAAGAATAAGGTGATTCACCACCTGCACCTACTGTGGTAACAGTTTCATCATATTCCAGAACTATGGATGTAACAGCACTATTATCTTCACTAACGTATACATTCACTGCTGCAGAAACAAAAAACAAGCAGTAAATAATGACTAATATAAAAATGAGGATTTGCTTCTTCATAAACTTTTTCTTAACCTACCAATATATAAATCCTCTTAATTCTTTGGGATAAAATATCATACAAAGGGATAAAGTTATTCCATTAGTGTAGGGTTATATTTTCTCCCCCACTTCCCCTTTTTAAGCCATTCCGAATGACAATCAAGATACAAAACATTCCCTCCTCCGACACCATGATTCATTCCCTTGCTTAATTTATTATAGCCACCTTTAATATCCCACCATGTTGCTATACCTGAAGGCGTATTTTCTGTATTTTTTAATCTATTTTCCAGGTATAGGAAATAGCCCTGCGCAAGATAGGAAGCAAACACACTATCATCTTTATTAATTTTCCAGTTGTTGACATCATTAATTTCATTTTCTCTGTCTGAAGGACACAAAAATACCTTTCCATCTCCAAGATATTTTAATGCAAAATCCTGATATGCCTGCCCATCTCTAAATCCGCTCCATGGAAGATAGTTCTCATTATTATTTGCATAGGCTTCCTGCGCAATCCCTATCTGCCTTAAATTACTCTGGCAAACTGCTCTCTTTGCTCTTTCTTTGACAGATTGCAAGGCAGGAAACAAAATAGCCATAAGCAAAGCTGAAACACTGATAACAACAAGCAATTCAGTAAGAGTAAATGCCTTTGCTTTGCTGTAAGCATCTGATACTTTATTAGAAACATACGATAAAGGTCCTTTCTTTATTCTCTTTTCTTGAAAAACATCAGAATCCAGAACAATATCATCAAGGTTATCCATAAACTAAACATAATATTCAATGTTAATAAACTTTGTTTTTTTTGGTGTTAAGTCCATCCTTAATACTCTAACACTATTTACCCTTAGAATCTTTTCTATATTTGTTTTAATCCAAAGGTTCTGTTCTTTTAATCTCTAAATTATCAAAATGTTTATCATAACTAACTAAAGAAAAACAGCCATTAAGTAATGCTGTTATGTAATGCACTAAATCTGAAATTTTTAAATTATATTTTCCACCTCGCTTTATAGATTCAAAAAATAGATTATTATCAAAATCAATTATCTCTATATTATCTGCCTTATAAAATAGTTTCACCATATTTACTGCTAATTCTCTGTCTTTTGTTATTGTTGCTACTTTACTATAGCTTTCCAGCAAAATCAAGGTATTTATAGTTATATTTTCTTTTTCAATAAATTTTCTGCATACCTCTTTTTTCTCATTATTGCTGAAAGCAAAAACAATAACATCACTATCCACAAAATTAGTCATAGATATCACTATCCATAGCTTTTATTTGTTCTGGCGTCAAATTATGCCTTTTGGTTTTGTCAGCTTCTCTAAATAACTTTTGGAATTGATTTATTCTCTCTTCATGTAATCCTCTTTTCATCCTTATATCCTGCTTTACCATACATTGTTTTAATAATAGAATAATAGCATCTCTTTTGTCTTTTAGTTCATGCTCTACCTTAAAATGTTCTATTTCCTTGTTTATTTGCTTGGGTATATCAACAGTTACCATAACCATTTTACATCACCTTATAGTATAGTGTTGTAGTATACTATATAAACCTTTCGCTTTTTTATGTTTTCTAAACAGCGAAAAAAGAGAAAAATTATTCGCTATAGCAAAAGAGATTGGCAAAAGAACATCAAGTTTAATATTATTTTAAAACCAACATTAAAAACAATTGGATAAGCAAGGATAAAAAAAGAAAAAACATATCCCAGAATAATAGCGGGGTTTAAATATGTCTGATTTTTGGATAATTACATGCAAAAGGGGATAAGGGGTTATTGTTTTATCATTCTAACTTTAATAATCACTATTCTCTCTTTTCAATCAGTAAATGCCCGCATTATGTACTGGGGATGGATGTATAATGCTACGAGCAGTATAACCTACACAGTTAATATGACCTATAATTATTCAAGCCTGCAGTATTATGGATATATCAAGAATGAGAATAATATAGATGTGTACAGTTATAATTACAGCACTGCTAAATTCACGGCAGTTAATGCAGCATTGAACAAAACCACCAAGATACTTTCCTTCCAGGAGCAGGGATTTCCAAAATACTACCGCTTAGGAGAGAATGTTCCTTATGTAATTGCGAATCTTTCTATAGATTACCTTAGCGCAAAGGCTAACAGCACAAACTATAAGATTTCCTATATCCTTACTCAACAGCCTACAGAAAAGGCATCAAGCACAAATTATAAAATAAAATTAAAATAAAGAGGTGAAAAAATGAAACTTTTAAACATAAGCAAAAAAGATGTTGAAAAAGCAAAACTTTTTCAAAAAAGAATAATAGTATGTATTGTATTTTTACTTAGCTTAGGTATTGCATATGCAGCGCAGCCTACAATGTTTTCTCTTAGCGGCTATCTTACAGACGCCAATAATAACTCTATTTCTAATGCCAACCTTACGGTGCTTGTGAGTTCAACCAGCTCATGCAGCGGTGATATATTTAATCAAACTTATTCTGTCGGTGGAGACAGCTTTGATGTTTTAGTAGGAAACCAGTCTGACTTAAATATGGCTTATAATGAAGATTATTACCTGTGTACATTAATTAACAACGAGCAGGTCGGCTCTGCAAGAAAGTTTCGGGGTGGCCAGGGTGAGATAGAATCAGATGATTTGGCTGATGATATAAATTTTACAGGAACAACAGGATTAAATGAAGCAGTTTTAGATGATAACAATGAATTAAAATTCGGTGAAGGTAATTCTCCCCTTACCTTAGGGGCAGATGCCAAAATGTATTCAGATGGAAAGAACCTAATTTTGCAGGTAGAAAGCCCTGCTGGTATAGCTGGAACTACAAATCCCAAGATAAAGTTTGATTGGTTTGATATACACAAGAGTGTAGAGGTTTTGATTCCTGCTATTGTTTTTGACAACAACTGGGGGAAGGGAGTAATCAGTAATAGCCTAATGATTCAAGATATATATGGTCAAAATGATGCAACTCTCTATCTTTCAGATAGCAATTTTCCTGCTGACAATGAGTATTTTCAGATTAGGTTTGACAGTGGTACAAATGATGCACATATTTCTACTGCTGGTTCTGGCGCTCATATCGCTTTCCAGACTAGTGAGGCAGATGCACACATAAAAATACCCCAGGACAATAAGAGATTATATTTTGGAAATGGTGATCCATTCTATATGGAATGGGACCAGACAAACCAGCTCTTTAATACAGGCTCTGGCATAGCTTACTTCACAAGCAATGTTTCTGCAACAGGTTATATAACAAGAACAACAGCATGGAATTCTGAAAATGGAAACGCATTGGATTATATCAAAGATTCATCTGAATACTTTGAAAATGGAAAAATAAAACATGAAAATTTTGCACCTAATGAATATATAGAATATGATGTTACAGATTATGATAATTGCTGGTTAGAAGAGCAGGAAAGCGAAATTAAAGGCTTGTTTAATGAAGAAATAATGAAGAATGTTACTATCTGCCCTACTAAGAAAGAAAAAGGGGTAATGATAGATGAAGCAGCATTAGCTACCAACAGGCAGGCAATATATGAACTAAAACAGGAAAATCAAATGTTAAAAAATGAGCTCTGTTTAAGAGATAATTCATATTCATGGTGTGAATAACTAATAACAGTTTCTTATTCATTCTTATTCATCATAACATGGTGCTGTTATATACCATTCATTTGCTAAAATAGCAAAATCAGAAAGGTTTACTATATCATTTCCATCTATATAGATATTCGCTATTGGATTCTGTGCAAGCCATCCTCCAGCCATTACAACTAAATCCAATCCATCAACTCTACAGTCATAATAAATATCTGCTTTTAGCATTGTTGCAGTTTCAATTTCAGCAGGAGTCATAGGCGTCCCTGACCAATCATTTGCATCAGCATCATTGATTACTAGAATACCAAGATAAGAAGAGACTAAATCTACTTCTAAATTATCCAATTCGTCTTCATAAAACCTATCACCAGTGCTTACAGCCGATATTATAGTATTATCATCATTTATAACTCCATTCCACTCCTTACCCTCTAAGGTTATATTGGGGTCGCCAAAATAACCCTGATTAGTGCCCGTTCCATTCAATACTATCTGATTTGTTGATGCAAACATACCAGGGCCAATAATGTCAAAACTATACGTAAATTCCCTCTCCATAGTATTAGGATCACCATCAAAATCCCCATCAACATATGAAGTAGTTGCAGTTAAAGTTGTTGCTGCATATGCTTTTTTAACTGTAGTAGCGGCTACAGTTAGACTTAATACAGCAGCTAGAAGAAGATATACCGCTGCTACCTTAGCCCTGCTGTAAGATCTTGAGAATCCGGAAGGGGTATTTCCAACAGCATCATCTATTGAATTAGTGTGTGGTGTTTCAATTGCTTCATCTAAACTATCATGCATTCCTGCATTATTGTATCTAAGATTTGGAATCGTTTTCTATACCTCTCCCTATGAATGCGGTTATTTAGGTATATATAATTATGAACTTATTAAATTTGCGAAAAAATAGCTTATATTATTATCCCCTAGAGAATAACAAATATATTCTCCATTAGAGTATACATACATGTATATAATACATTGAGAACATATTTATACTCTCTTTATGGATAATTATACAGGGAACTTATCCTAAAAAAGAGGCGATTAGATATGGGAAAGATAGTAAACTCCATGAGAAAAGGAAAGAATATGCTATTGAATCTGGAGCTGGATTACAATGAAGCGTTGCAGATGAAAGGGCATGTAGAAGATATTCATGTTTTTTCTGAATGCGCAGCCAATATAGAGTCTCATGTCTCTCACAGGGGATTGAATTCCTCCACCAAGTATTTTTTAGTTCCAAGGCGCCTGCGAAAGGAACTGAAGTTCAACAGCAGGGTAACCTGCCAGATGATTAACTTAAAAAACAAGGCAGCATTCATCTACATTATCGATAAAATACCACAATTTACTCCTAAAGGGGACTTTTAGGGTTAAAATCAATATTTTATACTATTTAATAAGTTAATTGACATAAAAATTTAAATTCGGGGATAAATAAGCAGAAAACTTATCTAGAATCCTTAAAAAATTAGATTTTTTTAGGGTGAGAGTTAAATAATAGGGGCACCATTATATTCTTATCTCAAAGGAGGTAATAACTATGTTATTATTTTGTGTACAAAAAAAGAATATATTATTCACTAAATTTCATAAAGAATATAATTATTTTTTGGGGGTGTAAAGTATGTTATCAACTAAAAGTGTAATGAGTCCTTTACTTGAACTGGGGTTAAATAAATATGAAGCACAGCTTTATCTAACTCTAATTGGAGAGGGAATCTCAACAGCAAAAAATGTCTCAGACATAACAGGGATTCCTTACGGCAAGGTATATGAGATTATAAGCTCTTTGTCCTCAAAAGGGTTTTGCACTGTTCTTCCAACAAAACCAATGAAATGCCAGGCAATATCACCGACTGATGCCATGACAACAGCAAAGAAGAATGTACAAGAAAAATACCAAAAAATTGAAAATTATATCTTAAAAGAACTTGAGCCAATGTTTACAGAAAGCAAAAGATTTATTGAGCCAAAAGGAATTTTCTGGATCTTGAATGGGAGATCGAATATTGTTAAAAAAATGGATGAATTAATACAAAAAGCAAAAGCTAACATAAATATACTTTGCTCTTCAAACGGCCTCTCAAGATTAATCCTGCACAAAGAAGCGCTTCAGGAAGCTAAAAACAAGGGTATAACCATCTCAATTGCAGGTGTTGTAGGGAAAGAAATCTTAGAAGAAATAGCCTCGTTGGATTTCTGCGACATAAGGAGGATAAAGAATGCAGAAAACAATTTTCTTTCTATAGACAACAAGGAATGCCTTGTAGTAGAGCCAATACCTGATGATGACAATATAGTATCTGGCAGAGACCTAGGAATGTGGGTTTCTTCTTCCTCATACACAAAATTTATGGACCAATTATTTACCTCAAATTTTAAAAGAACAAGAAACATCTTTCACCTGGCTAAGGGGTGAATAGTATATCCTAATTTTCCAGATAACATAGAACTTATATAGAAGTTTACTCAGTAATAGCTATTGGAGCAACTTAGAATAAATAATTGAAATATAATCGAAAGATAATATGAAAATTATTGAATGAACTGTAAAAAGTTTAGTTCTAAGCTCTGACAAAATTAGATTGTTTTTGTGGTTATTGGGTGTGTTTTTTTTCTTTTTTCAAAAATTAATCTTTTACAAAAGAAGTTGTGCAAGGATTGCTGTTCCCAGGATTATGTTGAATATTCCTATAATCAATTTCAGTCTTCTTGGATGGAATTTCTTAACTACATATGCTGCTATTGGTATTGAGATGAGGCTACCTATTAATATAGATGTAATCAAAGTCCAGTTTAGGTTTATGGCTTTACCTATATATACATAAGCGAACGTTCCTACAATGCAGATGATGCCTTCTGCCAGGGAAGCGATGCCGATTGCGTTTTTACCTTTTACTCCTGAGAGGATCTGGCCTCCAACGATGACTGAGCCATAGCCGCCGCCTGTCATGCCTTTATTGAATGCTGCAATTGAACCCATAGCAGTTAGTTTTTTCCAGGAAAAGCTGTGCTCTTTTTTATGCCTGACAAGAACGATTATTCCTATTATTAATACAACTAAGCCAAGGTAGGCTCTTAAGACATACTCAGGCAGCCTTACAGCAAGCATAATAGCTATCAAAATGCCAATTATGCCAAGGCCGCTTAAGACAAGGGTTATTTTAGTGTCTTTACTTTTAGGATGGAAGTCAACATTTTTGAACCTGTGGTGAAAAAAAGCAGCAACAACCCCTAAGATAGCGTTTGTAAAAAGAACAACAGGTATCACTTCCAGTGGTGCAAAACCTAATAGTAATAATAAAGGAGTTAAAGTTGTGCCATAACCCATGCCAAGGGAAGCGTCAAAGAATTCCAGTATGAATGCTATAATGATAATTGATAAAAGTAATTCTGGGAACATATTATGAAATTATTTTTCTGATTTATAAATCTTTTGACGCTTGCGTATAATCTATAGTTAAAAATAGTAAGCTTTATAAAGCAAAACCAAATTCTAATCATATAAATAATCATATACAAATAAGTAAAAGGTGGTATATAATGGCTAAAGAAAAAACACACGTAAATTTGGTATTTATTGGTCACGTTGACCATGGAAAATCAACTACAGTAGGTAGATTGCTATATGATTCTGGGAATATAGACGAGCAGGCAATGAGAAAGCTGACAGAAAAAGCTAAAGAGCTTGGAAAAGCTGGCTTTGAGTTTGCTTTTGTCATGGACAATCTAAAAGAAGAGCAGGAAAGAGGAGTTACAATTGACCTTGCTCATAAGAGATTTGACACACCAAAATATTATTTCACAATAATCGATGCTCCTGGCCACAAGGACTTTATCAAGAACATGATTACAGGCGCTGCACAGGCAGATGCTGGTGTTGTGGTTGTTGCTGCAACAGAAGGTGTTCAGGCACAGACAAAAGAGCATATCTTCTTAGCAAGAACATTAGGTGTTAACCAATTGATAATTGCAGTAAACAAGATGGATATGGCTAAATATGAAGAAGCTAAATTCAACAAGGTTAAGGAAGAGGTTTCTGCTTTATTGAAAACAGTTGGTTATGACCCTGAAAAAATAGTATTTGTAGCAGAGGCTGCTTTGAAAGGGGATAATGTTGCTAAGAAAAGCGATAAGATGCCTTGGTATACAGGACCAACTATATTAGAGGCTCTTGACACATTAACTCCACCTGAAAAACCAACAGAATTACCATTAAGACTTCCTATACAGGATGTTTATAATATAACAGGAATTGGCGTTGTGCCCGTAGGACGAGTTGAAACTGGTGTTATGAAAGTAGGGGATAAAGTTACATTTGTTCCAGGAAGAGAAGGTAAAGGTATAACAGGCGAGTGCAAGACAATAGAGATGCATCATGAACAGATGCAGAAAGCAGAGCCTGGCGACAACATCGGATTCAACGTAAGAGGGATTGAGAAAAAAGATATTGCAAGAGGAGATGTTTTAGGACATGCAGCTGATCCTCCTACAGTTGCTACTGAATTTACAGCACAGATTGTTGTTTTAAATCATCCTACTGTTATTACAGTTGGCTATACACCGGTATTCCATATACATACCGCTCAGGTAGCATGCCAGGTTATGGCAATAGAGAAGAAACTAAATCCAGCTACAGGCGAAGTAGTTGCAGAGAATCCTGATTTTATCAAGAATGGGGATGCAGCTATTATAAGAGTAAAGCCTGTACAGCCACTTGTAATTGAAAGGCAAAAGGACATTCCTGAAATGAGCAGATTTGCTGTCAGGGATTCTGGCGCAACAGTTGCAGCTGGAATGTGTATTGACCTGGTAAAGAAATAAATTTATTTCTTTTTCCCTTTGTTGGGTCATGACAAGCTGAGCTTATCATGGGGTAAACTCCTAAGGACAAAAAAATGCAGAAAGCAAGAATAAAATTAGCAAGCACGGAAATTGCAAAGATAAATGAGGTGTGTAGTTATATAAAGGATATTTCTGACAAGACAGGAGTTAGCATGAGAGGCCCAATCCCGTTACCTACTAAAAAGCTTAAGTTGACAACCCGTAAAGGACCAGATGGCGGCGGTACTGCTAAATGGGACAGATTTGAGATGAGAATTTATAAGAGAGTTATTGATTTAGGCCTTGATGAACGGGCCTTAAGATTGGTGATGAGAGTTCCTATTCCTGCTGGATTAAATATTGAGATTGAGATGATTGAATAAAGTTAAGAAATTATAATATTGTTTTTCTATATTTCTTGGTCAAAATTTGTTATAATTTAATTAAGTATATCTCTTAGTGTGCAGTTCTGATTTATAGCATTCTACTTCTATTAAACGCAAAATAATTATGCCTCCAAGTCCTACCACCATAAAACCAAGAGCATTTCTCCAATCCTTAAAAATCCAAATAGTAGCAGAGCCTAACATCCAAGCTACTGTTAAAGTAAGTTGCCCTATTCCAATTATATTCTTGCTAAGCATAGAAATAAAGAACTGTAGGAGGTATTTAAATCTTATGAGTTCTCCCTGCCCCAGCCATAACAAAAAGATAGCTTTATAAATCAAATTCCATTCTATATATGTAAGAATATATAAAAAAGATGAACCCAAACATAAGCGTTGAAAATTATAGTAAGTTTATAACATCTTTTGGTGCTTTACTTGCAGTAGGGGGAATTTTCTCATTTGTTTATATGGTTATCAATAATTTAAAGGGCAAAGAGGGAACGTTTTTTACTTTATATGGCGTTACATTTCTAATTGGAGGATTTGGTCTTATGTTGATAGGTTTAAAGGGTTTACAGAAATTAGAAGATGCAGAAATTAGGTATAAACAAGAAAAGGCTATAAGGGAAATATTGGAACAAGATTATTTATTAGCTAAGATTAAATTAGCTTACAAGGATTTAAATCAAAAAACAAAAGACGAAAATAAAGAATTATCTGAAGATAAAAAGAAGAGCTATGAGGAACCAAGGGGGATGGAAAGTATAGCAAAACAGGTTTTTAACCTTGAATTTTATGAAGAAACTTATGGTTTGGGTAAGAAGAAAAAAGTAAGTTTTTGGAAAAGATTGTTTAAAAAAAAGAATGAGAACTGATGATTGATATGGTAGATACAGAAAAAATATTAAGGGCAAAGGTAGATATTCATAAAACAATGATGACTATTAGTATGGGGGCTGGTATTACAAGTTCTATAGGTTATTGGGTTTTACCCCAAGATGTTAGAGGACTGGTTGGTCAGGCTGCTATCCTTTTTCTTATTGGGTTTTTAATATCTTTATCTTTTTATATTAATAGACATAAAAAATTAATAGATGTTTTATTTAAAGAATGAAAGAAAAAGCAAAAATTATAAAAAAAATTTACCCAATAAAAAAAGAAACTCCAGATAGAATCATAAAACAAGTAAGTAATTATGTGGGTGAATTAGGATTATTTGAACCTCGTGACTGGGAACAAGGTTTTAGACTTATATTAAATTTAGCTCCAGCAGGAGGTGTTATAGAAAAGGTATTATTCGGAAATAAAGATAAAAAAGAGATTGAAAAAATAAAATTTTTCTTGATACTTCTTGGACAAGGATATCAAAAAGTAGATGAGGAAAAACTAGATAAAGATTTTCTAAAATCAGATGATTTTTATATATTATTTAAGAAATGTCTTGATAGGATTAAATATGAATTTAGAAAAGAGAAGTTACTTTTGTATAGGAATTTTTTGATTAATAGTTCTTTAAAAAAATATAATCTAAAGGTAGATAAAAATTATCTTCTGAAAAAATTAGATATAATTGAAGTTGAACATTTTAAAATATTAAAATATTATTTAGATAACAATTATAATCGTATAAGTTCGGTTGGGGCACCTTATGATAATAGGGGGAAAGATTTAAAAGAAATTACACGTCACTTTGAGATATATGAAAAAGATTTAGAAAATTTTGGATTTCTAAGATTAGTTCAAGTTGGAGATAATATAAATAGATTTATATTAAATGGGTTAGGACAAGAATTTCTACAATTTATAAATTATAATGAGATAAAAAATGAACCTACAACCACCTAAAGATTAGCGTTTCTACGTAAAATATATAAGCTTGGGTATAATTGTAGCTTCTATTATAAGTTTGGTGAGGTATTATAAAAAATAAGTTGATTGAGAAGGATTAAGATGCTTAACACAGATAAAAAATTACTGCAAGATTTAACCTTGTTTGATGAAGGGAATAAACAAGAAATAGCTAAATTAAAAGAGGGCAGGACAAATTATCTCGCTCTTAATGGATATATAAAATTTGATGAAATTGAAGAAAACTTTATAATGACTAAAATAGGTTTAGAAGAGTTGAGGGTTCTTGAAGACATTAAATACAAAGATTTAACCCTAAAATCTTATTGGATTGGAATTGGATTTTCAGCATTATTTTCAATAGGTGCATTAATTATATCAATAATAGCATTAATAAAAGGAAATGGAGGCAATTAAAATGGGTATAATAGAAGATTCACATATTGTGTTGCGTTTTATTTATGATGAATATATTGATAAAAATGAGAGAGTAAACCCTAGAAAATTATTAGATAAGTTTGAACAGGAATGGGAGGGTAAACGAATAGATAGGGCTATTAAATATCTTAGAGATATAGGTGCAATTGAAATTATATTGACTATGGGTAATGTTGATGGAGTTCAAAATTTCATAATGAGAAAATTAACTCCAAGAGGGATAGAAATTGTAGAGGAAGAATTATAATTTTTTTATTTTATATTTCTTAACACCAAACAAAAGTAGACTATTCCCCCTTCTGATATTCCCTTATTGCATCCATTAGTTCTATTTCTTGTAAATCAAATCCACTCTTTTGGATTCATAGTATACCCTAACCTGCCCATCATTTCTTGTACTAGTTCATTTCCAGCCATTGATAATAAATAATCTCCTCGCTTATGCCATCGATAAGGTTTTGGATCTTTGGTAATCATTATGTGAGGTAAATTCCCTACCCTTACTGGAGATATGCCTATATATTTACAGGCCTTTTCCACTTCTTCATTAGGGTTAGATAAGAAGTCTTCAAACTTTACATGCAATTTGTTGGATTTTAATCCTAAAATGTAATCGTTTGCTTGCAACCATTGATTTAGGCATACTTCTCCTAATGACGATCCTGTAAATTCTGTCCAATTAGGTGGCAAATCAAATTTCCACCACCTATTATCAGGATATCCGCTAATATTTAATTCCTTGCCTTGTAAACCAATGTCATAAGAGTGAAATCCATCAGGATATTGCCATCCATCCATTAATCCATTAACAGTCTGTGCAAAACCGCGAGTCAGGTGAATATAAAAAATATTAGCATTTGGAAATAGATTCTCCCAAATATCTAACCGATATGAGTTCTGGGGGCTTTTGAACAAAAAATATTTTGTCTCACAATCTTTCTTAGATAAAGGCCGGGTATATGCAGGTATTATATAAGGGGGTTGCTCAATTACTACCTCCCCCTCGAACAAAGTGTTTTCACTCCGAAAAAGATCATAATAACCTAATTCAACTCCAGAGAACTTGTCCAGAAAATTCCTAATGGGCTCTTTATTATATTCATTATTCAAAAATTCTTTAATAAGATTAGGGATTTTCTGCAAATCTGTATCTGTTATTTTCGGATACTGTACTAACAATCTATTCCTCCATCTCTGAGCAAATTGTTCCTTATCTATTTTATTGGAGTTAACTCCAAGATCGTGATGAAGGTAATCTAAAAGTTTTTGTTTATTCCTTATTTTATTTATTATCGGACCATTCCATGGATAAGTATTTCTTGTCAATAGAAACCATGGTTCTTCCTCTCCTGACATGTAGGCAATTTTTTTATGTTGTGATAATACCTTTTTAAGTAAACTAGACCCACTCCTAGAAGCACCTAATAAAACTATAACATTCCTAACTCTTTCATTCCATGAACCTGAAGGTGGAATGTATAGTCTCTTAACAGTATTATCTAATATTTTTTCAAGGGATGTAATTTCCATTTTTTATCCAGTGAGCGCTTTCAAAAGTTCAAGGCAGGCTTCCTCAGTTTTTTTATCCACATCCTTATTGACATCCCAACTTGAAACAGAAATAGCTGCAATATCTCCCTCGGAAGCTATTTTTTGAAAAAAATCAGTTATTAACTGGGGTGATAGTCCCTCTCTTGCAGGATGATCCATAGCTGGTGCATATTTGGGAGCAATAATATCAACATCAAAATGAACATAAAAGGGTCTTGTGGGTGTTTTAAATTTAGAAATATCAGAAAAATAATTTATTTCGCTTTGACTTAATGCCTCTGCTTCAGATTCCTCCAGATCCTTTGCATACAAAAGGGATACTTTTCTGTCTAAAATTGGCTCAAGTCCAGCACTTTCAACAATAGTCTGCTCGCCTCTGCCAGTTATCATTGCTAAGGGCATTCCCCCCAAAAAATTGCTTTCTGTTGTTTCCCATGTATGGAAATCTGCATGTGCATCAAGCCAAATTATCTCAGGGTATACTTTAGCTTTATGTAGTCCAGCCAAAACACCAATACTACTAAGACAATCACCTGCTATACTAACAGGAATTTTACCCTTTTCTATTGTTTGATAAACATAATCAGCTAAGCTATTATATAATAATGCCATCTGGTTTTGGGGCAATCCCCTTGAAATTGTTGTGGAGTTAAGAATACCACCATATTTTTCAACTAGTCGTGTAAGTCCTTGTTCAAACTTACCAATGCAATAGGGCGTTATGATATATTGGGCCTTAAGATTATGAATCGATTTTCTAGACATCTTCCCTACCTTTCAGTAGATAGTCGACCTTTTAATAGGTTAGTCCTCCTTTTGAGGATTACTATAGGAAGGTTTAAATAGAATAGTGGATGTTTATTGATGTATGGACACGAAAAATCTTGAAAAGATGGGGTTAACGAGAAATGAATCTATAATTTACATATCTCTATTGAAACTTGGTATTACAGGTGCCCAGAATTTAATTAAAGAGTCTGAGCTGCATCGCTCAAGAGTTTATGATAGCTTAGAGTCACTTCAGACAAAAGGGCTTGTGAGTTATGTAGTCAAGGATTATAAAAAATATTTTCAGGCTGTTAAACCTGAGAAATTATTGGATTATATTGAAGAAAAAAAAGAAGCAGTCAAACAGATAATCCCAAATTTAAAGAAAATGGAAGGAATGAAAAGAGAAGAGATTAGCGCCTCTGTATATAAGGGAAAAGAGGGCTTAAAAACAATACATTCAGAGATGCTTAGGGAAGGAAAGGATATTTATGTTTTAGGAGCAAAGGCATTAATCTATTCAGAACTGCAATATTTTCTTCCAAATTTTGAGAAAGAAAGGTTAAAGAAGAAAATGAGGTGGATTTGCCTGTGGGATACTAAAAGGGCAAAGTCACAAGTTGGTAAAAATAAACTGGTTGAAGGCAAGGTTTTACCTAAAGGATATGACTCTAATGGTGTTGTTAATATTTTTGGAGATAAGGTTGCTATAGTCTTATGGAAAGAAAAGTACCCTACAGGATTTATGATAGAAAATAAGGATATTGCTGATTCTTTTAAGAAATGGTTTAAATTAATATATCATTCCCCTTTCTGATATTCCCTTATAGCATCCATTAATTCTATTCTGTCGAAGTCTGGCCATAGCTTGTTTGTGAAGTATACTTTTGCGTTTGGGCTATCCCATAGAAGTAAGTCAGATGTTCTTTTTGAGCCGTTGATTATTATTAAATCCGGCGGTAAGAAATAAGAGGAGTAGATGCTTTCTTTAATCAGTTCTTTGGTTATCATTTCAGGATCCAGTTTGTCTGCTTTTATCTGCCTAGAGATCAGCTTTACAGCATCAACTATCTCCTGCTGGCCTTCGTAGTTAATGCAGAAGTTTACAAAAGATGAGTCATAGTCCTTTGTTTTTTCTATTAGGTTTTTGATTGAATCTACGAATTTTCCAGGCATATCATACCATTTTCCTAAGACAGATATTTTGATTTTATTTTTATGGATTAGCTCTTTATTTGCTAAATCATTGAAGAATTCTGTCAGTGAGTCAACTACTGTTGAGAAATGCTCAAGCTTATGAGACTTGGTTGATAAGATGTAGAAGGTAGTTATTGGTATTTTTAGCTTAATTGAAGAAGCTATTGTGCTTAGGATTATGACATTGTTTTTTTTGTAAACCCTTTCTATAGGGATTTTGTGTTTTTCTGCATAGATGTGTTTTCCTTTGGTTACTAATGCTATATGCCTGGGTAGTTTAAATTGTATAATTTCGCTATCTTCTTTTTTAAGAACATCCTTGAATTTATCTAACATCTTTACCCCCTGTTTGTAGGGGAGGATAATTAACTTTATAAACCTTAGTGTTTTTAACTCTTTTAATATGGTTTATTTGGTTATTTTAAGTGTTGTGATATTATTTGGATTAATTGTAGCTACAATTACTGATTTAAAGACAAGAGAAGTGCCAGACTGGGTTAGTTATGGTTTAATAGGTATTGGATTGGGGCTTAACCTGTTGTTTTCTCTGGTTTACTGGAATTATTGGTTCTTTGTTAATAGTTTAGCTGGTTTTTTAGTATTTTTTATACTTGCCCTGATAATGTTTTATTCTGCACAGTGGGGAGGTGGTGATAGCAAAGTGTTGATGGGTTTAGGAGCTTTAATTGGCCTTGATATTAGGTTTACCGGTTTTCCATTTTTAGTTAGTTTTATTATTAATATATTGTTAGTTGGAGCGGTCTATGGGATAATATGGAGTTTTGTATTGGCTTTTAGGAACTTTAAGAGTTTTTATAAAGAGTTCAGGAAGATACAACGTAGTGTTAAGGTAGTGAGATTAAGGGTTTATGTTGTTGTTTTTGTTCTTTTGATGCTGGTTTTAAGTTTCTTAAACAGGGGAACTATTTTTCTTTCTCTTTTCCTTTCTTTATTGTTAATTGGCTTAGTGACTTTTTATCTATGGATATTTGTCAAGGCTATTGAAAAGACATGCATGATTAAAGCAGTAAAGCCTAGTAAGTTAACAGAAGGTGATTGGATAGTAGAAGATGTTAAGGTTAATGGAAAAAGAATTTGCGGGCCTAAGGACCTAGGTATTGAGAAGAAGCAGATTTCTAAATTGGTTGGGTTTTATAAACGTGGAAAGGTTAAGAAAATATTAATTAAAGAAGGTATTCCTTTTGTTCCCAGCTTTTTAATAGCTTATGTTCTTACTTTATTTTTTGGTAATTTGTTGTTTTTGTTAATCTGAGCTTCTTCGTAACCAGCTGAATATGCCCCTTATCTTCTTTTCAGCCTGTGCCAGGTTTTTTAATCTTACTTGTTCTCCTTCCATACTTGCTATCTGCTCTTGTATGAGTGCTTTGATTTCTTCTTCGCAGTCACACTCTTCTTTTAATTGTTTAAGTTTCTTGATTTTTTCTTCGTTCTTCTTTGTTTCTTCTTCGAGCTCTTCTGCAGCTTCTTCGTCTCCGCCTACAAAGAATTTTACAAACCTGCTTCTTTTTTGGATTCTTTCTTCCAGGTTTATGGTTGCTTTAATGGAATTGTTAAATTCCCTTGCTATTTGTGAAATCTGCTGGCCTATGCCCCCTATTCTATCTTCCATAGCAAGCAAAGAATGGACTGCTAATCTTACTGCGTTTTGGTTTTTGAAAACCTTTTGTTTGTACTTATTTCCAAGGTTTTCTGTTTCGCTTTCTAATTCTTCTTTTTTCTGGTTTATTTTCTGTTTTAATGCTGCTATTGCTTGGCCTTTGCTGTCTCCTGTTACTGTTCCTGTGTCAGTTTCAGTTCCTGTTACTGTTCCTGTGTCAGTTCCTGTTACTGTTACTGACTCTATTCCTGTTCCTGTTACTGTTCCTGTGTCAGTTCCTGTTACTGTTACTGACTCTATTCCTGTTCCAGTTGCATCTTCATCTTCACAACTCGGAGGGCCAATACATCCATCATCATCAACTTCTCCAGCAACAATTGTTCCATCTTCACACCAGTCAGGAGCATGCGGAGCATATTGAGGGCAGGTACCATCTACTGCACTAATCAGTGTTGGTCCGGCCTGAGTTTGTTGCTGAGCTAAAACTACAGAACACAGTAGAACTAAAACCAAAATTGAAATTATTATCTTCTTCATATAAATCACCTCAATAGTTCTTATATAATAGATGGCCTTATTTAAACATTTCTAAAACTAAGGTATTCTCCTTAACTGTTTTATTAAATAATTATCCTCTCCAGAGACTTCTTGAGTAATAGGCTCTGCTTTTTCTTTTTTTGATGTTTTTGGTGCTTCTCCAAAGCCTACGCTGCTTATTTCTTCCTTAAGCTTTAATTCAATAGTTGACATCTCTTCTTCACTTAACTGCTTAGGCTGCCATTCCAGGTTTATGCCATCATTTTGTTTTCTTGGGATAATGTTAATCATGGTATGTGCTACTTTCTGGCCTGCAGGAACACCGTTAGCTACAAATATGTTAGTTCCTTCTACTTTTAATGTATCAAAGATAGCAGAGCTGATTTTGTTTGCTACGCTGAATAGTTTTGTGACTATATGAGGTGATGCCTGTTCAAGTATAGGAATATGTTGTTTAGGAATCACAAAGGAATGGCCTGGGTTGGCTCCATTAAAGTCCAGAATAGCCAATACATCATCATCTTCATAGATTTTTTTAGATGGAACTTCGCCATTGATTATTTGACATATTAGACATTCTGCCATTATCTTGCACCCATTAGTTTGGCTATATCATCTAAAGCGACGCCTTCGGTTTGTTTTGGTTTGCTTTGAGACTTCGTCTCTAACCCCTCAGAAATCTTCGATTTCTGAGACTTTTTGGTTGGTTTCTTTTTGGTTGGTTCTTTCTTTTTAATTGGTTTTTTAGTTGTCTTTTTTTGTTTAGTTTCTTTAAATTCAGCCTCTACAACCTTTGGTTTTATTAAATCCTGAACTTTTGGTTTTTGTTTTGTTTCCTTAACTTCTCCAAGCTTTGTTTCTAGTTTTTTTCTTATTGATTCTAATTCAGCTTCAGGTATTTTCTTCTGGGGAAGCTCAAAGTTAAGGTCGTCTTTTTCTTTTCTTGGTATTATGTGTATCATGAAGTGCTGGGCTTTCTGGCCTGCTGCTATTCCGTTCTGAACGATAATGTTTGTGCCCTGAACGCCTAATGAGCGTAAGGCTGCATTAGAGATTGTTTTAGTAACCATAAACAGGTGAGAGAGGTCTTCTTCAGGCACCTGGGGCATTATAGAATAATGTTCTTTTGGCAATAATAAGACGTGGCCTGGGTTAGCTGGATTAATATCGAGAATAGCGATGCATCTATCATCCTCATAGACTTTCTTAGACTGCACCTTACCTTCTACAATATGGCAGAATATGCATTGTTTCTTTTGGAATTCTTTTAATTCCTCAGGAGACATGTTTTTTATCTTCTCCTGTAGTTCTGCTACCTGCTCTTCAGACATTTGTTGTTGTGGTTGTTGTGGCATAATAAAATAAGAAATAAAGGATTATATAAACTTTATCATTGAACGAAGTGAAATGATAACGGTTTAGGAATCTTTGATTTCTAAAAGTTTATGCTTAGGTATTTCTAAAAGTTTATTTTTTACCTAAAACAAAGAATATTGCTAAGCCGATTGAAACTATAGCTATGATTATTGATATGCCTACAAAGACATTGGTTTTTGGTTCGTTTGCTATTAGTTCAGTAGTTGGTGTTTGTGGTAAATCTGATTTTTCAGTAGTGGTTGTTTGTTCAGTTGTTTCTTCACCAGTTAATTGTACGGGTGTCTTTTGAGCTGAGCCTTTCTCTGAAATGCAAGCTTCTGTTTCATCAGGTTTTGAAGAATCATCCCCACATTTTCTTTGGTCAGTGCATTCTCTTGTTTTTTCATCCTCTACACATTTAGACCATTTAGTGCATTTCCATTTTGGAGTGCAATCGCCTCCGCTAGATGGTCCTCCTCCTGGTTTGCAGGTTTGAGTTTCTTCTGGTTTTTGGTTTGTTGTTCCGCAGCTGTTTAGGTCTGTACAGGTTCTATCCTGGGATTTTTTCTTACAATCAGACCAATCAGTACAGTCCCAGTTCTCTATGCAAACTGTTGATTCAACAATCAGGTCAATATAACGGTATGGGCCTAAAGCACTGGTAACATCAAATTCATATGAAGTTTGTTGTTTAGGGTCAATTGTAGCTATGATGTTTGTTCTGGTTGAGTCAGTGCCGTAATCAATTAGTTGTATGTTAAGGTCTGACATAGCTGATAAATCTGGCCATGTCAAGATGTTTTGGCCGGATAAAGGAGTATAATCTGGGTTCATAGCTATTAATGTAATTTCCCATGTTTTTGGTGTTTCTATCTGCAGGTCAGCTCTGTTATCTACTGTTAAAATATTTTGGTCTACTAATGTACGCATCTGTATAAATGCTCCTGATGGTGTAGCAGGAGGCTGCTGAACATCTGCTGACGGATCATAGCCATCTGTAGCTAAAGGGCCAGCACCAGCACTAAAAGTATCTGTGTAGTTATCTAAATGATTGGTAAAATCAATGCTCCAGGATGGTGTGTATGCTGTTATAGAAAAAGACATTATTATAGCCAATAAAATCGGTAACATACATTTAGTTTTCATATTAATTCTCCCTGTTAAATGGTAATGTTTTTAGGCTTATAAGCTTTTTGTTGTTTTGGAGATGGTTATTAAACATACCTTAAGCAGATTGCATAGACATTAATGCTGTCTACATTTTCGCAACATTCTGGAGCGGTAGGTATTATTTTATTCTTTGTTCCGGCACCACTACAGCCAGTTCTTACCCAATCTGCTGGGCAACATGCTGTGGTTCCAGCAATGTTTTCTACATAGGTTGTTTCTAAGGTTTTATTTAGATCTTGTATCTGTGCTGATTGTTCAATATTCTTTTGTTCCAGTAAATCAGCAAGGTTGTAAAGCTCATCTATATTCTCTTTCAGATAGGAATTAACAACTGATGCTGGAAGATTCAATGTTAAGTCATCTTCAAAGGAATACAACCAATACCCATTCCATGTATGGATGTAGTCATCATCCCCTGGAACGAATTTATAGTATTGAGAGCTTTCATCAAAATAGTAGATTGTATATTGCAGCCAGCCTGCTGTTGCTGCATCCTGTATTGTTTTTGTTTCTGCTCCTCTAGTTACTGTTGAATCCAACCAGTGGATTGGTTCTAGGGATGAATGGCTGAATAGGTTCCATCCAGCTTTTAAGCTAGTTCCTGTTGCTGAATAACATTCATTCTGGATAGCAGAGCAGACATTGTCTTGTGGGTCTTGGTATAATGGGAAGTAGAGCCATGACTCTAAAGCAGTTAATCTTTGTTCAACTGGTTGATTAATATCGCATGCATCACCTTGCCCATCATCATCAGAATCAATTTGGCTTGGGTTGTAGTCAATAGGGCAGTTATCATCTCCACCTGTTTTAGGTGGTTTGAAATCAGCTCCAACACATATTAAATCATTATCTATATCGTTATCTGGGTCATCTGCACAGGAATCACATGTATCTCCTATGGTATCACTATCTACATCATTTTGGTCTTCATTTGTATCATCAGGGCAGTTATCACATACATCCCCTAAACTATCACTATCATTGTTTTCCTGTCCTATATTTGGTGTAAAATGGCAGTTATCAACAACATCCAAAATAGTATCATCATCGTCATCAGGGTCACATATATCACCAATACCATCTCCTTCAAAATCTTCTTGTAAAGGGTTAGCTATAAACTGACAATTGTCGTTAATATCTAATATCCCATCATTATCATCATCAGGGTCACAAACATTGCCGATTAAGTCTGAATCATTATCTGCTTGGTTTGTATTGTTCATAATAGGGCAGTTATCATTTCCACCTATTTTAGGAGGTTTAAAATCATTTCCTACACAAAAAAGGTCATCGTCTATATCATTGTCAAAATCATCTGCGCATAAATCACAAACATCTCCTATTAAATCTATATCTATATCAGTTTGATTTATATTGCTTATGGTTGGACAGTTATCAAGAGGGCAACTATTAAAAGGAAACCCTGGATTTCCATATCCATCACCATCTGAATCTGTACATAGATCACAAAGATCTCCAGATGAGTCATTATCATAATTCTCTTGTCCTGGATTGATGTCAAAAAGACAGTTATCACAAGCATCACCGATAGTATCACTTTCAAAATCTTCTTGGCCTGGATTCATATCATCTGGACAGTTATCATCAATATCTGCAATACCATCACCATCACTATCTTCACAAGCATCTCCGCAGATGGGGTCAGATGTGTAATTATAGGGGGGGCAGTTTGCATTAAAATCTAACTGAGCTGGATTTATAACACTCCAGCAATTATCGCAGATGTTTCCTACCCCATCACTATCTAAATCTTCTTGAAGGGGGTTAGCAACATCTAGACAGTTGTCACATACATCTCCTAAACTATCTGAATCTGAATTGTTCTGATTCGGGTTATAATCAGTAGGGCAGTTATCTAAACCATCAGCCCACTCGTCTCCATCTAAATCTTCAAAATCATTACAAGCATCACCAATGCCATTAGAGTCTGTATCATTTTGGTCTGGATTAGGAACATCTGGACAGTTATCCAATTGACAGGTATTTGCTATAAAGCTAGGATTTCCATATCCATCATTGTCTGTATCTGTGCAATCATCACAAACATCACCAATACTATCACCATCCTCATCTTCTTGACCTGAATTACTATCAAATGGACAGTTATCACTTCCATCCAAGACGCCATCATTATCATCGTCATCGTCACAGGTGTCACCATCCCCATCAAAATCATTATCTTCTTGTAAAGGATTGTAATCATTAGGGCAGTTATCACAGGCATCACCACAATGTGGGTCAGAGGAGTAAGGTATTGTGAAGTAAGAACAATCTCCATCCGAATCTTCTTGATTCATACTACAAAACCCGCCAGCTCCACAATCACCATTACTTGTACATAATTCCCCTATTGTACCATTTGTACATGTGCCTTCCAATGGGCCGTTTGGGATATATCTGCAGTTGTCATCTGAATTGGGGATTCCGTCACTGTCTAAAACAAAAGGATAAAAAGACCCAACACCATTATTCCATAATTCTTCAATTTCTGTATCTGTTAAAGCTCTATCCCAAATTGTAAATTCATCAATTATACCATCAAAAGGAAAACCAAAATCATAACTATTACCTAATACCCAAGTATGGGGGGTATTATACATATTATTATTAGCACTATACAATAATGTTCCATCCAAATACCAATATGTCCAACTGTTATTAACCTTAACTGTAGTCATATACCATGTATCTGTATTAAGTGGGTTATCAGAGAAGATATTCAATTGATTCATTCCATCATCAGAATAAAAGAAATTAAGTTTGCCATTACCCATAATATTCAATCTTAATTCAAAAGTTCCTAGACCTCCCTCTCTTTTATCTATAATCACATTTTGAGATAATGTATGGGTGTTGACATTGAACCAAATATTCATAGTAAAAGGTGTTGGTCTTAAATTATTAGTTGTACTCAAATAATCATTTTCTACTTCCGTAAATTCAAGACCCTCATTGTTTTTAGCTGATATAAACGTAGTTCCTTGATTAGTCCAGGTCCAACCACCTTCGCTTGGAGTAAATTCTGCTCCGCTATCAAACTTCCAAGCTGCCCAAATATTATCTACTAAACTCGCACTAACAACTACACTCATAACTATTAACATAAGTCCTATTAGAAATAATATCTTTTTCATATTATCATTCCCCCAATTGTGAATAAGTGGTTTGGGTAGGTTTAAAACCTTTTCTCTTCTCTAGGAGATAATCAACTGTAAATCATGGATTATATCTAGAATAACGCATATTATCTGGCATAGAAAGGCAGATATGTATCCGCTTGCCTCTGCCCCTATCACCAAAATTATAAACAGAAATATCTCTATTCTTATACGCCTCGAGTGGGCCTAGTTCACGATTCCCTTTATTATTAGAATAAACAAATGCATTTCCTCCAGATGTAGCTTCAATAATCAAATCTAGATCGCATGATATCGTGATTCCGGATCCGTTCTTTATATCCAGATAATGTTTTGTTCTTGGTACATTACTACGGTGATATGGCATTATGAGATAATCAAACTCAGCTCTTTATTAGAATAGAGCCAATACCCTCTCCATGGATAAATTAAATCATCATCTCCTGGAACAAATCTATAATATTGTGAATCCTCGAAATAATTTGAATCCACAATTGCTAATTCCTCTGCTACTAATGGAATTCCATCAATAGAATACTCCCATCCCGATATGTCACCATATCTTGTTCCTACAGGATCATCCTCGAAACTCTCCTTAAATGATGAACCAGCAGCAACAGCAAGGGCTATAGCTAATAATATTGCTAATATGAGAATTAATATTTTCTTCGTTTTTATCCCCCCTTTATTTATAATGAAAAATATTTAAAAGATAATTTATAGTCCTGGTGTGTAACTTTGCAGCCAATGGTGGGCAATCTCTGCTAGGTCTTCTATATCTGTAACACCATCTGCATTAATATCTGATAGGTCTGGGGCACTACCCAGATACCTCTGTGCATATTCTGCAAAATCCTTAAAGTCAATGGTACCATCGGCAATCAGGTCTGCTGCTACAAGTGGATGTAGAAGGTCAACATCATATTCCGAATGTTTTCCTTGTCCCCCAATTACTGGCCAAGAATCACTGTTTTGAACTCTTATATCTTGTCTTTTTTGTGGAACACCACTCTCGTCTTTTCTAATACCGATTAACCAATACCCTAAATCTACTGGATTACTAGTATCATCAATAATGACGCCGGATGTTCCATCCATTGGTACGTAAAATTTGTCCTGAATAATGTTCTCCCCTGACCAGGTCCTCCTGACTTCACTAATTTCATCAAATGGTTTGACATCATAGCCAAGCTGAAATCCTGGGACAATAGTATGCATACGTGCATAATCTCCAGGCTGTGGAGGTGCATGTATAGCATCATTGTTGTCTTTGTTAATTGACACACTTGGGTCTGCTGAAGTAGCTAAAACTACATGGTCATATAAGATTTCAGACCCAGTGTCAAAATAGTGTGTAATATCAATCCTGGAGTTTTCAGTAATACTTAATGATTGTATTGGTGCAGCCCCTCCTGCCATTGCTGCCTGTTCTAAAGCACTAATGTAATCATTCTGTGTTAGCCTGCCCTTTTCTGCTTTAGCTTGCTGTAAAACACTATTGTAAATATTTAAAGCATTACGGTAAGTATTAATCTTTGGATTGCTTCTTGCTTTGACTATATCTGATATATGGTTAACAGGGATGATTAGCTGACGATCTTTATTGTAAATGAGCTTACCCTTATTTGCGTCACTCAATTCTTTATTGCTAATACGATTACCATCTTTATAAAAGAGCCTGCCACCAGTTGCATCAAACAATTCTTCATAGCTAATAACGCCTGATAACTTCGGGAAGTGTTTTGGAGAATGAGAAGCTGTCCATTTAGGAGCATTACCTCCAAGAACCCAATCTGGAACCAATATAACGCCTGCTGTTGCAATTGATTTTTTAAAAAAAAGTCTCCTAGTTATATCCTTCATTTTTACCTCACCCGTTTAGTTTTATAATTATATTTAGGTTATAGTATATCTTATCCCCCTATGAATTGGTAGTCTTTTTGAGTATTTTAAGGTTTTGATTGTTTTTAAGGAAATCCTAAGGTCAAATCCTCATTACTATACAACCAATACCCTCTCCAGGGATAGATATAATCACCATCACCTGGGATGAATTTGTAGTACCCTACGTCCAGATCATAGTAATAAATTATCCCTTGTAACCAGCCTGATGATTGTGCTTCTGAGATTGATTTTGTTGTTGTTCCATTGCCTATAGAGGCATTTAGCCAATAATAAGAATTGTCAATTAATGAGCCACCTGCATTTGGCAATGTTAATGTTAAATCTTCAAAGGCGTAAAGCCAGTATGCATTTTTAGTTTCTAAGTAACTAATGTCCTGGGGGATGAATTGGTAATATCCTAATCCTTTATTATAATAATAAATAGTGCCTTGCAGCCATGCTGCTGATTGTGCTTCATCCAGTGTTTTTTCTTCTGTTCCGTTGTTTAGTATTGCGTCTAACCAGTAGAATGGTTTATTGCTGTCATAGCCGAATAAGTTCCAGCCTTCTTTTAATAAAATGTTTCTGTTTGTTTCTATATCCTCAGATCCAAATAAAGGCGAGATAAGATTCCAGCCTTTTGTAATATTAATTGTATAATCCAGACTTTTTACAGACTCTGTAGAGTGCGTAAGATCCTTTGTAATTATTTTGAAGCTGCACACAACACAATCAGGAATATTACTTTTTTTGATGGTGTAATAATTTCTGTTTAAATTCGGTTCAACTAAGGTAAAATTGTTGTTGTAATAATGGTATAGCCAAACAAAAACATCTTCATTGTCTGCATCAGATACATTCCATGAGAGAATGAATTCATTGTTTTGATTAATTACATCAAATGAATTAATTTCCGGAGTAGAGCCATCTAAGCTATATTCTGCTAACATCCCACCTAGTTTCCAAAGCGAAAGTTTGTTTACTTCATCGGATATATTAACAACAATATCAAATGCTCTGTATTCATCAATACCATCATCATCAAACGGGCCAGCCATTTCCGGCTTGAATTCAAATATAAGTTGTGCGTTGTTGTAAAACTTCAATGTGTAATCTGATGCTGGGTCTTCTATGCTTAGATTTATATCAGCATATTCTGCAATCAGTGGATAGAGTATAATATCTGAATCACTGTTTATGTCAGCTGTTATGGAATAAGGAGCAGCAAATGATATTACAGGAAGTATGCAAAACATAATTGATAGTAATAAAATTTTCTTAATCATCTTTGAGCACCTATAGGATAGGCTGTTAGGTGACTCGCGTGCCCAAACGAACTTTGAGTGGTGTATGCAGTTTTACCATCTATAATAGCAAGTCCATTTTTGTGTTTTGCATGTCCAAATGGAATTAGTCTATGATGAGTAATTCTTGTGAGAGTACCGTCTTCTGAAAGAGAATACAAGTCTTTACTATCTTTAGTACCCCTTATAATAATAAAATTTTGGTTGTCTGTTGTTTCAAATAATATACAGTCCCCATAATCTATTTTCTTTTCTGGTGTGCCAAACACAAGCCGGTCATTATGAACTTCTGTTATCTTGTTTATGTAAATATCTCCATTAAGAATGTACGATATTGTAATCTGGTCTAAAGACTTATAAGGTGGTACTTCAAGATCTGATGCCTGAATTCCTTCCAAAAGTCTGTCTTCAAGATACCATTCCCCACCCAATGTACATGCTAATAGATCATTATTATATGATTTACCAAGTTTTGCAAAACTACCAGGATTATTTACTGTTTCAACTATACCTGGCTGGGTTCTAGAGGTTCTCATTATTTTTTTGTCAGCAAGAAAATATACCCATTCTTTTCCATTTTCTACTAACAAAACAGGATATGTTTCTTCTACACCAGGTTTATCATATTTAAATGGCTCATATCCAGGTGGTATTTCGCTGTGGCTTGTAATAATTTCTTCAAGTCCTTTGCCTAAGGAAGCAACTAATACTGTATCATTTGATGTAACTGATGGATTCATGTGAAGGGTTTTTTTTCTTGGATTGAGCATAGTATTAGCTGCTAGCATAGCTAGGATAATTGCCACCATTGCTGCAAAATATCTTGTGTTCATTCAGTTTTCACCAACTAGAGTAATAATAATATAATGAATTGTAAGCATATCCTCTTGTCCATATCTTTGAATCAATTCCAGCCATATTAGACCAGTAAAGCCATCCTGTATCTACATCAGCTCCACTTGAAAGTGTTATAATATCTGTGACTACGTCTCTATCTGCTTTATTAAGGTTTATTATAGGCTCACTTTTTGATATCCTCCATCCATCATCTGCTAAAAGGCCCCATGGAAGGAACATGTTATATTCTTCAACCATATTATGTATGCCATAGGTATGAGATATTTCATGGGATAGTGTGTGACCTGGAGCAGAAGAAGATATCATAACAGATTTCTTTGTGAATTTAGAAGCTATTCCATCAACGTCTGTAGGAAAAGCATCAGGAGGTATTACTCCTACAACCCTTGTGTCATATCTTGAGATAGATGAATGGAACATTTTTATCTTGTATACGAGTTTTCTTAGATACAAGATACTGGGAGATGAGTCGTTTTCCGGCACATAAGGTGTTGTGCGTATTTCGACGTTTACTAAACTATCAGGAAGTGGAAAAATCTCCTTGAGGAAAGCAACATTACCGTCAATTACATCGTTGTATTGTGCTGGATTATAACCACTTCTCCAGCTTCCAATCTCAATAGGTATGAATATCAGTCTAAGCCCACGCCTCATTTTTGCAACAGGAACGTTTCTTGTTACGTTGTTGTTATCTAGGGTACTTTCTTTTATAGTTGCACCGCCTGGATTGAGTATTCCTAAAGCTTCAATTGTTGTGCTGCCGCTATCATATGGAGCAAGAATTGACTGAAAGTTTATTGTATTTCCTGCATTTTTTAGGTCCATAACTGCCCCTGCATCATCCTGCTGGATTGCTTGACTAAGAGACAGGTAATTCTTAGCAAGGAATGTTGTAGAGGGCCACCATGTATTTTTTAATTTTGCAGATGCTCCAACTCCGCTTGCTTCTGTAATAAGGTCTGAATATAAGTAATGATATAGACGAGCCATAGTTCGTTTGTCTTTTACAAGATTAGATCCTTGAATAACCTGTATTGGAGCTATGTTGGTTGCCATCAGGTCAAATTCAGGCACACTTTTTGTATTTGATACTTCTGATGATTCTATCCCCCATTGATCTTCAGCGTAGATTTTACAATTAATGTAGTCATTTGGTCTTATGTTTTCTTGAGGTATTGGAATTTTGTATAATGTCTCTCTGTGGCACGGCATTGAGCCTTCTATTCTGTAATTTTCTTCCTCATCCGAATTAGGCCAGGTTAATCCAGTGATACTATAATAGCATGTAAGCATATCATCCATACAATCAGTATCATTTACTTCAAATTCACAATAATACATTGGATCATTACCAAAGATATTCGTATAAGTCACAGTACTGTAACCTGCGAATAAATCATAATAATCAGGAGTTATATTAACGTAATAAACATAAGGTGCAGCAGACCAAAGGGTTAATTCTTTATATTTTGTAATTCCATCTTCATGACCATCATAAGGGGTTACATTGCAGATGTAATCTCTTTCCAGTTCAACAACACCAGCACATATGTCAATTTCCTTAGTACATACAGCCCGTTGATTATCTAATTCGAGATTACAGCCAACAGAACCTGAGAATAATGTATCTGTATATTCTGTATCTAAGACGTATCTGTATTTGATATCCATTTTTGCAATAAAATTTGTGTCTTCTAGAGTTACAAGATCAGGGTCAGTTATGGTTACATTACAGATAAGTTTTCTGTTATCCTCACTTTCTTTAAACTCGAAAAAAAGGAATTGGTTGATAGATGGGTAATTATTACATACTCTATCAGGCGCACAATGCCCTTCTACCTGGAATCCTGGCGAGGATTTTGTTACATAGCTTTTTGTCACTGTATCCCATTCTGTCCAGACATCCTTGTCGCAATTTGATTTATTTTCTATACATCCAGAACTACATCCTTCAACATATGAGTCATACGGTTGATTATCCCCCCTAGGACTTATGTAGTAGTTGCACACCTTGCCTATGGAGCAAGCTGGACTTCCATCTGTTTGTTCATTGGTTGTGCAGATACCCTCCTCTGTTTCAATGTCTGACGTTAGCATTTCAAATACATCACGACTGCCGCAAACATATGAACCCTTATCATGATAACCATAGTTGTCAGAATCACATCTATCTGGATTGCAAGCGGCATTAAACAAAACAAAAATACTTACAGGAGGTGAAGCATACGTCATTCTGGTATGGCACTCATCAATAGGGTCAGGTAAAGATCCATCTGACTCAATAATACATTGATAAAATTTAATTTCGTCGCCCTCTGGTTCCTCAGAGCCATAGCAATCACTACAAGAATTAAGTGGACATTCTTGACAACCAGGAATTCCTGTGCAGGCATCACACATATATCTTAATCCCTGCTCACCAATACCACTCCCCTGTTGAAACCAATTATCATAATCTGGAACATAAGTATGTCTTTCACTATTAACTATGCAAGCTTCGTAAGTAAGTTGACCATTCTCAAGATGGCAGTTATCCCAATGCAGATATCCTTCATCAGGGTCCTCATAGTAATCTAATCCCATAAAAGTCTCGTGATAACCTAAAGAACCACTGTAATAACAATCAGCAGAAACAGATGATATAAAAAGAATTAATAATGAGAAGAATAAAATTGTTTTAATGATTTTTGTGTTCATTTGTTTTGATTGTTTTGATAAGATTCCGCTATCCTAGTAGCCTCATCTGAGATACCTGTTAAAGTCTTATAAGCGTTTGAAGTTTTCAGATTTAGGTTAGCAAATTGATCACAAATTTCTGCAGCAGAATTATTAGATATTACTGGGTCCCATTTTCCATCTCCATCAAGCACTCCACCATGATACTGATTTATAATACCCCAAAATAACATTAATGATTTCACATTGGATGGGTCCAACTCTAATGATTTCCTCAACAATTCATATTCTTTTTTGATTTCTTTAATTCCTGACCTACCATACTTACGACCTATTTCAATTGCTTCATAATATTGTGCATCACTTTCGTTTCTATCTCTTTCAATTTCTTCTTTATCTTTTTCATCAATTTTTTTTATCTTTGCTATTTCTGCAATTATAGAATCTAACGAACCATAATCAGTTGCAAGGTCATAACTTACGAGATTCTCAACCCTGACAGCGTTGGTCATTGGAGAAGTAGGAGAATAATCTTTGGGATATAAATAATCAAAAATAACTGAACCTCCAACTGCTGTAATTAGTATACCTCCAGCAATAAGTATCCTTTTAGTAATTCTACCCATGTTCCCCCCATATAAAGAAATACTCTATTATTTATAAACTTTTACTATTTAACAATAGCAACTAAGTCTATGGTAAAATCAAACTCAAATTCTTGTACATAACCCCCTATAAATTAGTAGTCTTTTGAAGTATTTTAAGGTTTTGATTGTTTTTGAGGAAATCACAGTAATTTTTCAAAAAATTTATATAGTAAACAGACTAAAAATAGTATAATGCCAAAAAAGAGTGAGGTAGATGGAGAAATAACCTTCTTAGAGATAGAAAGGAGCAGGATTAACAGGGAAAAGGCCAAGATTGTCCTTAATATGGGCCTGGTTCTTTATTTTGGCTTTCTTATCGTGGGTGTAGTTGGATTTACTTTTGATTATATTGATAGTTTTTTACTGAATGTTCTGGTTATTGCAGGCATTGTTATTTTGATTGTTAGTACATTGCCTTACCTGGTTATTATTCATAAAGAAGAGAAGTGGATTAAGTTAAAATTGTACAAACTAAAATGATGCAGAAAAGAGCTATGTCGCCTTTGCTTTCAACTATTATTTTGATAGGTTTTGCTATAGCATTAGGCGGAGTAGTGATGAGCTGGGGTAAGGCAGGATATACTGCAGAAAAACAGGTAATGGAATGTGAGCAGACAAGCTTAAGCCTGGTAAGTTATGGTGAAAATAAAGGTATTTGCAGTAGAGATGGAATATTATATTTTACTATGCAGAATAATGGGGAAATGGACTTAGAGGGAATTAAGGTTTCAATATTAGGCACTAATGATATATACTCTGGTGTAATTGACAGGAAAATAGATGTAGCTGATATAGTTAAATTAGATATAGGGTATGATGATGTTGGTAAAATAGAAAAGATTATATTTGTCCCTAAGTTTAATGACTTAGAGGAGGGGCAATTGTGCCCTAAGAATGGTTTTTCAATAGAAGATGTAGGTGAATGCTAAAATGGTGAAAAAAGTCAGAGAAGAGGTGTTTAAGAAACACCCTCAAATGGATATGTGGAAAAAGGTAGTTTTGGGTCTGCCGGTGTTGTTAAGTGCATCCTGGATTTTTTATTTGCAATACCAACAGCAAATTTACATATACTCTGGCATGGAATTACTGGCACCTGCTGATACTACGCCTTTATTGATTGCTTTGATACTATTCACTCTTGGTTATGTGGTGTTCCTGGTGTTGATGTTCTCTGATAATATCCATGATTTTATATGGAAATGGCTGGGGCATTAATTCTTAACCCAATATCCATAACTAGGAACAAAATAATTTAGAGTGTTAGAGGTTCTAAAAGGTACGTAACTTGACCATGTTGCATTGTAGAAGTAAATAGGGTTGTTTGGGAATATGTCAGAAATGTTTTTTTCTTCTAAATATGGATAACCAATTAAATTCCAGCCTTGAGCTAATTCGATGGTTTTGTTTTCTATTTCAGTTCCAAATAAAGTTAAATTCTTACTTTCATTTGTTTTTAGCCAATAGCCTAGTTTATTTTCGATTTCTGTTGGGGTGAACCAGGAATTGTTTCGGTAGCCGAAAATGGTTATGTTATTATCAGGAAATATGGAATTAATATTTTTGTCTGGTAGATTTAATGGGGTTGAGATTAGGTTCCAGCCTTTAGTCAGCAAAATGTTATATAATAAATATCCTTCTTCGGGTTCAATAATAGTAATAGTAACCTTATTAGTTTCATTTGGGATAATAAAGGAACTATAATTTATTGCATCATAAATGACAAAAAACTCATAAGAATTATTTATTTCACCAGTAGCGTTAATTACCCAATTAGTTTCACATACATCATTTGATTTCATATCATAACAAACTGTTGGATTTTCATCAATTGTATAGAATGGTGTTCCATCGTTCATAGGAATTGTGCCTTTATTCCCAGACAATGTGATGTTTATATCATCTAATGCAACATCACTTCTATAGCCTGAACTAGTAACTACTCTAAACCTTAATTTTCTTGAATCCGAATAAGATGATAAATCTACTACAGCATTATACCATTGATTACCCTGGTCTCCACTCTTACTCCATAACTCAATCCAACTCCCACCAGTATCATTAATTTCAAGATATAAAACACCCATAGTGGAACCGTACATATGATACCAAAATTCTATTTTTTCCTCTTTATAGGAATCTAAGGGTAGTATGGGTCCTTCAAGAATAGCAACTTTATCAGGGTAATTAGGGGTAGAAGATTCAGTATACATATAATATGCGCTGTCATGAGCTGCTGTTGGGCCAGTGGTTGATGAAGGTGTACCTCCCGAATTGCGTGTCCAATCAAAATCATCTCCACCCACATTACTCCAATTTCCTAAACCAGATTCAAAATCATTGTAGAATATAATTTCCCCTTCTGTTGGGTCCAGTTCAACTCTTACATCACCACATACATCACCATCAACACACTTAACACCAGAACTAAAATCAAAAAATTTGTTTTTAGAAACATTAGTATCAGTTAAT
>SDBV01000397.1_pt1 | contig 62066 bp, 62 predicted proteins | sample 2277081 | NCBI WGS metagenome assembly SDBV01 (sample SAMN10402039, study PRJNA504765) | marine sediment metagenome | isolation source: marine sediment core GS10_PC15, 223 cmbsf | place: Arctic Ocean: Southern Knipovich Ridge | collected 2010
AAGGCATGATTTTCGTTGCATTTCAGCAGGGTTGGCGGTCAAAACAAGTTTAGAAAAATCTGCAGCAGTTACTAACCGAGAGTGCTTGACGTGCACTACCGGGTGAACAATGCGTGAAGAGCCAATATAAAATGTATCGACCGGCACTAAACCATTAACAACACCTTCATTGTGACCGTAGGTGGCTTGAATGTGCGTTACACCTGCCGTGCGGCCTTCCGCTTCTTGTGAAAACATCACACCAGAGACAGGAATTTCACCACTACCACCAGATCGCTCGCCAATCATAATTTGTAGCAATACCGGCATAAATGGATCTGCAAATAGCTTTTTATCTTTTGCAACAAGACGCTGCCCAATCGATTTTTCACTAAAGTAAGATGCAACCACCTCTGCCATCGCTTTTGAAATTGCATCTATTGCAGGCAACACAGAAGAAACACTTTCATTGCCGCCAGCATTTGCCAACTCTTTGCTGTCTTCCCTGCCGGTGCTACGGACCATCAGTAATGCTTTGCGCTCTTTTGTTAAAGTAAGAAATTTATTTAATTGCTCTTTTCTCTGTTCATTAGCCACAAAAAATGGATGCTCAGGACTGAAAGCACGTGTAATCGATTTTCTAATATTTTCCAGAGTTCTTTGTGCATCTACCGCCAACGCTGTTGCATCTCGTGGTTGCTGCTGCTTAAATTGCTCCCACTCTTGCCTGATATAATCATAGGTACTCGTACCTTCATCAAATGGAACAAAAACAAGATACTGGACTACTTCATCGTGACTTATGCCTAAAAAGGATGGAACTGCATAACGATTTTTTATCCCAGGCTGTTCGGTATTGAGCGCACTGGCAATACGCCCGAGTTCATGCAAATTTGCTGTTTTATTACCAAACTGCGCTGCATACTGGTTAAATGATGCTCGATCAAATGATATGTTCAGGGATTGCGCAAATGACGCACACAGAGCAGTGCAACCCAGCAATAACGATCTAAAAACTGCTGATTTTTGCTTTTGATTAATCTTATTCATAGCCACGCCCTTTTTTACATTATAATTATTCACTAGTCCTTATTATTTATAATAATTACATTTAGGATATTAAATCAAGGGATCGGGTAACGTAAGATTGTTTAACCGGACTATCCATTACTCACATCTTTTCCTGGAAATAAAGTAAGTTTCTACAATTAGTTGCTTGATTAGCTCCGTACTTAAGCTATATTTAAAATTCCGTTCGTGGTGAGTGTTTTGCAAGGCAAAATGTATCGAACCATATGAACTCATGTTTAAAAAATTAAAATTTTTTTGTTAATTTTCTTTCGATTAGTTAGAAACTTTTTTTCTCAATAAAGTAATTTAATTAATTCATTTGTGTTCGAATGGTTCGATACATTTTACTCGCAAGCTCGTAAAACACTCACCACGAACGGACAAGAATAATTCGTATTTAAAATTTGATACAGTTGCAACAAATTATGAAAATTTATTTAATTTTTGGAAAAAGATGTGGCTAATGGATTGTTTAACCGAATTAATCGATGTTATGCATGGCAAGTGATTTCGAGAAAATTGCGTCAATCAATTAGGTTTGGATTTGGGGGGATAATATTGCGTAATAATATTATGAAATTGTTTGCATTGCTGTGTATCACCATTTTTGCAATATCCAGGACATAGACCATGATTTCTTGCTTCATGACGCTGCCGATTGTATTCCTTATCCCCCTTTGCATGAGAAGTAAACGAACAAAGAATACATTGATTTGATTTAATAGTGGATTTTTTTGAGGCTTTTGCTGCCATACCATTTACCTTGGCGGGTTTTTTCTCAATTTTTTGCATCTGTGCTAATTGTTGCATCTGTGCTAAATATCTTTTTTTAGGTGGAAAGAACTTTGCATTTTCTTCTTTTGTGCAATTAATAACTGAAGAGCACATGGTGCCTCCAAACAATACCCCTATTATTATTGCTTTGTACATAAAGACCCTTTTGATGTTTAAAAATTTCCGTACGAAGTGACATTTTATATTGTATATTACATATAATTTACTAAAGTTTTCGTTTAAATGCGAAAGGTTTTTCACTTCCTGCAATAAGAACACAAAAAGAAGATTCACTTTTCTTGCATCACTTATTATACTGCCTTTACAAGCCACTTAATCATGACTAAAAAAAGGAATTGAATAATGAATTTATCTCAAATGAGCTTGTCTCAGAAGAAACTCTTTATACTATTTTCTTTTATTTTAGAAACAACGTGCTTGGGGAATTATAATTTTCTTGATATTACTGAGTACGGTTATGAGCAATATCAAGATATTATTATTAACAATACACTCATCAAACCGGCCACCAATAATCATTTAGACTGTGATATACGATATCAAATAATTAAGCGTGTTTTGGATAAATATCAACGACCATTTACTATGCTTGATATTGGTGCAAGTCAGGGATATTATTCATTCAGAACTGCACATGATTATGATGCAGTATGCGTTATGATTGAAGGGAATAATCCTGCTTATCCAATGATAGGTTCACAATTATTTGATTTATGTAAAGCGAATAATCAACTTAATAATGTTATTTTGTTCAATAAAGCAGTAACGCCTCAAGATTTACAACACTTGAGTGAATGTGAACATTTTGATGTAGTACTTGCCTTGAATATCATTCATTGGTTTGATACTCGATGGAAAGAAGTTGCAGATGCGATTATCAATATGGGCAGTGATATTATTATTGAAACACCACCTCAAGAAGCTATAGCTGAAGCCAAAAATAATATCATCAGAAAAGAGATCGAAGACTATTTGTATGCAAAAAAGGCTAAAATACTAGGCAAAGTTCCTCGCCATACTTCAAATACGATGTCAACACTATATCTTGTTGAATCTAATAAGCAATATTTGCAAAGAAAAACATGGCTTACTTCCTTGCTTGAGAGTAATACCCATAACATCATCAGTACACCTCAAGAAAAAAAGCTAATTAAAAAAGTTGATTGGCCATCAGATACGTATCAAACATCCGAATGGTTACCTGGCATCAATCTCCTTACATTTAAAATGTATCAGGGTGATTATCCTATCAAAGACATAATCAAAAAAAGCATTGAAGCATTAAAAGAGATACCACATAATGATTGGTCAATAAATAATATGATTCTTCAAGGAGATAATCTTGCATTTATTGATCTTGATGATCCCACACATGATCCTGGTGGCCCCGGAGGTGGAAGGAACTATTCACAAGAAGTATTAGATACCCATTTAACCATTATCGATATAGATGAACCAATACAGGTCGAACATTATTTCTGGTATACGTTAACCCAAATACCTGTTAGAGTTAGAGAATGCGAGGGAATAAAATTTATAAAACAGTTTTTTGGAGAGGGAGATCTTGTTTTTGATATTGGTGCTCATACTGGTGAGCAAACAAAAATTTATCTGAACAATAAGGCACATATCGTATGCATTGAACCTCAATTGGAATATTACAACATATTATATGAAAAATTTCATAATAATAAAGACGTGACGATCATTCAAAAAGGACTTACCAATAAATCAATAAACACAACACAAAAAACAGCTCCAATACTACTAACAACATTAGATGAATTAATAAATACCTATGGTCATCCACAATTTTGTAAAATAAGAAGAGTTGATGGTTTTGAATATGAAGTTTTACAAGGCCTTTCTCAACCTATTCCTTATATATCATTTAGATTTGACATACATTCAGTTGATGAAACCCAAAGATGCATTCATTATTTAGCAAGCCTTGGCTACAAATCTTTTAATTTTACAGCACGCGATATTCCTCTATGGGCAGTCAAACAATGGGTTCCTTCTAAAAATATCATTAGCAAGATATATGAATTTGCCTCGAAAGATTATTTTGGATCATCACTATCGGGTGATATATATGCTCAATATGAATAAAATTTAATATTTAACCATCTACATTCCTTCACTTAAAAAAATTTTTCATCTAAACTAGCTATTCTATCCTCAAAAAAGCACCTTTTTATCCCGAAGAAGCCCTTATAGGGATTTTCCTATTTGAATAATTAGCGCGCTTGCGCTTTATTAAATTTCATGATAGGCTATTATCATAAATAGTATATTCAATTATTAATAACTACAGTTCAACCATTAATATTAAAGGTGATTTTGATTATGAACAAAATAACAATAATAAAAGCACTTCTTATAACAGTTATGTGCTCTTCTGTTATCAATTGCGTAAAAGAAAAAGCTACGCCAAGCAGGGCACTGACACAAAAACAAGTACGATCAAAAGAATATCTGAAACTAAACACAGTAAACCTAAAGCCAACGAATAAACTAGTGAAACTAAGAGAACTAGCAAAAAAAGAAAATATAATACTATCAACACCCCTGTTCAGAAACCTATTAACTGATGAAAAAGAACAAGAAACAGATGAAGCAGGCCTAAAGATAATTTTGAAGCAACAAGAAAAGATAGTGGACAATGCTTCGGATACCGAGGATAGCGACTATGACCAAGTTTTTAGAGGTAAAAGATCTAAATATAACAAACGAAGACATCCTAAAAAAAAGATGCAAGAACAAAAAAAGGACGTAAAATGTGATTATTGTAACTACGAGAGCGTAGGAAACCATAAGAATCGAGATCAGTATTATTTAGAGCATGTTCATATTCCCCAGTTTCATTACATATGCCCTATGTGTGGTATTAATTATAAAGAACAAAAAAATCTGATAACAATACCAAAGATGAAAGAATTATCAGAGGAGAAAATTGCACAAATGCATGCATTAGCTTGTGCAGCAGCCCACACTCGAGCAAAAAAAGTATCGGAACCTGACTGCCCATATTCAGGCTGTTCATGGGCCCCTCAAAAAAATTTTCAAAACGAGCATCAGGTACCTAAGGTATTTTTAGGGATATATCATCTTTTACATCGTCATCAAGTCTGCCCAGACTGTAATAACGTTTATGAAAAATATCAAGATGCAATTGATTGTTACCATGCATATCTATCGGGCTCTAAGAGCTTAATGAAAACAGCTGATAAACTAACAGAGCAGTTATAGTATTGCTAACAAATGAAGCTGCTATTGCCCAACGCACATTGAATTGATAGCGCATATTAAGCAGGTAAAAAAAGAATACTTGTAATACGGTGTAAACAAAACCAAGCGATAAGCAAGCAGACAAACTATTGGGGACATATGCGCTATTTACTTCTGGTATATATTCAATGTGAGCAAAAAAAATAAGGCCGCCAACAATAAGCACCCAATAAATAATAAAAGAAAAAAGTTGGGAAAAAAATGCTATCAATACTGCAGGTACAATAGAAATACGTGTAAAAAATTTAAATAAAAAAATCATAAGTACGATATTAAGTGGAACATGATATGCTCCCCACGTAACACTCCAAATCCATTCAGAAAGCAACAATTGACCTAAAACAGCCAACAACCTCATATTACTCCTCCTTTCTTAGTACTACGATATGATAAATAAGTTACTCTTTAAATACACCTTCAAAAATAAATTCTTCAACCTTTTTACGATCAGAAAGTTTTTCACGTTCTTGAAGATCTGGTGGTAAATCTTCTAGCTTACCCGGTTTACCAACAGCAAACATAGCCTCAGTAGTATAATCATCGGGAATATTGAGCTCCTTTTTTGCTCGATTGTAATCAAAACCTTCTATACCATGAACTACTAAACCATTAATTGATCCTTGCAAAGAAAGGTTCTCCCACGCAGCACCAGTATCAAATGAATAGGTACGAGCAGGCTTATTACTCAATTCCAATGTATTGCATGAAATAATAACACCTAATATTGCAGCATTTTTTGTCCAACTCTGATTAAAGGGAATCATAAGATTAAATAATCGATCCCAATAACGTGTATTTCGCTTTGCATAAATAAATCGCCATGGTTGTTCATTAAATGACGATGGGGCCCAACGAGCAGCTTCAAAAAGAGACATTAATTCTTCATCGCTCAGCTCCTCACCAGACATTGCACGCGGTGACCACCGATTAATAAAGATATCATGTATCGGATATTGTGCTTTTCGTTTCATCATCCCTACTACTCTTTTATTTAAAGTAAAACTAACAATAATGAAACTACCGACATTAACTTAATCAAAATATTGAGTGATGGGCCAGATGTATCTTTAAATGGATCACCAACGGTATCACCAATAACTGCTGCTTTGTGCGCATCAGATCCTTTGCCACCGAGGTTGCCTGCTTCAATATATTTCTTTGCATTATCCCACACGCCACCACCATTAGCCATCATAAGTGCGAGTAATACACCAACTACTGTTGCACCAACCAAAAAACCACCAAGCGCTTCAATGCCTAAAGCATAGCGAATGACGATTGGTGCGGTTACGGTTAAGATACCGGGCAAAATCATCTCTTTAAGTGCTGCGTGAGTACTGATCATAATGCATCGATTATAATCTGGTTCTGCAGTTCCTTCCATTAATCCAGGAATTTCCTTAAATTGTCGGCGAACTTCGAGCACCATTTTAAGTGCAGCATCGCCAACTGATCGCATAGTTAATGCGGAAATAATAAATGGCATAGTGCCACCAATGAACATCCCTGCCATAACAAATGGGTTGAGTAAATTTAACATCTGTAAACCCGCTTGTTGGGAATAAGCTGAAAAAAATGCTAATGCTGTAAGAAGTGCAGAACCAATTGCAAATCCTTTTCCGATTGCAGCGGTAGTGTTCCCTAATGCATCAAGTTTATCAGTAATATCCCTGACCTGTTTACCAAAACCTGCCATTTGGGCAATACCTCCTGCATTATCAGCAATAGGCCCATAAGCATCTACTGTCATGGTAATACCAACTGTTGCAAGCATTGAAACTGCAGCCAATGAAACACCAAAAAGATTGCCCCCAAAAGTAAACGAAAGCAATATAATAAGAGCAAGAATTATAACTGGAGCAACGGTGGATTCCATGCCGACAGATAAACCATAAATTAAATTAGTAGCAGCACCAGAACGTGCACTTTCTGCTACATATTGCACCGGCTTGCCAGCAGTATAGTATTCAGTGATTAAACCAATGACAATCCCTGCTACGCAGCCTAATATAATTGAAATGAATAAATGTTGTTCCATACCAGCAAAATATAAATAGCCATATGAAGCACCAAGAAAGAGAGCGATAGCAATATAGGTGGCATTTCTTAACATTGCTGCAGGTTCCAAACGTACTATAAAGTTAGATAATAATCCGCATACAGAGCTTACTAGGCCAAACATTGCAAGCATCAAGGGGAATGCTAAATAACATACATTAGTTCCATATGCACTTGTTGCTAAAATTATTGAAGAAACCATTGCACCGACATAAGATTCGTAAATATCTGCACCCATACCAGCTGTATCGCCAACACAGTCTCCTACATTGTCGGCAATAACTGCAGGATTACGTGGATCATCTTCTGGAATACCAGCTTCAATTTTACCAACTAAATCTGCACCAACATCGGCCGATTTTGTAAAGATGCCGCCACCAATACGGGCAAAAAAGGCAACAAGGCTTGCACCAAAGCTAAATGCCGTCAATAAGATGATAAAATCAGGGTGACTAGAAAATAAGTAAAAAATAATACTGAGCCCGAGCAAACCAAAACTTGCAACAGCAAATCCCATAACGCCGCCACCAAAAAATGCAACTAAAAATGCTGCGTGTTCTCCTTTATCACGTGCACTCATGGTTGTTCGAACATTAGCATCAGTAGCAGCATGCATGCCAATAAATCCTGTTGTCATCGATAGTACTGCACCAAATATAAATACTAGTGCTGCCAAAGGACTCATAAAATATCCTATGAGGCCAGCAATTATTGCCACCACAAGGGCGATAATCTTATATTCTTCGAGCAAAAAAGTCATTGCACCATCACGAATTGCACGCGCAATGCGGGCAGCTCCCTCATGATCAACAGGTAAACTACGAATTTTTTGTAATAAAAAAAAGACAACGGATAAACCGAATAATGATACGCCGCTAAATACAATAAGATAATGCATACTTGACATAAAATGCTCCAATAATATTAATGAACTGTATATTAAACCTTTGATTAGAATAGTTTTATCTTACTGAGTAGAAAATTTTTGTAAAGATGAAACAGGCTTTAGGTAGCAAAGTAGAATCTTTTAATGGTCGTGATTAGGGGCGTGATTATGATGAATAAAATAATACTGAGCCCAGGCAAACCAAAACTGTGAACAGCAAGTCCCATAATACCGCCACCTAAGTGTCCAATTACAACTAATGCTCCTTTATCGCGTGCACTCATAGTTGTTCGAACATTAGCATCAGTAGCAGCATGCATGCCAATAAATCCTGTTCTCATCGATAGTACTACACCATATATAAATAATAGTACTGCCAGAGGACTCATAAAATATCCTATGAGGCCAGCAATTATTGCCACAAGGGCGATAATCTTATATTCTTCACGCAAAAAGGTCATTGCCTCATCACGAATTTTTTGTGATAAAAAAAAGACAACGGATAATTCGAATAATGATACACCGCTAAATACAATAAGATAATGCATACTTGACATAAAATGCTCCAATCAATATTAATAAGGCTATATATTAAACCCTTGAAAGATTTAATATATAGAATAGTTTTATCTTACTGAGTAGAAAATTTTTGTAAAGATGAAACAGGCTTTAGGTAGCAAAGTAGAATCTTTTAATGCTTGTTATAAGGATTGGATAATTTTTTTTTCACTAAAAGGTATTTTTCTTGAACCAATTATTTGATATTCATCTGGTCCTTTGCCAAGCAGTGCAATGATACTGTCCGTTGTTGATAAAGCATATGCCTTTTTAATTGCTCGTTCTCTGTTCAGTTCACGAATGATTTTATGTTGGTTATGTTGTGCGATACCTGAATAAATAGTATCAATAATAATATCCAAATCTTCTGAGCGAGGATTATCTGAAGTGAGAATAACAATATCAGCAAATTCAGAGGCAATGTTACCCATAATTGGCCGTTTAATATGATCCCGTTCACCGCCTGCACCAAAAACTACAATTAAATGCTGGGTTAATGAGCGTAATAACGACAAAACTAACTGATACGAAGAAGGAGTATGTGCATGATCAATAAAACATTGTGCCTTGTTAGGTAATATATATCGTTCCAGTTTTCCCGGTAGATTCTTGAATGAGCGTAATGATGCTGCAATGGCGGGCACAGAAATTCCCAAAGAATGTGCCATACTGATAGCACCTGCAATATTATAACCATTGAAAATACCGATTAATGCAGGGCAGTGAAATGTATACGGCTTATTTTGTAACGCAATAGATAACGTAAGCCCTTGTAATTTGTCATCAATAACTGAAAAATGAATGGTGCTCTTATTATTGTTGGTCCCAAAACTCATAAAATGTTGATGCTTATTAATAATTTTTTTACACCATGCATCATCAGCATTAATACATACAGGAGCACCTGGTTTTAATTGATCAAAAATGCTGCATTTTGCTTTAAAATAATCATGCATAGAAGAATAAAATTCTGCATGTTCTTGATCAAAATTAGTAAAAACAATGCCATCAAATTCAATACCCTCGGTTCTATGTAACGTTAATGCTTGAGCAGCAACTTCCATTATTACATATTCAACTCCTGCGGTGACACAACAACGAAAAAACATATGTAAATAATCAGGTTGCGGTGTCGTAAGCGATGCTTGAAACTCTTTTTCTAGAATTGAATTTTTAATGGAGCTTAGTAGAGCAGTTTTATGTCCTGCTTTTTTTAATAGGTGTTCTAAGATACATACTGTTGTTGTTTTAGCTATGGTTCCTGTTATGCCAATAATACGTAATTGCCTCGCAGGGTATCCTAGCGCTTGTGCACTCAGCAGGGCTAATGCTTTGCGTGTATTATCAACGTTGATGAGTTCGATGTTGTGCAATTTTATGTTGTGCTGAACATCTGCTGGTAATAGCGCATCATGGTGTACAACAATCCTGTTTGCTCCACGCGCAATCGCTTGAGGAATATATACAACACCATCGTGTTTAAAACCTTTGATAGCAACAAAGGTTGAGCCCGTCCCGACATGATCAGTATGACATGTTACTGGAAATACGCGGGGCATAGTACAGGTACGATTCATCGTATGCGATAACTATTTTTTAAGTACAAAATCAGCAATGCCTTTTCTAATCATTGGGATCAAGTAAACAATACCAAAGAGATTGATTATTAACATGCCAGCATTAACAAGATCGCAGATAAGCGAAAGAGCATGAATATTAATAAGGGCGCCAGCAAATGCTGTAGCACAATATAAAAATCCATGAACAGCAACAAATTTTCCTTTTGTTAAAAACAACCATGCTTCTCGGGAGATGTATGCATGAGCAACTTGTACGCCAATACCAAAACTTACGGCAAGAAAACTAACGATCCATCCACCGTAAGCGCCAAATACTGTATCAAATGCGGCAATAGTTAATGGTGTGCTGGTCAAACCGCTGTGCCAAACACCAGTTACAACAATACATAATGCAACCATAAAACAGACAAGGGTACTTATAAATGTACTCAACATAGACATCAATCCAATTTTGACTGGTTCTTTGCTGCCTGTTGCTCCAAATAAAATTGCAGCGGTACCCAAACCTGATTCCGTTGCCCAGATAGAACGAGAAATACCATATCGCATTGCTTGTTGCACAGTAAAACCTATGACACCACCAGCAAAAGCTACCGGTTGGAATGCGCTGGAAATAATAAGATTGAGTGCCGATCCGAGTGCCTGATAATGGTAGAGTAAAATAAATAATGTTGTTATGAAAAATATAATGACTTTAAGGGGAGCAATTTTCTCTGATACGTTAGCTACTCGAGAAGCACCGCCGCTTACAACATATATTATGAACGCAAGTAAGATAAGCGCAATAACTATTGGTTGCACATTCCATACCGTTACAATACTCAGACGCATCGAATTTGTTTGTAATGCATTACCAACGGTAAAACCAAAAAAAAGACAAAATAATGCATAAAAGTATGAAAGTATTTTACCACCAGCTACATTGCCTAAATAAAGCATCGGGCCGCCAATTGCTGTTTTTGAAGTAAGACGAGCACCAAAATAGGTACTCAAATATACTTCAGCAAATCGAACTGCCATAAGGAAAAGGCCAATTATCATAGCCCAAAGAGCAGCACCAGGTCCACCAGAATAAACAGCTGTTGCCATTCCAGCAAGGCTGCCATTACCAATATTAGCACTTAATGTACTAGCAAATGCTTGCAAAGGTGTCATATCTACTTTGATATCTTTTTCCATTGGTTCAGGTGAAGGGGAAAATAAGGTTAACTTCCATGCACGTATAAAATAACGGAATTGAATACCTTTAAATGCGATAGTGCATAGTATACTGATACCAAGTACATAAAGAATGAGTGGCCAACCTAAAAGCAATCCGCTAAAATAATTGAATAATGTCTGAATAGTCATGTATTCCTTTCAGCTTATTGAGCCCTTTTTACAATGTCATTACTTATAGTATACTAGGTTTTCTGGTTATTAATATGAAAGAAAGCAGTAGGAAACTAATATGAGAATACTAGCTCTGGATATTGGTGACATGTGGACAGGTACTGCTTTATCCGATCAACTTGGCTTGCTTGCTCGACCGTATCAAACTGTAGCGACAGCATCACTTAAAGATTTCTTATCAGAAATACTTTCTAAAGAATCTATTCAAGAAGTTGTTGTTGGTTACCCCAAAACAATGCGAGGAACGTTGAGTGAGCAGACTAAGAAAATCGAAGCAGTCAAACAACAACTTGAACAACTTTTTACCACAGTAACATGGGTGCTATGGGATGAACGGTTGACAAGCAAACAGGCAGCTGCACTAAAAAAAGCAAAAACTAAAGAGGAAAAACTACGATTGCACTCTATTGCAGCAGCATTTATTCTAGATTCTTACTTGGGTTATTTACAAACAAAGAGAAAGGAGTAGCATTTATCAACTATTGACAAAAATGGTTTTCATGCACTAGTGTAGTATTTAAAAGAGTAGTAAGGAGGGAGTAGTATGAAATGCAAAAAGTGTGGGGGTTTAATGGTGTTACAATCTTTTTTTGACCATTTTTTAAACTTTGATGGATGGAAATGTTTAAATTGTGGTAAAGTAATTATACGGAAGGAGAAAACTATAGAATACGATTCGTTTAGTATATTTTATCAGCAGCAAAAATGTAAAAATCGCAACTAATGCAGAATGACCAATTTTTTAGCTATTCAAAATACATATCTTGCTATTGATATAGCTCTGTTTAATGATCAGCAGCTTATAGATTCTGTAAGTGAAGATAAAGTTAATGCGAGTAAACAGTTTATTCCATTATTAGATAGGCTTCTTGAAAAAAATAATCTGCATATAAAGGATCTTTCTTTTATTGCGGTGAATCAAGGGCCAGGCCCTTTTACCACGTTACGTGTTATTATTGCATCAGCTAACGGGCTGAATTTTGCGACCAACATTCCTCTGATTGGTATCGATGCATTTGATGCATTATTTGAAGAATATCGTGATCAGGCATATCCATATACTGTCATATTGCTTAATGCATTTCATCATGATGTTTATTTTGCTGTTTACCAGTCTGATCAATCAGCAATTTCTAAAGGATATAACAACATCAATCTATTTTTAGAGAAACTGAAACAACAAATTCCTCACCAAACAATACGTTTTCTTGGTAACGCTACTGAATTATATCGCAATGAACTACAGGCTACATTTGGCGACCGAATATATATTCCCGCAACATTGCCACATACCTGTTCTATTCCATACGTTGGACAGATAGGATTAGAAAAATGGCATAAAAAGGAAGGATTATCTAAACAATTGCTGCCCTTATATCTCAAACGTCCGCATGTTCATAAACAACATTGATATTATTCTCGAGCTCCATAGTTGCGTAACAAAACATCTATTTGTGCATAATCTTTTTCTATGGCAATTTGTAGAGCTGTCCCCACTTGTGGGTCAACAATATGCTGAACATATTTGAAAATGTCTTTTGGCGTTGCACCGGTATTTTTGAATGCGGTTATTAATGCTTTAACCATAGCAACGTTATTATTTTCAGTAGCTTTCATTAATAACGTATAGCCATTGCTCGTATAATGAAGATCAGCCCCACGTTCTACTAAAAAAGCAACAAAGCCTGGTTTTTTGTTATTATGTACAACATTCCACAATAGTTCAGATGCTTTATCAGCCTTTATTGAAACGCCATTATTGTAGAGTACTTTTAATGCTTTAAGGTTATTATTCACAACAGCTTGATCTAACGCTTGAGTATCTAGATTTTGTAATTGCTGAGGAATTTTAGGCTTATCGGCTATTTGTTTTGACCATCGTAACAATGCAGGAATGACTTTACCATAGTTATTATGAGCTGCAACGAGTAACAGCGTTTTTCCTTGTAATAAATGTGGGTACTTAATCATAAGATTAAACAAAGTATATTGTGCTTGGGCATCAGGATAATGCAATGCTAGGGCAAATAATAACACTTGTTGTTCTTCTGCCGATAATAATGACTGTTTATCTTGAATAATAACTCTCGCTATATCACGTGCTTTATCTACAGACATATATTCCATAGACTCTGCTATTTTTTCAACACTCTGCGATGCAATTAAGGGACTTAGTATTTGTACTGCTTCTTGAGGAGGCACCGTAGCTAATCCTGTAATGTCAACAGCAGAAGCCGTATTATGGGTTGTATTTGATTTATTTTTCTTACTACCAAATAACATGCTCATGCTGAAGCTAAATACCAATAAAAAACTTAAGAGCAGAATTATATCTAATTTTTCGTACTTCATTTTGACTATTCCTTTTTAATGTGTCATTGAGCTCTTTAATAAAAAAGTACTATATTTATGAGAGTAAAATCAATTAAAAACGGTAGGAAAATGGTAATTTTGATAACCATTATACTATCGATCTGAAAAATCCTAAGATAAGAGCTGCTGCTTGATGAGCTCGCACAATAGTAGGCGTTAATGCACAAAAGATAAAAGTGTATTTTTTTAGAAGCTCTTTTTCTTGCGGAGATAAATCTCCTTCAGGTCCTACCATGAGTACAATCTGCTCAGACGTATTCTGTTTAATAGCTTGCATTACATTGATTAATGGTCGACCAGTAACGTCACAAAAAAAGGTTGAAGATTTAGCAGGGATGTTGTTTTTTAGTGCATCTTCAAGATTAACAGGATTATTTAATGTTGGAAAAGCAAAATTTTTAGATTGTTCTGCTGCGGCGATTATAATTTTTTGCAGTCGAGTGTACTCTTTATTTCCTCCCCAGACGCGTTGTATTTTCTGCGTTGTAATTGGCTGAATACAATTTGCTCCCAATTCAACGAGTGAATAAACTGCATGCTCAAATGCTTCGCGTTTTAATAGTGGGAGAAAGAACGTAATAAAAGGTTTTAATATACGGTTTTTTTGTTTTGAAATTATTGTGCCTGCTACAAGCTTTTTGTCTCGTGCTTCATGCAATGTAAAATGTATATGATTGGATTGATCAAATAAAACAAACTGCTCATCCGGTTGTATGCGTAGAATATGATTAATGCGATGGTAAAGTAATGCGTCTTGAATAGATAAATCTGATCCTGCTGGCAATGAGGCAATTAATTGCGATAACGTATCAACATACAAAGCAAATTCATGCTTTGATGCTGCTGCAAGCATAATCATTACTATTTAATTGTGTAGCACTGCTGTGCACTATTTTTATTCTGCGTTATTCGCATCATACATGTATCCCAGCACTTATTCATGAACTCTTGTGCTTTCAATAATTTGAGGAATACAGATATACCTATTCTTCTTAACCAATATTGCCACCAAGTAGTCGGGGATAGTATAGGTTGATCCGGAAGTAAACCCTTTTCAATCATATTATCTATAAGTTGATCAAATTCATCATAATTTTGGTCACTTATTTCCAAAAGATAAGAATTTTCTTTTTCTTGATTAATTTCTTGGGCTACATTAGATGTAGTATATGGTTCATATATAACATCATCATGCGAAAATATACTACTTGTTAGACACAAACTACCCATCATAATAAAAACTAACCTTTTTATTATCATCCCGTTTCTCCTGATTTGTTCTTTTTTAGATTATATATTTCTATTAAGAATAGTGTAATGCATGACGTGATTAGAAGCAAAAAAAGGCTTTCAATTTAAAAAAGCCTTTTTTACCAAATTATGAAGAAAAATATGATTAATCAGAGATTAAGTCTTCGGCTTCGTCCACGTTTGTTATCTACTTCTACTTGTGAAAGCTGACTATCCTCGACGAGATTTCTCATGTTGTTAATGATACTTGAGCAACTTTTGTTTTGTATAAAATCATTGGTATCTACAGATTGCTGAAGTGTTGCAACCTCCTCAATTATATTATTTGCTTTCCCAATTACCTCTGCAGGAGTGATATTACCTGCTTGTACACCTTGTTTGAGCAATGCAACCTGTCCTTTAAGTTGATCCAGTGCTGATGGATTTCCTGGCCCCATAGAATGCGTATTGAGCGTGATACTGCAGCCAATAAACGTGCTTATAATAACCATTATGAAAGTTTTCATTTAAACCTCTCTTGCGTTAAAAGTTACAATTAATATTATATATTAACTATGATGGCTTATTTTTCTACTGTTGTCAACTGGCATCTAATTCCATTAGGAATACTATTTTGCAGGTCTAAGGTGAAACAATCACAATTTATTATCAAAATGTTGTGGGTTTTCACATGAACAGTACTAATTGAAGTTGGATTAATATAAGCTAATAAAAAAGAAGGACTTTTAATGAAGAATATGCATCCAACTGTATTAATTATTTTAGATGGCTTTGGTTATAGTAACAAAACATCATTTAATGCAATCTATCATGCGCATACTCCCAATATAGATCAATGGTTAACAGATTATCCAAATGCTATCTTGAAAGCATCAGGGATGACTGTTGGATTACTTGATGAATATATAGGCAATTCTGAAGTTGGTCATTTGACTATAGGCAGTGGTAGAGTAATTCCTCAAATGGTTTCAATTATGCATAAGGCAATTGATGATGGTTCCTTTTTTCACAATAAGGTCTTAATTGATAATCTTAAAAAACTTAAAAAAATAGATGGTTCTTTGCACATTATGGGATTACTTTCAGATGCCGGTGTGCATAGTCATGAAAAACACTTACATGCTTTTTTACAATCCGCTCGGCAAGCAGGTATTAACAATATCATAGTGCACCCTTTTTTGGATGGACGTGATGTAGCACCACAATCCGCCTTTACGTATTTGCAGCGCTTAGATGAAGCATTAAAAGGAGCTAAAAATAGCACGATAGGTTCTATTCATGGACGATTTTATGCTATGGATCGCGATAAAAATTGGGAACGAACAGAACAAAGTTATCGAATATTAACTGAGAAACAAAAAAAAATAACGTATAAAACATGGCAAGCTGCACTTGATGCATATTATAAACAAGGTATAACTGATGAATTTATTCCTCCAACACAACTTAATTCTGCAACTGTTATACAACCAAATGACGGCATCATATTTTTTAATTTTAGACCCGACCGAGCACGGCAATTAACAGAAAGTTTTCTTGAATCTTCTTTTTCAGCATTTTCAACTAATGATATATCACTTACATGTTTTGTTACTCCTATAATGTATAATGAACATTTGCAAACAGATGCATTATTTCATCAATCCTCAGTTATTAATACACTCAAAGAGATACTTTCAAAAGCTGGTAGGACAATATTATCTATCGCAGAAACAGAAAAATATGCTCATGTTACCTATTTTTTTGGTGGCGGCAAAGAAGAGCCATTTGCACATGAAGAACGTATCCTCATTCCTTCAATTCCAGCAAAAAATTATATTGATTGTCCACAAATGTCTGCACACGGTATTACTAAAGCGGTACTGCAGTCACTCAAAACAGATCCTAAAGATTTTTATTTAATTAATTATGCTAATGCTGATATGGTAGGTCATTCAGGAGATTTTGATGCAACAGTCGAAGCTATTGAATATTTAGATGCTGAATTAAAAAAAATATATGATATTGTTGTAGAACAAATGGAGGGAACATTATACGTTACAGCAGATCATGGCAACGCAGAAGATATGTTTGATGAAACAACTCAACAACCAAAAACGGCACATACAACAAATCCTGTTCCTTTTATAATGATTAAAAAAGGATTAGAACATTCCGATCTTACATTACCTATCGATGAACTTGCAGATATTGCACCCTTTATTTTGCAGCAAATGGAGCTACCGATACTGCAAGAAATGAAGAATCAAAAAAAGGTTATTTAATAAGTTTTTCAAAATAGACAAATGCATCATCTCGTGATGTTTCATAAAAATTAATTCGTTTATATAGATTAATAGCAGCAGTATTATTTGTTCGTGTAACAAGTTGTACTTTTGAAGCGCCCTGTCGCTTTAAATCATCAAGGGCATGGTGCACTAGTTGCTCTCCATAACGCTTACCTCTAAAAGCGGGAAGAACATCTAAAAAAAGAATAAATCCTTCATAAAATGTTTTCATATAATACGCAATAAAACCAACAAATGCATCATGTTCGCGATATACCTTGATATGCAAGCGTCCTAAATATCGAGGATCTTTATTTGGCGCCCTGTATTTAAGCATAAATTCTGGAGAATAATCTTCGCTTGCAACGAGCCAGTACCAATCACGCTTAAAAATAGTAAGAATATCGTGCGTATCGCGTTGTTCATTAAAATCATAAATTGGCCCTTGCGGTATTGCAGAATAATAAATATACCACATACCAAGGCTTATAAGCCCACTTAATGCTGTTATAATGAAATACTTTCTCCAAGACGGTTTATAGGTATAAGCCATAGTTTATTCCTTACTTTTATACATAATTTTGTAGAGTAATAATCCTTTAGCGGAAGCATTTGGTAATGTTTGTCGAGGATTTTTTTGTTGTAATACATCATGCAAATAATCTATTGAAACATTATCATGTGCAGCAACATCAAGACATGCACCTACTATTCTTCTGATCATATGGCGTAAAAACCCAGGGCCTTTCACCGTAATTCTATATATATTAAAACGACGTATATATTCTAAAGATAGTGCATCAATAGTTCGAATTGTATTCTCTTGTGTGTCGTAGCCAGTACAAAATGAACGAAAATCATGTGTGCCTAAAAAAATAGAGAAACTTTTGTGTAATTTTTCCAGATTAATAGGATAATGGTAATACCATCCATATCGTTGGATAAATGGTAAAGGACGTTTGAGGAAAAAGTGATACCAATATGTTTTTTGTTTAACATTGTATAAAGGATGAAAATCTGCGGGCACCTCATCTAAAGATCGAATAACGATGTCATTAGGCAATACATTATTCCATGCTCCTAGTAGTGCTGATGGCTCAAGAGGAAGATCTGTTGTAAAACGGGCAACCTGCCCTAAAGCATGCACCCCAGTATCAGTTCTTGAAGCACCTATAAGTTTGATGTTGTGTTCAAATGCGATATTAAACGCTTTTTGCAATGTTTGTGCAATTGATGGTTGATTTTTCTGAACTTGCCAACCAAAATAATCAGAACCATCGTAGGCAACAATAATTTTATATTGTTTCATAAATAATTGAAAAATGATTTTAAAAAAATGATCTTATTAGTTTGTTAATAGTAAGATAAAACCTGTTATTAACAACAATAGCGTAGAACATGTGTTTTGTGAATTAGCGAATATTATTTTGATTCATCTGTATCAAGTGCTTGTTGCATCCTAACATTATATTGATAATGTAAAAGTTTAATAGGTACATGTTTCCATTCTTGCTCCATTTCAACTTTCTCAGGAGGGCTCCACGGTTTTGTTGAATGAACCCCAACCTTAAAGTCTTCCTTCCATTTATCAATAAAGGAAGGTTTTTTAATTTCTGCTGACTCTTTTTTGCCCTCAGCACCTTTATTTTCCCCCTCCATTGCCTGATTAGAACAACTTAATAGTAAGATATATGTTAGCAGTATATTGAAATACATTTTCATCTCATATCCCCCTTATTTTATAGTAAGTGTTAACTACAAATAAGAATATAAAGTTAAACTTTAAAATTGCAATATTTAAGGGGTTATTTTTTATGCAAAAAAATTAATCAGTTTCCTTATCGCTATCGTCATCATCTATAGTAAAATATGAAAAAATCAAAATTATTTTTTCAGCTAAATTTTTTTTTATATTTTCATAGTAACTGTTGATTTGTTCTTGTAGCACAGTAATATATAGTTTTGATTCATTATCAAGGTCAGGAGTATTTGTTAAAAATTGTTCAGTTTTGTTCTGGAATTTTTTTGTGGCATCATTATATTGTGCAGATAAAGAAACATATTCTCTCAAAGCATCTTTCCCGTCATTTCCTTCTTCTCCTGCAGCTAACACCTTTTTTTTAGATTCGTCAAGTTGAGCTTTTAGCAAATAACATTGATCAAAATTTTGCTCAAACTCTTTTTTTGGACAATTATCAGCTAGACTCAGGGGGGACAATCCCCGTCTTTCACGTAAGGATTTTTTTGGGGGTTGCTTATTGCTTTGGTCATCATTGCTTGATTGCATTGCCTGACTGAAACAACTTAATAATAAAACATATGATAGCAATATATTTAGATATATTTTCATCCCACATCCTTTTTATTTTGATATCGAGCTTTTTCAAGCAGGAGTTGAATATTCTGATAAGTACAAATACTTATATGTGGCATAAAAATCATCATAATGTATAGTACTCTATGCATGAAGGGTAATTTGCATTTTACTCCTTTTTATTCTTAATTGAAGGTATCAGAATTATGAACGTACTTGTAAAGACTTTGTATTGAATTATTAATCTATTTCTATAAAGGTGGGTAATGAAAATTAAACAGATACGAGGAAGAGAAATTTTCGATTCTCGAGGTTTGCCAACTATTGAATGCACATTAACGTTAGAAGATGGAACATTTGTTACGGCAGCAGTACCATCAGGGGCTTCTCGTAGTTCTTATGCAGCTATTGAGCTGCGCGATGGCGGTGAACGATTAATGGGATACGGAGTTTCTAAAGCAATTGCAACATTAGAAAATATTATTGCTCCCGCATTAATTGGTAGAGAGCCAGATGTTGTTCAAATGGATTTAGAGATGATTGGAATGGATGGTACTGATAACAAAAAAAAACTAGGTGCTAATACTATGCTTGCTGCCAGTATAGCAATTATAAAAGCACAAGCTATTGCTGTAGGTGTTACAACATATGAATTGATTGCTCATTTGTGTGATTTTGATTCACTATCATTGCCATTTCCTATGTTTAATGTGATTAATGGTGGAGTACATGCAGATAATAATTTAAGTATTCAAGAGTGCTTGCTTGTTCCTTTTGGTTTTAAAGATTTTAGATCCGCAATGGAAGCTTCGGTAACTGTTTTTCATACATTAAAAACATTATTGATTCATCATAATAAAAAAACATTAGTTGGTGATGAAGGTGGTTTTGCATCCAATTTTTGCGATGAGCGAGAAGCATTAAATTTACTTATGGAAGCAATTGAACAATCCGGAATGAATAAAAAAGGCTCATTTGGTTTAGCATTAGATGTTGCTGCTACACAGCTTTATGATGCTGAAACAAAATTATACAATTGGAATGATCAATCCAAATCTACGCAAGAATTAATTAAATTGTATGCGCAGCTCGTTAATGATTATCCAATTTATTCGATAGAAGATGGTTTGAGTGAAAATGATTGGGATGGATGGATTTTGATGACACAACAATTGGGAGAAAAATTGCAAATTGTTGGTGATGACATTTTTGCAACGAACCCTTCAAGAATTATGCAAGGAATACAAGATGGCGTAGCTAATGCAGCAATTATTAAACCAAATCAAGTTGGAACAGTTACCGAAACATTGCAAACCATAAAATTGTGCAAAGAACAAGATATAAAAACAATTGTTTCCCATCGTTCTGGTGAAACAGAAGATACCTTTATTGTTGATTTAGCAGTTGGTACAAGTGCCGGTCAAATAAAAGCTGGTGGATGTTCACGTGGTGAACGTTTAGCAAAATATAATCAATTGCTCAGAATTGAAGATGAGCTACTCCTTGCAATGTTAGGAGCTTAATAATGGATTATCTTCTTGAGCAAGTAGTTCCTTAAGTTTATCTGCCCGTTCATCTTCTTTTAATGCAATTGCAGTGTCATTTTGATCCGGTTTTATTGCTTGTGCATTATTATCTTGAGTTTGCTCAATTTCTGACTTTCCAGTATTAGAAGTAAATTCTGATGTAGCTACAGCAATATCTTTAGTTAATGGTTGTTGTTTATTATGTGCTCGGTGTTGTTCAGCTTCTCCATTCTCTCCCATCTCTTCTGCTTTAAATTCATCTTTAGCTAAAAAGTCTTGAGCTGTTTCATAGACATCGCCAACATCCGTTTTGAAGAACCAACGGGTTATTGGGTCTTGTAATGTATCAAATAACATACCTTCATCAGCATATTTCTTGGTAAGTTTAATATGATTAGTAGTATAACTCCCGACACCACCGCGAAATCGAGGCTCGATAATGATTGGTTTGAGAAAAACAGTAAGATTAGTTTGCGTCCTGTTACCACTTCTTTTTTTGAATAACCATCCTAAAATAGGAATTTTACCAAGCAGCGGCGTTTCACTAACCGTATTTTCGGTTGTATCTCTGAGTAACCCTCCTAATGCTAAAATATCTTCACTATTAACATTGGCATTGGTAACAACTTTTCGTACTATTCTATCGGCTCGTGTACCTGCTTTAAATTCTTCAATATAAATATCTACTGTAAGATTAACCGTTTGAGCAGAACTGATTTTTGGCGTAAGTTTAACTTCAAGTTTAGCTTCAATCGATTTAAAAGTAGCAATTGCAACACCACCTTCAGATGCTTTAGCCTCATCTCTAACAAGTCTATCTTCTGATATTTTAATTGATGCTTCTTTATTATCAGTTGCAATAACATGAGGATGAGATAATATTTTTGTATGATTAAATTGTTTTGCTATTTGCAAAAGACTCCACGTCTTGCCATCATCTTGATTGAGTGAAATCACTGTTGCCCCTGCAGGAGCAAGCCCAGCAACACTCTGAGTTGCATCTTCATCGCTTGCTGCAAAATTACCTTCTGCATCAAATGCTTTTCGCAATAGATCTGATTGAATAGTTGTAGGATTATCATTACTATCGGGTACAACATGTTGCAAATGTGCTGCTTGAAATTTTAATTCTTCAGGTAATGGAATATCTTTGTGATTTCTTATCATACTTCCTAATGATCTAAGATCATCTATTGTTAAATCGGCAATAAGCACTTCTATAATTACTTGTCGTTGTGGCTTATCAAGCTCTTCTATGAGCCTTTGGATAACTTTCCAGTCTTCATGGCGAGCAGCAATAATCAGTTTATTACCCCCACCATATCTTGCTTCTTCTGGTGTACTTTTTGGTTTATCAGCTACAATATATACCTCATCAAAAAAACGCTCTTTCCCTGCCTGTTTTCCAACTGCAGCCCGCGCTTGTTCAGGACCGCCAGGACGAGCAGATTCAACAATTTTTTGCAATGTGGGAGCAAATTCTGCTGCATCTAAATATTGCAGTCTATAGGTATGAAGAATAGATTTGCCTGAATCTAGGTCAACATCAATATACTTATAAATGAATTCTTGCACCCGCTCTACTGCTTGTATTCTTCCTAATATGATTAATGAGTTAGTTCTATCATCGGCTATAATTTTAATATATTTAGAAAAATAAGAGATATCACTCGGTTTTCTGGAATCTAATCGATAACGATGTGTATCTTGAGCAACTTTAAGAATATTTTCATTAAATAATTTAGCAACAATACTTGCTGTTGTCTGTCGTAATGTGATTACTTCAATTTTTTCTTGGAATGTTGCTTCATCTAATGTAGTAACAATTTTCATGATCGATTTAATATTGTTTGATGTATCAATAAGCAATAAAGCATTTGTTGGCGAATTAACCTTATAAGTAGCAGTATCAGGAAGTATACTTTTTAAGACTTTTGTAAGATCATTTTCAGTTGCTTCCGCCACTTTAATATTGGAAAGATAATAAAGATACTGTATTCTTTGATCAGTATCTGGTAATTGATCTGGAGAGATACCAATATATATCGGTAAAGATTCTCGTACAATCTCTTTGCTGTTTTTAATGATTATAAACATGTCATGCTTAGGGATAAGGCTATAGCCGGCAATATTTAATATCGTGTAGAGCAGATCCCATGCTTCATCTACGCTAAGCAATTCTTCAACATGAAGGGTAAGTTTTGCAGTAATGGCATCAGCACCTGAAGGTAAAATAATATTAATACCTTTTTCTGCTGCTAAGAAGTTAATAACATCAATCAGATCTTCATTATCGTAATGAAAACGAATTCTTTTTTTTGATTTTGATTTTTTTTTGTTTTTTTGTTTTTTTACAACAGTATTTTGTTCTGTATTTAATTGTGGATTAAGATTATCTATTACTGTATCAGCAGTCTTTGCATAGACTGGTATAATAAGTAATATGATAATCAACGGTAATATAGGTATTCCTTTTTTCTTCATAGTTATTTTAAAAGCAATGTAGAAATAGTTAAGCTTACATCAATAGTACCAGGTTTTTTTTTCGATTTTGTTATTTCCAATTCTTTCGTATGAATTCTTCTAGTTTGTTGAAGTTTATATAATAATTCAGTTAATTGTTTCATGTCCATATTAGTTAATTTGACATTTAATATGCTTTCTCGGTATTTATCTTCTCTATCTATTTGTGAAGGACTTTCAATAGTTGTTTTATCACTAAGACCTAAAGCAGCTAACATTTTTTCAAAGAATCCTCTTATTTTAAAATCAGGTTCTTCAGCAAGCATTGCATCAACATCTTCGCGCTCTTTTTGTACTTGTTCTGCTCTACCTAAAATTCTTCGCACATCTTCTTCGCGTATAATATTAATGTCTTTTATACGTTTTCTTAGATGCGTTATTTTTCTATAGTACCGAAAGATGAGCACAGAAGGAATAAGTATAAATATACTTAATGTAATAATAAGATATTTCTTAAAATCTTTATCTTCAAGATTATCGATAAAATCTCTGAGTTTCTCTAATGCTTCCATTAGTCTTCCCTAATATTTTTTACAAGCCCTATTTTTGTTGTAAAGGATATTTCTTCCAATGGCGGTTCAATATAACTAAAGAGTTTTGATTGTTTCACATCTCGCTCTAATAACTTTAATGATTCAAAATCTTTTACATTTGCTTTTAATGTTATTGCATCTTCAGTCATAGTAAGTTTTTCAATTTCAAACCCAAGCCCTTCCTTGTCGATTTTATTGGTTAATTCAAGCAGATATTCTAAAAAAGAAGTACGTACTGTTGCAGAAAATGCAAACCAGAGCTTTTCTTCTTGATCCACTTCCTTTTGTGCTTCATCAACAACATCATCTAATCTATCCCCTTCTATTTTTTTGAATCGCTCTTTAAGTGCAGTTATCGTTTCTTGTTCAGCAGTGACAACTTCATACTGTAATTTTCTAATTTGCAAAAAGCTATGCGTTAATAAAGAACTAATAATAACTATCGCTAAAATTATTGCGCTTATTATCTGTTTATTAAAGAGTGGCTTATCAATGATACTGAATTCATTTTTTCGCAAATTAAAATGTTTAGTTATAGGAAAAGGAAGTGCTGTGCTGAGACTCATAATGCTTGAACTTGGGATAGTCGTAGTATGCTTTAATTGAATATTCTTATTTTCTAGCAACTTGGTTGCATCAAAACGATTACAAGAGATAGATGATAGATTATTGATCAATGCGGTTAATCCCTTAATTTCAGAACCTCCTCCCAGCAATAAAATAGTGTTTATAACTTGTTGTGGGCCAATTTGAGAAATAAACGAGTTAAGTGTAAACTGTATCTCATTCCAAAAGGTTGTAAACTCTTGTGTAACAGCTTGTACATATTCTTGATTATCCTGTTTTTCTAATCCAAATCTAATCAAATTTTCCATGACTTGAGCAGGCTGAACATTAAGTATACTACTAATTCCTTTTGCAAGATTAAAAATCCCTTTCGGCAACGTCCGTATAAATCTCAATTGTCCCTCATGAATATAGGCAATACGGGTAGAATTGGAACCCAAATCAAGTAATGTAACGCCATCTTTTAGTTTTGCATATTCAGGAATTTGCTTGTACATGCCATAGAGTGCAAAAAAATCAACCGTTAATAATTGAAGATTTGCTTCCACTGCCGCAAATAATTGTAAATGCTCTGCGATCTGGGGCTTAGGTACAGCAGCAACAAGTATTTCTGCACCTTGTTCTTCAGGGACTGTTTTAGTGATAATAAAATCTATAATGGCATCACTTGCCGAAAATGGTAATAGTGGCTCTACTTCAAAATTAACTACCATGTTAATTTTTTCGTATACTGTAAACGGTAATTTTATTTCTCTAAAAATAACAGATGAACTAGCAATAGCACTATATAAAGCATTATAATGATCAACAGAGGCTAAAACATTTTTTAACGCTTGTGCAACTCGTTCTGCATAATTGTTATTATTGCCCGCTTCCAATTTTTCTTCAACAAACTTTTCTATAGTAATAGTATCCCCTTTAAGATAAACCTGCGTTGCATTCACGTGGGTTTTTCCTACATCAAAACCTATAACACGTTTTGGAAAAATGTAATAATTACCGATTTTTTCAGGAATGAATATATCTTTAATCATGTTGTGATGCCTCCATCAGTTTTTGATACAAAATCAGTAATTGATCGTTTGAGATGATCCTTTTTAATTGTAGCAATCTTTGAAGTTTGTGTTGATGATGGTGCAGTCGTTGCATCTCCTTGTTGTTTATTTGCAAGAGCAGTTGAAAAAGCAGGTGAAATATCTTCATTATGATTATCTAAAGGCTTTTTCTTGGACTTAGTTTTAGTCTTTTTATGTGCTGCTACGGTTGTTGTTTTTTTATTATTTTTACGACTTCGTTTTTTATTACCAGATCTTTTTTGCTTACGTTTATTGTTATGTGCTATTTTTTCATTTCGGCCTCGCTCAAAAATGAAACTCTCCACAGTTTTTTCAACATCGTCTTCTTTTGGCTCAAAGAAAACCTTATAAATAGGATCTTTTTTTTCTGAAACATCTCGCATTTCTTGCATAGTGCCATAATAACCATCAATACGCTCACTTGTGAAGCGCTTAATATCCTTTTCCTTTGCAGAATCAATAATGCGGCTAGAAATTAATATAAGTAAATTAGTCTTAACCGCTTGTTTGCTTTTATTTTTAAAGAGCCAACCTAAAATAGGGATATCTCCTAGTAGTGGTGTTTTACTCAGACTTTCACCTGTTTTATTTTGAATAAATCCACCAAGAGCCAAAACTTCTCGATCGACAACAATAGTTTTTGTCGTAATAGTGCGGTGATTTCTATCAAATTGATTTAGTTGCCCTGCTGCACCAACAAAATCGACAATGTCTACTGTTAATTCCATGATGATCATGCCATCAGAATTAATTTGTGGAGTAATTGAAACTTCCAATTTTGCTTCCAAATCATCAAAAGTATTTGTAGGCTGTGTTCCTCCGATTATAGTTGCTGTAACTGCACGGCGTGTTTCACCGATAGAGACCGTAGATTTGGTATTGCTGGTTGCCGTTATAAACGGATTTGAAATTATTTGCGCATTACTGACTGTTTGCAATGCGCGGAATATTCCCCACACGCCTAATAGATCCTCTCCTAAAGTCAATACTGTATTGCCCGCTCCAGCTCTTGTTGCCAAGTCAACCAGATCAGCAAGTAATCGTCTAGAACCGGAAACCCCATTAGTTTTTTCTTGAATGCCTGCACCTAAAAAGCCCGATGTTTGAAACTCAACATTTTTACCGATTAAACCGCTTGGTCCCGGTTCCTTACTTCGTAATTGTGCGCCGAGTTCCTTTTGTTTATTAAGATCAACTGCGAGGATAAGTACCTCGATAGCAACTTGTGGTTGTTCTTCATCAAGTTTTTCAATAATTTGTTTCGCCTTGAAGAAATCGTCTGCATCACCCTTAACAATCAATTGATTCGTTGCCTTTTCTGCTATAAAGGTCATCGGTTTAAGATATTTATCTCCGCCACGAACGCCACCACTTTTTCCCGCTTCAGTTTCTCTACCAAATTTTGTGACTTCATTCATAATATTCGCGATACTTTCTGCATCTGCATATTTTAGTTGATAGGTATGCAATGGCGAATATGGCTTATCAAGCGCTACATCAACATTTTTTTTGATGAACTCTTCTATTTTATTAATTGCATCTCGTGTGCCGAGTAAAATAAGTGAATTAGTGCGCGGTTCTGCAATCATGCGAGTGCTTTCTGGAAAGTATAATGATGTAGGTTGCTTACGTGCTGGAAATAAACGAGCAGTAATGCTTTTATCGTCAGTTTGCGCTAAGGTATCATAAAGTTGTTTGACCTCTAACGCATCGGCACTTTGTAATTTCAATATGGACATTGCTTGTGGCATACTTACTTTATCAAGCTCTTTCACAATTTTCATTAATGTTTTGATATTATAAGCCTTATCAGTGATTAAAAATGCATTAAGTTCTTGCAAGGGAACAAGAGAAGATGCGGTGCTGCGCAACGAATCAACGATAGGTGTCAAGGTTTCCAATTTAGTATTTTCTATAAAATAAACAAACCGAATCATTTGATCGTTATCTCGTATTTCTTCAAGCACTGATGGATCCACACCGATATAGACTGGCACAGGAGATTTTTGTGCTTTTTCAATCGAAACAATCCTGTACCTTTTTGGATCTGCTTCAGGAACAACAGCAAAACCAGCAATATTCAAAAAGGTAATAAACAAATCCCAAGCTTCTTTTTTGCTCAGTGGTTTTTGTGTTTTGAATGATATTTTATTCCCTTTAATTGCTTTACCACCAGGCCCTAAAGGAGAAATAGCATCATCAGGAATAAAGGTAACATCATAAAGTGTTTCAATTTGCGTTACTAAATTTTGTAAGTCTGCATTTTCAAAATGGAACTCTATTTTATCATTTTCATTGTTGACCGGTTTTTTTATTGGTGCTTGATCATTTTTTTTATCTTCCTCTACTCTTTGTTCCAACTGTTGTAATTCTAACGGTATAGTATCTTCTAAAGTTTTAGTATTAAGAACATTGGCATTATTGATTGCTGGATTTTGGCCTGTACTATTAATTGATGTTGGATCAGCTTTATCTAAAGATGCTCGTTCTGCTATTTTAATATTATTTTTAAAAGAAGGTGTAGGTTGTTCATACATTTCTTCTTCAGACACATACGACATTAATGATCTTTTTTTGTTCGTTTTGTCTGCTCTTGTTATGTAATATATTGATACTGTGCTTAGAGCAATAATAAAATAAAAATAGTTTTTTAATTTTATATTCATTTTTATTATCGCTTTCTACCTTTTTGTAGCATGTTTTCTTTTTCTCTCATTCGTATTTTTTTGACTGTCGGCGCAAATTTATATTTTTCTTTCATAATAGTATGTTGATCTTCTATGTTTTGTTGTAAAGGTTTTTGCATTGATGCTACATATTGCTTATTGCCGCCAGTTTTTCTTGTAACACTATTTTCTGGTCCAGTAAGTTTTGCACTAGAGCCTTGAAAATCTTGTAGTGTAAAAGTTAATATAATTTCTTGATTATTTCGTTGTACAGCAACAGTAATAGTATCTCCTAAGTTGAGTGCAATAATTTGTTTATAAATTTCAAACCGATGCACCGTATCGGTTGCAGGTACATCATTGATGCGTACAACAATATCACCGTTTTGTAATCCTAAGGCAGGACCTAATGAATTTTCTTCTAAAACACCAATTCTACAGCCAATACTTTTGCCCTGTTTGTATGCTGTTGTTAAATTTAACATATCAATAAATTGAGCCAGATTTTTAACTCGATTAACAAATTCTTGTGAATTGATAAGATATTTATTTTCTAATTCTTTTTGTACAACTGCTTCCCATCCATCTATTATCGCATAAAGAGGATCAAGCTCTGCATCTTTTTGCCGTAAATATAACACTTCTTGTTGTCCATTTGATCGTATAAAGATAACTTTATTATTAAATATTCTCATAAGCTGCGCATCTTCAATTTTGTCTCCTACTTTGTATGGAGCTTCTTGATTTGTTTTATTATTGGCAATAATAGCACTGTTTTTTGCTTCATCTTGAACAACAATAATAATTCCTTTTAGGGTGATATCCAGAGGATCTAAAAAGGTTGGCGCTGGTTGCTCAGGAACTTTTATTGGCTGTGGCATAGGTGGTTGAGGAAAAGGCAGTGGCATTTCTCGCGGTGGCGCTGGGGGTAATTCTTTTTTGTACGTATCAAAAAGATCATATTCATAAATTTTGCTGATATTGATTTTTGAGATCTCTTTTTTGATCGGTGTAATATATTCTTCTGGTTCGATACTCTCTCGCCTCGGCAATTTTTCTCGAGATAAGAAAATAAAGATGAGTGCAATAATGCAAATCAACAAAAGTGAACTATTTAAAATCCACAGTGGATGTCTCATCAATCTTTCCTTTTTTTTGAATATACCTTCACACAATACCTTTCTTATCACTTTCTTGTCAAGCAGAAATTTGGGCTTAATAGGATAACGCAACAATATTTAATAACATCTAAGGAGCAGGAACAGTATTAAGTATCTTATGTATAATATAATTTTGAGTTATCTCTTCTGCTTCTGCCTCGTAAGTTAATAATATTCTATGACGTAATACCGCAGGACATACAGCTTTAACGTCATCAGGAGTAGCAAAATGTCGTTTTTTTATGAATGCATGCGCTTTTGATGCATTATATAACGCTAATGTGGCACGTGGTGAAACGCCATACTGAATAAATGGTTGCAGTTCTTTGAGATTAAATGATTCCGGTATACGTGTTGCAAAAACAATATTAACAATGTAATGAATAACTTTATCATCAAGATATATATTTTTCACTAATTTTTGTGCAGCAAATATATCATCTTTCTGTAAGACTTGTTGAATAATGCCTATATCCAATGAACGTTTTACTATTTCATGTTCTTGTTCAATTGAAGGGTAATCTACTAAGAGTTTAAACATAAAACGATCAACTTGTGCTTCAGGTAACCGATAGGTACCCTCTTGTTCTATTGGATTTTGCGTAGCAAACACTAAAAAAGGTTCATCAAGTATAAATGTTTCAGATCCTATGGTAACTTGATGTTCTTGCATAGATTCTAATAATGCAGCTTGCACCTTTGATGGTGCACGGTTAATTTCATCTGCTAAAATAAGATTCGCAAAAAGAGGACCTTTTTTAGTTTCAAACTCTTGTGTTTTAGGATTATATATCAGCGTGCCAATTAAGTCTGCCGGTAACAAATCAGGAGTAAATTGAATTCTATTAAAATGTAACCCGAGGGCTTTGGTGATTGCTTTAATCATTGTTGTTTTTGCTACCCCAGGAACCCCTTCTAGCAGAATGTGCCCATTACATAAAATAGCAATCATGATAAAGGTAATAATATCTTGATGACCAACAATGACTTTGCCAATTTCAACCTCAAGGCCTTGAAAGCGAGTGCTTTCTTCTTTAATTTGCTCTATAATAGTTGCTTGAGTTTCTGTATTCATCATGTTTGTAACCTTTGACGTTTTTATTAATTGAACAATCAAAAGACTGTGATTATTGTAGCAATATTACTTGTATCTTACAACTAAGCATTCATTAAAATAGAGAGGAAACAGTATGATTCTTTCTGGTCGAGAAATTAAAAAAAGGTTAGGTAAAGAAATTGTTATAGATCCATTTAATGAAACGCAACTCAATCCAAATAGTTATAATATGCGCTTACATCATGAGTTATTAGTCTACGAAGATTATATACTTGATATGAAAAAACCAAATAACGCAAAAACAATTACTATCCCGCCACAAGGGCTAATTCTTGCACCAAATACGTTATACCTTGGCAGAACTGTTGAATATACACAAACAGATAGTTATGTGCCAATGCTAGAAGGACGATCTTCAATTGGAAGGCTTGGCCTATTTGTACACATCACTGCGGGTTTTGGTGATGTTGGGTTTAATGGATATTGGACATTGGAAATTTTTTGCGTTCAACCAATTCGTATATATCCTCGCGTGGAGATTTGTCAGATTTTTTATCACACTATTGAAGGTGATTATTTTCATTATTCAAGTGATAAGTATCAAAATAATCGTGGCATTCAGCCGAGCTTGCTATACAAAGACTTTGGATTATAAATGTTTAAAATTTATCTTTAAAATGCACAATTTCTGTTTGGATAGGACCTTCTGATAAACCACGAATAAATTGATAAATATAAGGATTATCTGAATCCCATACTGTTTTAGCATCACCAAAATATTGTATTTTTCCATCATGCAGCAAGGCGATATTATCCGCATACTTAAACATTTCAAGATCATGCGTAATAACGACAGAGGTTAGATTAAATTTTTGTTGCATATCATACATAAGTTCATGAATAACGCGGGCAGTAATAGGATCAAGACCTGTTGTTGGCTCATCATATAAAATGATTTTTGGATCAGTAATTAAAGTCCGTGCAAGCCCAACTCTTTTTCTCATACCACCAGAAAGTTCCGAAGGATATTTATATAATGTATCCTCTTCTAAATTAACAAGTGCTAATTTTTCTTTAACGATCGGTAATACTTTTTGAGGTGGTATGTTTTCTTCTAATAATGTAATGCCAATATTTTCAAAAACATTGAGAGAGTCAAGCAGCGCTGCAAATTGAAATACATAACCAACCCTTGTAAAATATTGGCTAAGTTCTTGTTCTGATAATTGAGTAATATCTACCCCATCCATTAATACTTGACCAGATGTTGGTTTGATAAGACCTACAACTTGTTTAAGAAGTACCGATTTGCCTTCCCCAGATCGCCCAACAATACAGGTCATCTGATTATCGGGTATCTCAAGATTTACCCCTTTGGTAATCCATTTAGTATCAAATCTTTTTTTGAGGTTAACGACTCTAATCACCTGTTTCTCTTTCTAGGCATGCTGTTACAATTGCTCCAATACCTTGGTTAAGAAATAATTAGTGATAAGTATCATAATTGAGCTCAGCACAACACTCTGTGTTGTAGCAATACCGACTCCTCGAGCACCGCCTGATGTAAAATAACCTTTGTAGGTACCAACCCATGTTAGAATAAAGCCAAATGTTGCTGCTTTAATTAATCCACCGTAAATATCTGAAAGTTCAACATATGTTTTGATGCTATTAATATAATCTTCTGAACTTAGTTCAAGAACATAAACACATATAAAATAGCCACCAATAATACCGAAAATCATAGAAAATAATGTAAGAAATGGAAGAATGAATGTTCCAGCAATAATACGAGGAACAACAAGATATTGAAAAGTATTAATACGCAGTGTTCTGAGAGCATCAATTTGCTCTGTAATGCGCATGGTGCCTATTTCTGCTGCTATTGCTGAACCTGCTCTACCAGTTACCATAAGACCAGTCAGTACCGGCCCTAATTCACGAATCATACCAAGTGCTACAACAGTACCGATGAACTGTTCGCCACCAACCCGTTGAAATCCTATATAACTTTGCAAAGCAAAAACCATACCGGCAAAGGTTCCAGTTAAAACAATAATGCTGAATGATTCCACTCCTATTCGATTCATTTGAGCAAATGTTTTTTTCAGTTTAAGCTTAGTCCTCAGCAATATTTTGATTGCCGTAACTAAAAACAACGTAAAATTACCCAATAGGGTACATGTATTTAATACTGTACTTCCTACATAATCAATAAATCGAATAACCACTCGGGCCTCTTTTTTTATTGAGTTTATTGTTCTTGTTCTTGAGTTTCTTGTGGTACTTCAACAGGCGCTAAGGGTTGTTGTTCTACCGTTTTGGTTCTTCCCAAATAATGCGATGATTGATACTGAACTGATTTCATCAAAGCAAGCGCAAGTGAACCAAATATGAATAGAGCTCCCAAAACCCATGTTATTTTTTGGAAGATATCCTGGCCACCCGATCCGCCAAAAAGCATTTGCGAGCCGCCACCCAGGCCGCCTAAACCTACACTACCCTTACCCTTTTGCACCAAGACCATAAGGATAAGAAATATGCAAACAAAAATAAATAATGTTAACAATAATCCAAATAACATATCTAACTCCCTAAGATAAAGAATGATTAGCCAATATAATTTACTACTCCTTACTACATAATAATACTATTTTCTTGAATTTTTGGAAATCAAGACTTGCACCTCCTATCAAAAATCCGCCAATATGGCGAGCCTGACGTATTATGGGGGCAGTATTTTCATTAATACTTCCCCCATATAATAACGTATAGCATGCCTGAGAAAGCACATTTGTACATTTTTGCTGTATAAAATCAAAAACTTCCTCCAGATAACTGTTATCTGAGACCTTACCCGTACCTATTGACCATACCGGCTCATAAGCAATACAAAAGCTATTGGCAGGTTGTTTTTTTAGGCTATCAAGGATAGGTTCAAGTTGGCCCTGCAGTACGTCGAAAGTTGCTTTTTGTTCATATTGATCTTTTGTTTCTCCTATGCAAATAATCGGCCTGATGGATTGTTCCAGAAGGCGTTCAGTTTTGCGGGCGATGTCATGATTTGTTTCCCCAAAATGTGTGCGTCGCTCACTATGACCAATAATACAATATGTGCACCCTAGCTGTGCTAACGATTGAGCAGAAACGTCTCCTGTATAAGCACCTGTTGAGTGAATGGAGCAATTTTGCGCTCCGATTGCAATATTTGTCTGATTGAGCAATTGAGCAACCGAATATACCGCATCAAAAGAAGGACATATAACGATATCGGCACCCGGTAATATGCCAAGTTCTTGAAAACCATCAAGATTGTTTTTGCAAAATTGAAGCGCTTGATCAAAAGAAAGTTGCATTTTCCAATTGGCTGCAAAAAGAAATGATGTAGATTTCATTGCTTTATTCCTTTTTATGGTGATGTGACTAGCAATAAATAGTATACAGCTATTTTACCTATTTTTTATCTTGATACAATAATAAAAACTTATATGTTTATGCATTGTAATGCATAGGGTAAAAATCATACAAACTATATTTATTAATCATAAGTTATAATGAAAATTGATTTTTTTTAGCAAAAATATAATATAATCATCAATTATAGATCAACAATAAGTAAGGAGTTGTATAATGATATGTAATAAAAATAATATTAATATTTTGAGTATTATTATTATTTGTAGCTGTACACATTTCAATTATACTGCCCCCGGAAAAAGTAAGCCTTTGGTTTTAACAAATCGATTTACACCTCTAGCCAATTTAAATGATGTTGCTGATCCTAATTTAGATGCGCCTCATAAGCAACCCCTTCTTTTAGCAAGCAATGAACAATGTCAGATAATTGCACGCAAAAGTAAAAAAAGAAAAAGAAAGCAACAAAATCAAAGAAACATTATTCAACAGAAAATTAATTCTCAGGAAACAGCACAAGGAGGTATAAATATAAGCAAATCAATGTTAACAAAGGCAATTCTTCTTGGTCTAATGCCCATTGCCGAAGGAGCAACACAAGGAACAGTACAAGATGAATGCAGTGACAAATCTTCTAATTTTAGTGTAGGGCTTATGTTCGGTTTTATGATAGGAGCACCGCTTGCGATAATAAGTATGATTGGTTGTGAGCAAGGTTACAGATTATATCGGTGGACACGTAAGTACATAGCTCAGAAAAATAATGAACATAGAGCCTTAATTGAAAGGGCTAATTAAATGAATTATAAAAAAATTATTAATCTTTACGTGATTATAATTGGATTGAGCGGTATCTATCTCCATGCAAATGATAGTCGATCTACTGTGGTAACGAAAAACTCTAAAATAATTGCCCTTGGTACCCAGTTGGTTAAAAAACAAGTAAATAATGTAGAATTATCAGGCTTCCAGAAAGGAATAATTGGAGGTATCGTATTTTTTAATTCAATAACAACAACAAAGGCCGGTGATTGGTGGGATGATGGATGCGAAGAATGGGGCAAGGCAGGTTTAGCAATTGGCGCAATAGCACCTTCAGTACTTGCACTTACTGTATTATTGTGTAGCTATGTTTGTGCAAGACGCCAATCTACGCAGAGAAATATAAATGCTGACGCACCATAAAATTACTGGAAAGATAAGAGGTAAATTTTCCTAGACCGATGTGTACATTTTTTACATACACGTTAGGAAGATATTTTTTGATGTAGTCTTGAGTGGACTGCATCCCATATTTATCTGACATAATACCATGTACAAGCACTATTGGTAATGGAGTATTTTTTTCTGCCTGCACCGGGAGGCCAGCACAAGTAAATAATACTATTAAAACACTAAGAATTCTGAGAAAGTAACTTTTTATAAGTGAACAGTGCATTCTATTCTCCTTTTTCTTTCATAAAAAGCCTCAATGGCCTATTGCATATCTTCTATTTCCATTTCAAAAATACCCTCTTCTGCAAAAATACCCTCTTCTGTTGTATCCGTATCTATAGATTTTTTTTCTGTATCGGTATTTACAGCTTCTTTTTCTATGTCGGTATTTATTATATCAATAGCACTAGTTTTTATTCCCTCGTCCTTACTTGCGTTAGATAATTTTTGTTTTTCACAATGTTGTTCAAACGTCTCTTTACACAGTTGATAATACAATTTTAATTTTTGTGTGCTCTTAGTAGGAAATTCCGTTGGGGGACCCATTGCTTGCATTATATATGTTGTAAATAGTAATAAATATATTATTGTTAGATATTTTATAATTTTCATAATGATTCTTTCAATATTACTAAAATGGCAATCGTACCATTTTTAAATCTAATGTGTACTTGCTGTATGCTAGAATGTTTTAGGATGCATCGTTCAACTGTTTGTTTGAGTGGTCGAGCACGATTATTAGTTAAATAATCTTCATCAAGTAATTGCAAGAAAACATTAAAAATATTTGGTTGTACCTTTTCAATTTCATAAAAAAGGATAACATTGCATGGTTGTCTGCATATTTGCTCGTACATATTTCTTAATGAATACTTCGGCGTTTTCTGTGATAGCTAATAGCAAAATGATGCGCATAATCGCGAAGAGCAATAAGTAATTGCCCCACAGGTGTTTGTATATCTAATTTTACTCCTTGCGGGAATGCTGAGCTGAATATGGTCTCCTCCCTTTTTGCAAGACTGATGCAAGTAGCATGAGGTAAGATCGATTGTACTGCGTTTAATTGTCCTTTCCCGCCATCAATGAGAATAACATCAGGAATGTCATTAGGATCTTTATAGCGCCGAGTAACAATTTCTTGCAATGCTGCATAATCATTTTGTTCTGTGAGTGTTTTAATCCTGAATCGTCTGAAATGTTGTTTATCAGGAATACCATGAGTAAAACGTACGCACGAGCCAGTCAAATAGCTACTTTGAAAATGAGAAACGTCAAAGCAGTCGACAGTGCTTACTGGTTTATCAAGTTGTAAAAATTCTTGTAACTGTTTGTTTATGGTATCTATTTTGTTGTGTAGCCCTTGTTGCAACGGTGTTGTTGCTATAAAAACATCAGTAGCAAACTTAGATACAGAAAAACGAACTTGTAATGTATTGAATATTGCATCAATATTTTCAAGATAGGTATTCAGATGTTGTGCCTTTTCAAATGCAAGATTTTTATTATGTAGTGTAATTTGGGCTTTAATTTTTTCGATAAATGCTTGATGATTATTTTTAAGCGCATCGATTGCTAGTTGAAGTCTGAAGGTATAATCAGATTGGTCAAAATCCTTTTTACAACTACCAGCGCATATATTTAGATGATATTCCAAGCAGCCATTCTCTATTTTTTTATTACATAGTTGAAGTCGAAATGTTTTAACTAGATATTCATGCGCTTTTCGAGCCTGCGTTTTGTGTAAAAATGGTCCAAAATAAGTTCCCTTTTTCTTTTTGTTGCGAACAAGCGTTATTTTAGGCAAAGAATCTTGGGTAAATAGAATATAAAGAAACGGCTGGCCATCACGCAGAAGAACATTATATTTTGGCTGATTATCACGAATAAGTTGCACCTCAAGCAAAAGAGCCTCTGTTTCATTATTGGTAGCAATATAATCAATACGATCATGCTCATCGAGCAGAGCAGTCACCTTCCAATCATGGTTGCGCTTTTGAAAGTAGGTATTGACCCTATCGCGTATTGATTTTGCCTTTCCTACGTAGATAATTCGATTGTCTTTATTTTTGAATAAATAGATTCCGGGAGATTTTGGTAAAGATTTAATCATAGCTACACCTTGTATTTGTAATATTTTACTATACAAATAGAATAAAATCAATAAATATGTTTTCTCATAGATAGTGCGCATCTGAAATTGTGTTATAGATCGATTCCAATAATTGATTGGCAGATGAACATAAACAGCAGAAAATTTATGGTTGATTTTTTTGTAACTAATAGTAACCTTTTGTCTCTTCTTCTTTTATTGTTTACCTCACATTAATTTGTCATACCTTTACTGATAGAGGAATTATTTATGGTGCAATTTTTAACAATGCAATGTTATTTTTTTGCTAAAAATATGAAAAAAAAGATTTTTACCTATTCATTGTTAATTATATTTATGACATGCTCACTTGTGTATGCTGAAGAACAAGATCTATCAAAAACGGTAGCTCTTCAATTGCTAACAAGAAAAATACAAAATAACTCATTTCCTGAGGGAATTCTGAACAAGGATGCCTTTCAATTATTATATGAATCTCAAGGAAATGATTGTTCTAAAGCAGTAAGAACTTTTGCGCAAACTATTAATGAAAATTTTGCTGATATTCAAAGTATAGAAGACCGAGAGGATACGCTTGCATTGCTAGATGATCTTGCTTGTATCGATCCTTATGCTGTTCGAGACGGTATTCAATTTGTTTTTTCAGATCAGTATCATACGTTAGATGAATATAGCAAACAACTTGCAACGGTATTAGGCGAAGAACGTGCGCAAGAATTATTGCAGCAATTACATGCATTAGCAGATCAATTACGTGTCAATGGCAAAAATAAAATTGTGGTTATTAATGCTACTTTTGCTAGTGGAGGTGTTGCTGAAATGTTTCGAACAATGGGAAATATTTTACGACAAGTTGGTATAGAAATTGAATGGCATATGATACGCAGTGCTGATCAAGCATATTCTGAAGTCACTCGAAAAGTGTTTGATGTTTTGCAAGGATCAGATCAACTATTCGAAAGAGCAGAGTTACGCATTTGGCGCAATGAAAATTTACGTATGGTAGATATGTTAAAAAGTATAGCTATGGATGAACAAGTGGGGGCAATATTTATTGAAGATCATCAGCCAGTTCATTTAGTTAAAGCATTTAAAATGATTAATCCACATAAATGTGTTATTTGGCGTTTTCATGATGATACACGAGGAATAAAACAGAATATGCAAGGAGCATTACAAGTTTGGCATGAATTATTAGACAATATTTGCTCACTTGATCAGGATGATTATGCATTATTTCAACCACATAGCATGTTATCTGCAATGCCAAATGCAGTATGTCATGTTGCTGAACAACCACCAGGCATTGATCCTTTGGCAGAAAAAAATAAGAGAATTTCATGGAAACAAGCACAGCAAATATTACCAGCAATGAATGTGGATAATATAGTTGCCACACCAATTAATCCAGATAAACCTTACTTGATAACAGGAGGACGCTTTGTTAGTTGGAAAGGTCAGATGATAGTACTCAGAGTGTTTGAAATGTTGGCAAAAGAGTTTGATGATCTGCATTTATGCATCTTTGGTATTGTTTCATCAAATGATCCACGCAAGGTTCGTTATCATAAGCTTATTCAGACATACATAAAAATATTAGAAGAAAAAAATCCGACTTTTAAAGGTAAAATTTCTTTGATCATTAATGAGACAGATAATATCAGAGCTCTCTATCGTTTAGCGCGGAAACATACATTACCTTTTTGTGCTTGCTCAATTGCCGAAGGATGGAATTTAATGGCGGATGAAGCATCAATGCAAGGAGCAGTTCCTTTTAGCACAGATGCTGGCGGACTCGCTAGGTTTGGTTTAACAGTGCATAATAAACGATGTCATGCTGTCATTAATGATCTCGTTAATGATATTACCAATCCAGAGAAGCTTTATTATATTGATGAAAAAACTGGTTCTGTTATTGTCAGTCAACAAGCATTAAAATTGGAACAGCGTATTTATCATACATTATCAGCGTTACTGCGTTATAAAAAAACTGATCCTGCCCAATATGCAAAATGGTATAAAGCTGCAAATCATGAAGCAAAAGTTATGGCCTATAATACCTGCCTTATTCCTATGTCGATTCACTATTTAAGCATGGCAACAGGTTCGAATTTACCTTATTAGATAAAATAATTATACTATTAACATTTAGATATCCAATTTATGTTCTGGAGACATGCTATGGTATTTCGTGTAAAAAATATTTTGATGATATTCTTGCTCAGTATTATTGGTTTGGTGGGATGGAAAACATACAGTTATTTTTTTGATACAGAAGTTCCTATACTCGTCATATCTGGTTTAAATAACGGCAGTTATTATTGCGGAGATGTACGTTGTGGCTTTATGAGCAACAAAGTGGGAGCAATTTCAGTGTGGCTGGATGGTAATGTTTTAGTAAGTAATACTAAACTTTATAAGCAGGAACAGGAGCAGTCATTTACTATTCCTACCAAAACATTATCTCAAGGGGAACATGTATTAAAAGCAGAGTTTATAGATACTACTTTTCATAAAAATAAAACGACTGCTCAGCGTAGCTTTTATATTGATAATGTTGCTTTACAGGCCGCATTTGTTAGACCTGATGCTGAATACAAAGTTTTTCAAGGGCGTACATTACATGTGCAATTCCAAGTTAATAAAGAAATTAAAGAAGCGAAAGTTCAGGCACTTGCTAATACTTATGATTGTTTCCCAGAAGCAAAAAATTCATCTGTTTATGAATGTTTTATTCCTATTACCTGCGAAGAAAATTCCAATGAATACTTATTGTCTGTTAATGTTACCGATTATGTTGGTAACACTGCACGTTTAGATAATAAATTTCAAATTGTTCCATTTCCATTTAAAAAGCAGGTATTGCATGTAAGTGCAGATAAAGTTAAAGAAGAAAAAGAATTAGGATTGTCGCAAAGTGAATTTGATCATACAATTGAAGAAATTACTCAAAATTCCCCGCAAGAAAAATTATGGCACGGTGTATTTTGTGCCCCAATAGATATTGTGCGGACAACATGCGAGTTTGGTACTATCCGTACCACACAAGAAAAAGGACGTTATATGCACAAAGCGCTTGACATCATTAATGCTCCCAAAAGTGTTGTTTGGGCTACGCAAGATGGTATTATTGCATTAAAAGAACGTTATGCAGCAAGTGGTAACACTGTAGTCATCGATCATGGCTGGGGCATGGTCTCACTCTTTTTCCATTTAGATAATTTTGCAGATATTCAAGCTGGCCAAAAAATAGCAAAAGGTAATCCAATAGGAACTATAGGTAAAACTGGTTATGCAACTGGATATCATTTACATTGGGAGACTCGCATCAATAATATTCAAGTTGATCCTTTGCAATGGACAAAGCCTAATTTTTAGTTTTGATAGCTACGTGGGAGAGTAGAGTATGTATTTTATGCCTCGAGGGAATAAGCTTTATGCTTTTATAGTAGGTATACGCCCTGTATATCGCTATGGCTTAACGTTATTATTATCAAGTATTATCAGTTTAGTCTGGCTATTTGGCGTATATTATTCATTAGATGATATAATCAATCGCTATCAATGTGATATTAAAACGTTTAAAGAACAAATTACTGTGTTACAGCAAACAAAAAAAGATTGTAAACAATTAGATAAATCGTTACAGCAATTACATCATACACTCACAAAGAAAGCTGAAGAACAATCATCTACCCATAACGTACAATCATACGTCAACTTTATTATACAACAAGCATATCAAGCCAATTTATCATTGAATTCATGCACCATAGAAAATGAAGTTGATAAAAGATGGTATTATACCTATCGCCTTGTGAGCAATTTTAAGGGAAATATCCAACAAATAATAAATTTTTTTAATACATTACGCGCATCGCATATGATGCTACAAAGTAATCGTATGCATCTTGTCAGTATTGATGAGCATGTTTTAGATCTTACGTGTACATTCAATATCTATCAAATTAAAATCCCTTCAACTTTAAAAAAAGCTGAAGGGTTAGGGGGGTGAACAATACTTTGATGTATTGTTCATTTAGGGACGTTTAAATATTTTTTATGCACATATATCAAACTTGGGAAAGATCGTAGCAACCCATTCAATTATTGTCAAGGGAAAAAAATTTACTTGCTGATATAGCCGATTATTCGTATGATAAAACTGATATTTATCTTGAATTATATTGCTAAACTCTTTTCTATTATAATGCGTAAGCGTATGGTTACCAAAATAAAATTAATACTATCGAGTACCGTTATTATTCTTTTACTGGCATGTAATAATAAGAAGGTAACCAAATATCGTGTTGATAAAACGCGAAAAAATAAATCTACTCTTATGGGTAATAAATCAGGGAAATTTAGGGCATTATCTGCAATAAATGAAAATACTCAACAAGAAAATAATACAAAAAAATTTATTCTCCAGATTGATGGTGTTGAATGTTCACTCTGTGCCCAATCAGTAGTTGATCAACTTAAAACTATCGAGGGTATAGAGCATGTTGAATATGTAGTTGATAATTATGATTATGAACATGGACATCTATTAGTTACCTGGGCGTATGAAGATAAAAATATTGATACAGAACACATTAAAAGTAGTATCGAATGCCAGGGATTCAATCTTGCTTCTATTCGTGAAGAATCATGAATAACATAAGGCGGGATTTTATTCGATTACCCCTGCTACAAATTGTTTGATTTGAGGATACTTATCTTTGTTATTCATAAAATCACGAGAACGTGCTGATTCAACAATTGCACCATCCTTCATTAGGTAAATAGTACAATCCAATTTTTCTAATAATGCTATATCATGTGATGCTACCAAAACAATATATCCTTCGTTAGCCAATTCTCCAATAGTATTGGCAACATGCGTTGTTAATAATGGATCTAATGCAGACGTGGGCTCGTCAAGGCAAATAATTTGTGGTTTAAGTGCAATAGTTCGTACTATAGCAAGACGTTGTTTTTGGCCACCTGAAAGTTGTGATACATATTTGTGTACTTTATCTTCTAGACCATAATGTTTGAGTAATTGATGAGCAATCTGACGCGCTTCATCTTTGCCTTTTTTTAGTACCTTTTCTAAAGCAAGGGTAATATTTTGTTCTACGGTTAAATGCTCAAAAAGATTAAAATGTTGGAAAACCATACCAATGACATATTCTTTATTAATCATGTATGCATTTAATGGTTTATTATTTAAATAAATAGTTCCTGAATCAATTGATTCTAAATTATTAAGTACACGTAACAGCGTTGATTTGCCAACGCCAGATTCACCAAGCAGTACTGCTATTTCACCTTTGTTAACCTCAAGCGAAATATTGTTAAGTATTCGTTTGTTATTAAATAATTTATTGAGTTGTTTAATTGTTAACATGACGGCTCATCCTTCGTTCGAGTATTGCTAGCAAAAGAGATAGTGTTGTTGTCAATAATAAATAAATAACCGCAACAGCGGCGTAAACCGTCAGGGCGTCGTATGTGCGGCTTCTAATGAAATATCCTTGCCGAGTAAGTTCTGCAACACCGATAATTGAAGCCAAGCTTGAATCTTTTACCAACGTGATAAATTCATTACTAAGTGCCGGAAAGACAACGCGAATTGCTTGTGGTAGTACAATGTAACGAACAACTTGAAATCTACTCAACCCCAACACTTTAGCAGCTTCTTGTTGTCCTTTACTTACTGATGCAATACCTGACCGTATAATTTGGCTGATATAGGCGCTGCTATTTAATCCTATGGCTACTATTGCAGCCCAAAAGTCTGGCAATTTGATACCAAGTTGGGGCAATACAAAATAAGCAACCATAATCTGTATAAGCATTGGTGTTCCGCGAATAACGGTAACATAAGGAGTAATTAAAAAGGATAAGATCTTATTCTTGCTTGCTTGGGCAAGTCCCAATAAAGTACCGAGAGAAATACCTATTGAGCATGAAAAAAAAGCAATTTGTATGCTAATCCAAGCGCCTTGTAACAAATACGGAAGATTTTGTTGAATAAGTTGTATATTAATCATAGAAAATTCCATTTTTTCTTAAGGTTCTCAAGGGTTCCGTCTTCCGTCATTTCATCAAGTACTCGTTGGACGTGTAGTAATAGGTTCGAATGGTATTTAGATATAACAAGAGAGTAATTATCGCTTGATCCTTCTATTGGAACAATTTGAAATTGTTCTTTACCATACTGCTCTAAAAATGGTTGCACAGTACTTTGTGCAGCAACAAAGGCATAAGCTCGTTCACTTTGTAAAGCTAAAAAGGCATCTGCAGGCCCTGGCAAACGTTTTATAATAGGCCCTTCAAGTGATGACATATAAAAATCTGCTGTATATCCTTCATTAACAACAACTTCTTTACCATGTAAATCATTCACGCTTTTGACTGAAGAGTTCTTTGCTAGTGCAATAATTAAGAGCGGATCACCAGTTAAATATGGCTTAGTAAATAGAACTTGTTGCGCACGTTCAGGTGTAGCAGTCATACCAGCAGCAATCATATGAAGTTGGCCAAGTTGAATTTTAGGAATAAGGGCATCAAAAGACATATCTTTAAGCTCCATTGTTTTTCCTAATCGTCTGCATACTTCACGTGCAATATCAATGTCAAAACCAACAATAGTATTATTGTCCATAAAGGTAAATGGTGGGTACTCCGCATTAGTTCCTACAATAATTGTATTACTCTCAATGGGCACGCTTTTTTTTCGCGTGGTATACCAGAAGGCAATAATGCTTATTATGAGTGCAATGAAGAACGCGTATAAGATATTTTTCATAATGTACCTTTATTTTTAACATACAATAATGTACAGATCTTTTTGAAGGTATGTCGTATATTCTTTATTGTTGTTGGTGCAACAAAAACAGTATTTTCTCCTGCGATTGTTCCTAAAATATCGATCTTGTTATTCATATCAAGATAGTCACCAACAAAAGCAGCAAGCCCGGGTAACGTTTTGATGATAATGAGTGATTCATTATGATGAACATCAACAATAGCAAGTCGCAATATTTCTTTGCTTGCATCGATTTCATTCAGTTCATAAATCGTTTTATTGCCTGCTTTATATTTATTGATGCCTAGACTACGCAAATCTCGAGAAACAATTGATTGATTTGTTTTAACACCATATCGTTGCTTGATCAGTTGAACTAATGTTTGCTGATCTTCGATTGCATTATTTTTTATAAGTTCTTTGATTGCTGCCTGGCGTGTATTAACTATATCTTTTTTATCCACTGCTATCCCTACCGAATATTTATTCACTTTTATATGAATATTAATTCAACCAAGAACTTATGTCAAACTGCTATGCGATTTGAATGATACCTTCTGCTATAGATACGGAGGCGGAGCAGATGGGGCATATAATGTAGAATTGAGTACGGTAAGATTTACCTTTGCTCTACATTTAGGACAGGTGCTATTATTATAAACAAAGAAATGTTGTTTGCAGCATTTTGTACACATATCATGTCCACAAGGAGTTAAAAAAATACGTTCTACTTCATCAGCAAATGAGTCATAACAAATACAACACTCTTCTGAAGGGTAGACCCCCTGAGGATGATGTTGTTGAGTATTTTGTTGATATGGAGTATCAAAACGATTGCAATGTTCATTTACTATTGTTTGTAATGATGATCCTACAAAGCGTGCAAAAACTCCAAGAGGCAATTCACTCGATTTAGTAATAATTGCCAGTGCTTCATCTCGAATTTTATTTGCTATCTTACGTGCTATATGTTGATTATTTGTTTTTTGCAAAGCATAGATATAACTTTGCTGCTCAATAAAAGAGACAATACCATCTATAACACCGTTATATACATGTGTCTGATCAAAACATCGTTCATATCCAAATAATCCCCAAATCCACGCAAAAGAAAAAGAATTAAGAATAGTATCAGTGATGCTTCTCTTGAGCTGCAGAATCTCTGAACTACTATTATTTGGATACAATAGATTATCAACGATGCTTGAAACATAGCTTTCAACCTGTTGAGCTTTAATACTATTGTTATTTGCGGTTGTTGATTGTATAGAATTATTCAGAGATAATAACATTATTATTACCATTGCTACAGCATTAGTATTGCGTGAAGTCATAAAATTCCTTTAATAATGATACCTGTACAATATTATGACAGATTTTTGATTTTTTCTTTCGTCAGTTTAATCTCTTCTTTGAGTGCTTGCATATCAAAGTTATTCATTAAACTAACGAACATACCCATTGCTCCAAGATAACTTAAAATAAATCCAGATCCATAACACAAATCTGTTGGAAAACTTGCCAAGCCGAACTGGTCACGTGGTCCAATAAAATATGCAAGAGTTGGAATTGCTATACCAAATAGCAAACCTCTTATGCCATATTTTTTTAGCAGTGGTGTCATTATTTCAAGCCTTTTTTGCCGTAATTCCATATCATGTAATTGTTTTTCTAAACTACTTATTGTTGTTTTGATTTCTACAGATGCATTGTAATCAACATTTGAATCGTACTGTGCAAATACTATTGATGAACTGGAAAGTAAGAATAACATAAGTGTAGATAGTGCTTTAGTATTTATATTCATAAAAAACTCCTCAATACAGTTACTAATGTATATATACAATTATATCCTTTTTAGTACATTTTACACAGAAAATAATTTTTGACCATTTCATTTTTGTTTTCTGTCACATAAAATAGTAATGATAATAAGTTGAAAACTAATAATCCAATTATAAGGTAAAAAATGCCGGATATATTTGATGAAATAGATAAGTTACAACAAGAGATACGTAGCCGTGAACCACTTGATGACCACTTATTACAACAAATAAAAGAATATTATCGCATAGGATTAACGTATACAAGTAATGCTTTGGAGGGAAATTCATTAACTGAGACAGAAACCAAAATAATACTTGAAGAAGGTATAACGATAGGAGGTAAACCTTTAAAAGATCATTTTGAAGTCGTAGGCCACAGCGAAGCATTTAATTATATGTATACACTACTTAAACAACAGAGATTTAGTGAAGATGATATAAAAAAATTACATTACCTTTTTTATTATCGCATTGATAAGGATAATGCAGGTGCATACAGAACATTTAAAGCATTTATTACCGGTTCAAAATATCCTCTTCCATTGCCGCAAGATGTTCCTACGCTTATGCAGGATTTTGTGCAAAAAATTAAGAAGATAAAAAAAGAAAAACATCCTGTAGAATATGCAGCATTAATGCACAAGGAATTTGTTTTTATACATCCATTTGTAGATGGTAATGGGAGAGTAGCTCGATTGCTTATGAATCTTATATTATTACAAGAAGGCTATAATATTGTAGTTATTCCGCCAATTGTACGAAAAGAATATATACAGGCATTAGAAAAAGCACACACAGATGATCATGATTTTATCTATTTAATTGCACAGATGGTTAAAGAAGCACAAAGAGATTATTTGCGACTGTTTTAATTTATTCATAAACAAAGGCATGAGGTAGAACAAGTTTACCTTGCTCTACCTCAAACAGTATTCATAATTACTTGATTCTTTTTTGCTTATTATTGTGGTGGTTGTGCTGGTTGTGGTGCGCTTTCTAAAAGATTTATCATTTCTGTGAGCTGTTTTCTATGTGCTAAAGATAAAGGAGTTCTGCCTCTATTATCTTTAGCATCGACTTCAGCACCAGCATCGATAAGCTTTTGAGCAACGCCTACAGATTCTTCATCTACAGCTTCATGTAAAGGAGTCCAATTTCTTCTATCTTTAGCATTAACATCAGCGCCGGCTTGAATAAGTATTTCGGCAATATCTACAGATTCCTCATCGGCAGCTTCATGCAAAGGAGTCCAACCCCTTCTATCTTTAGCATTAACATCAGCCTTGTTACGGATAAAGAATCGAACACCGACTACCCATTTTTCATCTACAGCTTCATGTAAAGGAGTCTGCCCTTTACGATCTTTAAGATTCACTACGCCAGGATCTTTCTTCACATGCTCTTTTACTGTCGGTAAATCCTTTCTACCTACTGCACGGTGAATAGCTGCAGCCTGTACTAAACCACTGATTAATAAGCAATTTAGCCCTAAAACACACAATATCTGCTTCTTCATAGTACTCTCCTCTTTTGAGATAATAAAACTATAACTCTGAACATCTTCTACTATAACCGTATCAAATTCACCCTTTGGCTTTCAATGGTTTATTCAAATTGAATTTATTCGCAAGAGAGAGCAAGTATAGCAGAGCTATATGGTTTTTTTAAAATATTTCCTCAATAAACTGATCGATTTGTTTGGTGGTGACGGTTTCCCCCATAGAACGGTAGAATGCTTCGTCATATTCACGTGTTTGAATGACAACCGGCATAGCCAAAGCATGGCCTAGAAGGAGTGCTTGTTTTTTGCTATCAAGTGAGGCAAGAATTGAGCGTAAGTTTGAGGCGTTACTGACTCCCGTAAGAACTGCTTGAATATCTCTTTCATCATTCAGTTGTGCAACAATTTTGGTGCCGATTTGTGAGATAATTTCTTGATCAATGCCGGATGGACGTTGGTCAACAATAAGGAGTGAAACATAATATTTACGCATTTCACGTGCGATGGTGCCAAAGATAGTCTGTTTTGCTGCTTGGGTATTTAAAAATTTATGGGCCTCTTCAATAGTGATCATTAATTTTTTGGGTTCATCCTCTTTTTTTTGTGAGCCCAAAAACCGTTCTGTCTTTGCTATATACTGCGCGTGAATTCGGCGTGTAATGATGTTGGCAATTAATAAATAACAAAAGGTTGAAGTGAAATTACCAAATTCAATAATAATACTCATGCCTTTATCGATATATTCCATCATTTGATCAATAACATCAGTATCTTTGTATGCGGCTCCTGGTTTGCGTTGCGTAAAAAATGGAAGCCGTTCAATACGTTTTAGTTTTCTGTATAATGCTGCAATAGATTCAGGATGTGCACCAAGATCTTGTGCAAACTCTTTTATGTTGTCACCTTGGGATAATAATACTTGCAGCCAATCTCTTTTAAAACGTGCCGCAATAAGATAAGCAGCTTCAAGTGCCGTTGCATGCAGATTAAGTTCATGTTGCAATGACATAATATCTTCTATGTTGACTGATTGATACGTTAACGTCATAGCAACATCGGGCATGCCGCCTCTTCGACGAGTTGAATCGGGGTCAAGTGAAAAAATTACTACCTTGCCAGGGAATAATGTTTTTAATCCTTTAACGAATGCTTGATTTCCTCCTTCTTTACGTGCTTGCAAGCCATATTCACTATGCATATCAAAAATGACATTAACTGCTTTTTCATGCTTAATTAAACCGGCAAGAATTAACCGGGTTAAAAATGTTTTGCCAGTACCTGTTTTGCCAAAGATACCATTGCTTCGTTCAGTTAATCGTTCCAAATTAAGACACACTGGCGTATTCATATCAAGTGGTGTACCAATATTAAAATATTTTTTGCTGGGTTCAGCTTCATCGCCAAAAATAAGTGCTACATCTGTGTTATCAGCTTCATAAACAGCAGAAAAATGAGGAGGAATTGTTTTAACCGGCATCGGTTTTAAATCATGAGCAAGCATAAGCATGGGCTTTAACTGTGCAATAGCATACATATCTTTTTGTTTAAGTATTGAGTTGAGTAATGTTTCTTGGGGTGTCGGTGGAAACAAAAGGATATCAGGATTAGTTACTGCTAAGGTTAAATCAGTAATGAGCGAAAAAAATTTATGGTCTTTACCAACAATAGAAACAAATTTCCCTGTTTTTATTTCCTCAAGAGATGTATCAGAATGGATACGCATGAGGAATCCTTCAGCAAGTGAACCTGAAATGATATTGCCAAGCAGGCGCTTCATACTATTTCGTCGATCAATGCTGTTGCGGTAGAGCGAGTAATTTCTACAACGCCTTTATTGATAATTAATGATTTTTGTTTACCACCCGCAAGCATAAAAATTATAGGCTGTTTGGGCATTAAGGTAACGATCATGGGAGCATGTCCTGGTTGAATAACAAAGTTGCCAACCCCTGTATGTAGTTCAAGCCATGTAATAACAAATGTTTGTTTACTCTGTGGTGTAATGATATGTAATTTCATATCCATAGTTATTATTATTTTGTAAGTTCTCTAGCTTTTTCACTAGCTTCATCGAATGTGCCAACCATATAAAATGCTTGTTCTGGCAGTTCATCACCTTCGCCATTAATAATACGTTCAAAATCATTAACTGCTTGTTCTTTTGCAACATAACGGCCTGGAAGTCCAGTAGCAAATTCTGCTGTGAAAAGTGGTTGCGTTAAAAACTTTTGAATTTTTTTTGCACGATTAACAAGTAACTTATCTTCTTCAGACAGTTCATCCATACCTAAAATAGCAATGATATCTTGCAGGTCTTTATAACGTTGCAGAATTTTTTGAATAGAGCGCGCTATGTTGTAATGTTTTTCGCCTATAATATCCGCATTGAGGCCTTTTGAACTTGATTCAAGCGGATCAATTGCTGGATATAAACCAAGTTCAACTAGTTTGCGTGAAAGAACGGTGCTTGAATCCAAGTGTAAAAATGTTGTTGCTGGTGCAGGATCAGTGATATCATCCGCCGGAACATATACTGCTTGCACTGAAGTAATAGACCCATTAATTGTATTGGTGATTCGTTCTTGAAAAGCACCCATTTCAGTAGCGAGTGTTGGTTGATAACCAACTGCTGAAGGTAACCGACCAAGCAATGCTGAAACTTCTGAACCGGCTTGAACAAATCTGAAAATGTTATCAATAAAGAGCAACACATCCTTTTTTTCTTCGTCTCTGAAGTATTCTGCCATAGTAAGACCGGTCAAACCAACACGTAGCCGTGCACCAGGCATTTCACCCATTTGGCCAAATACAAGTGCAGTTTTATCCAGTACACCAGATCGTTTCATTTCAAGCCAGAGATCATTTCCTTCACGGGTACGTTCACCAATGCCAGTGAATACAGAGACACCGCCGTGTTCAGTTGCAATATTACGAATCAGTTCTTGCACTATAATTGTTTTGCCTACACCTGCCCCGCCAAAAAGACCAATTTTTGATCCTTTAAGATACGGACACATAACATCAATAACTTTTATACCAGTTTTTTGAATTTCATCTTCTATTTTTTGTTCTATAAACGGTGGCGTTTTACGATAAATAGACCATCGTTTTCCTGGAGTTAATGCTTCTTTATCATCGATTGTTTTACCGAGTACATTAAAAATACGCCCGAGCACATGCTGGCCGACGGGAACTTTAATTGATGAACCGGTATCAATAACCGGTAAACCACGTTTAATACCGAATATGTTTTCCATTGCAATACATCGTATTATTCCATCTCCCAATTGTTGAGCAACTTCAAGACTAGCTTGCCTTGTATGATTGTCTTGCTCATTTGCGGGCAGTGTAACACGTAATTCATTAAGAATATCAGGGGCTGATTCATGGGGAAATTGAACATCAACGACTGTACCACTAACGCGTAAAACAAATCCTTGGTTTTCTTGATTATTGTTTGCGGTCTTAACCATGTTAGTGACCTTTGTTTTATATAATGTTTTTCTATCAATAACCAACTTAATCAAATAGATAGCTGATGTAAAGCTTATAAACATATAAACCCTTATTCTACGCAGAGCAGAAAACCCCAATTTTTAAACTGGGAATGAATGGCGAGGGGTTGGCTTCGATCCCGGCCGTCGTAGCCAAGACTACTATGGCGGAGTCGGCAGAATTTCGCGCAATACAACGGCCTAGAAGCCGTTGAGCGCTTCATTATCTCAATGTTAAAACATATGACGGTGAGTCTATATATGAAACCGTTTTGGGCTTTTTGATGTGAATATTGATTTTTGAAAGACGTGAGAGTAATGTATGCTCAAAAGTTTTAAGTTTTACAAAGAGACACGAAGGAGAATAAAAAATGAAGAAATATACTGTTTTAATAATAATGCTAAGTAGTATGATGAGCAATTTAATGCACGGCATGCAGCAGCAGAAGGCAAAATTAAATTTAACAGTCGGCATAGATACTAACAAATCAAATCGCAAAGAAAAAATTCATCTTGATTTTGCTGCTCTTGATCTTGCTGTTCTAGAGTTAAAACCTTTAAATGCCATATTTTTGGCTGCTCAAGAAACAATTCAAAAAGTTAAATTAAAAGAGCTGATTGCTGCGAAGAAGAAGGAAGAAAAAGAGTTAAAAGATAAGCTTAAAAGAAGAGAAAAGGGAATAAATGATATGTTGAGGGAATCTTGGTTTTATACTGAAGTACGACAAATTCAAATTGATTTGCAAAAGAATAAAATAACTCAAGATCTTTTAACTCATTATGCATCGGAACAACCAGAACAAGAAGACAATCAAGAAAAAGATATGCCCTATGCAATTGAGGAAGGAGATTTAGTAAAAGTTGTACGTTATATTGAAAATATTGCTGAGCAAAAGAAAACGAGAAAAATCGATATAATAAATGAATTCATTGGCTTAGTGACGCGCCACACCTTAAAAGTCATGGTCTCTAAAAAGGATTTTCCCCTTACATCCCCAGCCTTAAAAGGCAAGGTACTTTACGGGGTGCTAATAAAAAATCAACAGAAAAAAAATCAACAGCAACAATATAATCACGTAAAAGAAAAAGAAAAAACGCTAGTTACATTAAGAAAGCAAGATCCGGATGAAGAAAAATTATATAGGGCCATAATTATTTGTGAGCTATTTGATGAGTGTTCAGACGAATCTTAAGCTGCTCAAAGGAGTCAATCAAATAATCTTGATCTGCCGTTTGACAATTATCTATACGTCTTATACGATTATTCTATATTTGTATTACATCAATCTAGAGGTATCAGTAAAATATCTATAAATAAATGGAGTTTTCTATGAAAAATAATCGAATAATGGCTTTGTTTTTTGCCGTTTCCTGCTTAGGCAGCACGACTAATAGAATTTATTCAACATTTATTAATGATGAATTTGATGCTTGGTTGTATCAACGTGTATATGATGATGAGGCATTGCCAACAGCAGCTGGGGATGGAGAATATGGTATTGTTCAAAAAATGATGGCTGATGCGCATATAGCAGTAGCTAACAATGGAGTAAACTCTCTGTATCAGCAACTATCTTTAGAATCAAAATATCAAGTAGATGAAGCACTTTTAGAAGCCGCAGCGGGTGGGCATCGTGATATTGTTAAATTATTTGTTCAGCTTGGAGCGGATGTTAATGTTCGCGGTGCTGATAATGATACTCCTATTAAATTAGCAACAAAAGCAGAACATAAGGGCGTAGTTGAATATTTACTACAATATGTTGACGATGAAAGCAAAAAAGCAGCACTGTTAGAGGCAGCATACACTGGAAGTGATGAAATAGTTGATTTGCTATTAAGTGATGGCGTCAATGTTGATACTTGTGATAATCAGAAAGGTAATACTCCGCTTATGAATGCATCTTATGCAGGCGAATTGAGTGTAGTCAGAGGATTATTAATGCATAATGCTGCGGCTAATGCTCGAGATAGTGAAAGAAATACTCCTCTCATGTGGTGGATGCATGGATGTGAAGAAGTTGCTGAAGAAACTGATAAAGATTATGAAAATTATCTTGAGTGCTGTATTAAGCTGCTATTAGCAGGTGCTGATTATAATGTTTTAAAAAATAATAAGAAGTTAACTGCTCAAGAACTTGAACAGCATTATTACCAAAAGTTTGCTCAGCATTATGGCAATAAAGGTAATTTTATTGATACAGCAATTCAACGCATTAAAAATCGCTTGATACAGGCGATAAGTATTAATAAAGATACACGTTCTGATTTTGAGCGGATAGTAAAAGCATCTGAATACTCTGCAAAGCATTTAAAGAACAATAGTATAGTTTTACCTCCACTAAAAAGACAGAAAATAGATGAAACTGTTTTGAAAGGTGATATTTCACAAGCACTTGTGGTAAGGGAATTTCGAGGTTATGTGCCATCATCTGTTAGTTCTATAAACTAAGAAGTACTCCTCTCATGCGTTTGATATATGGATGTAAAGAAACTTTTGCTAATGAAGAGGAAGTTTGTGAAGATTATCTTCACTGCTGCATTAAGCTACTATCGGCAGGTGCTGATTATGATCATTTAAAAAATAATGAAGGATTAACTGCTCAAGAACTTGCAAGGTACCATCAGTACGATGATGTGTTGTTTAAGCCAGCAATTTTATGTCTACGATCTGGGATCTTCGGATATTAAACTATTCTTGTAACGAAAAAACTTGAATAAGATCAGTTCCAATTTCCTGCATTTTCATCGCTAATTGTTCTTTGGTTAATAATCCAGTCTTTGTATCTAAATAACTGATAACGGATGTGCTATTTATAATACCATGAACAGTTGCCTCTTCTACCGAATGGCCATGAACTAAGCTGCCAACAAAACACGAACCAAATGCATCACCAGCACCAAGCGTATTAACAATATCAACAGGCAAACTCGGATGAAATAAAATTTGGTTATTGGCTGCAACATATACCCCTTCTGCGCCGTTTGTTACTACAACAATCTTGGGACCACGAGTAAGTACCTCTTGAAAAAACTGGTGAATACTAAAGCATATACTTTCATACGTAATTGGTGCTTGTAATAGTTTTGGAACCCGTGCTTTTTTTGTACGAATGTCTGTTTGTAGTACTTTGCTGTGTAGTTGTTTACTTGTTTGTACTAATGAAACCATAAAAAGATTTGCCTCAAAACTATTAAGAATTAAAATATCAATATTTGGTAACGCTTCTCGCAATGTATCTGCTCCTGCAATAAGTTGACTCGTTCCTGGATTGGTTGCAATTGGTATAGCATGTTGTTTGGCTATTTGAGTAATAGGTAGTAATAATTTAGATGATGCTCCACTTAATGAGGTAATGTATAATTGATCGCTTGCAGTTATTTCTTCTGTTGGTAATTCGTGTTTTTGCAGATAAAGATTAGCTCCACGAAAAACTAAGGCGATTCTACCTCCTTTGGCAGTGGGAATAATAAAGGAGCTTGCAGTTGGCACATCAGTTGCATGAACAACATGATTGGTTGAAACTCCTTCTTTTTTTAGTTCATGAACAATAAATTCTCCTTCTCGATCAGAACCAATTTTAAAAAAACTTGATGAAGTAAAACCAAGCCGTTTGAATAATACAGCGGAATTGGTCGCTCCCCCACCTGTATGGTATGCCAAGTTGCTAACTTCGATTTTTCTTCCTTCTTCAAGAATGAGAAATGATCGTTCTTCGGTGGCAGTATGCAAATGAAGCATTTCTGGATGTTCATACTGAATAAAGATATCCCGTGTTGCACCACCGATAGTTAGAATTTTCTTCATGCTTAGTGCCGCATACTTTTAGAATCATTGCAGAGCTGTAATACCTGTTCTATCACTTCATCAGCATGATTAACAAAGATAATATCAATGTCCTTCATTACCTCTTCTATGCCAATAAGATCATTTTTATTTTTGAGCGGAAGAATAACATGTGGTACTTTGTTACGTTTAGCTGCTAATATTTTTTCTTTAACGCCCCCTATAGGCATAACTTCCCCTCTCAGATTTATTTCGCCAGTCATAGCATATTTTGCATTGATAGGACGTTGTGTTACAACAGAAAGAATGGAAGTCAACATAGTTATTCCTGCAGATGGCCCATCTTTGGGAACTCCTCCTGCAGGTACATGGATATGTAAGTCATGATTAGTAAACATTTTGTTATGAATACCAAATTCTTTCGCGTGAGCTCGGACATAACTCATTGCTGCTTGCGCAGATTCTTTCATAACATCTCCCAATTGTCCCGTTAAGATAAGCTTGCCTTTTCCTGGCATCAATACAGCCTCTATTTTAATCATCTCTCCACCATATATTGTCCAGGCAAGACCATTAGTTATACCTATTTGATCTTCTTGCAATGCTTCTTCTTCTATAAACTTTCGTGGGCCAAGATAATTTTCAATATTTTCACTATTAAATATGGGAAGTTTCTTTTTTTCTACAAGTATGCGTGCTGCCTTTGAACAAAGCTTACATATCACGCGTTCAAGGTTTCGCACACCAGATTCTTTAGTATAATTAATAATAATATCAGTTAATAATGCATCATCGAATGATATATTATGTTTCTCAAGGCCAGTATTTGCGAATGCTTTTTTGATTAAGTGTTTATTTGCTATAGCCATTTTTTCTTCTATTGTATAGCCTGAAAGTTCGATAATTTCCATTCTATCTCGTAGAGGAAGAGATATTGGATCAATAGTATTGGCGGTCGCAATAAACATCACTTTTGATAAATCAAACGGCACGCCAAGATAATTATCATAGAAGGTTTTATTCTGTTGAGGGTCAAGCAGTTCAAGCATAGCGGCAGAAGGATCTCCTCGAAAATCGGCACCAATTTTATCGAGCTCATCAATCACAATAATCGGATTAGATGATCCTGCTTTCCGTATCGCTTGAATAAATCGACCTGGCATAGCGCCGACATATGTTCTCCTGTGCCCTCTGATTTCTGCTTCATCCTTGACGCCACCGAGTGATATTCTGCTATATTTTCTTCCTAAACTTTTTGCTATTGATTGCCCCAGCGATGTTTTTCCGGTTCCTGGAGGACCAACAAAGCAAAGTATCGGTGCATAACCATCTTTCTTTAAATGGCGGATTGAGATAAAGTCTAAGATTCTCTCTTTGATATCCTTGAGTCCAAAGTGATCTTCGTCAAGAACTTTTTTTGCATGCGCTATATCAAGATTGTCTTTTGTTTCAATATTCCATGGAAGAGAAAAGATCCATTCTAAATAGTTTCTTGTTACCGCTGCTTCCATAGAATCAGGTGCAGTTCGTTCAAGGCGATTGATGTGGCGATTGATTTCTGTTTTAATATCATCTTCCACAGAAAGCTCTTCTAATTTTTTGCGCATATCATCTATATCTTCAGCATCATCTTCTCCAAGTTCTTGTTTAATTGCTTTTATTTGTTCACGCAAATAGAACTCTTTTTGTGATTGATTCATAGAATCGCGTGTGCGATTTCTAATCTTTTCTTGCATATCAGCAACTTCTATTTCTTTATATAAATACTGATATATTCCTTCCAGAAATTCAGGCAAGTTTGTAGTTTCGAGTAATGCTTGACCTTGTTCGACACTCAAGTTGAGATGCGATAAAATAAAATCGGCTATTTTTTCCGGATCATTCATTTTCGAGAGTATCATGTGAAAATCTGGGCTAAATGATTGTTCAGTATTAACTATTTTTTCAGCTAATGCTTTAATATTTTTTACTTGAGCCTTGACTGTTGTCTCGTCATTATTCTCTCTCTGCTCCATTGTATTTATAGCTGTATAAAGACCATTATCTTCTGTCTTTAATTCTTGTGCTTGTGCCTTGCAGATTCCTTGAACGAGAATTTTTACGCCGCCTTCAGGAATTTTTATAAGCCGCATAATAGATGCAACAGTTCCAATTGAATAAAGATCTTTGGTTGCAATTGCATCGTGATTATCCACCTGTTTTTTGGCTGCAAGTAATAACACCATTTTCGATTTTTGTAATGTATCATTGATGCCTTGAATGATTTTTTCGTCAAGGACAAGAAGTGGTACAAGCATATAAGGAAATACAACAACATCCATTGTCGGAATTACTGGGAGTATTTCCGGTATAGCATCATAAGTATTCTTGTTTAGCAATGTTTTCATTATCTCCCCCTAATTTCTTAATTGACCTGAAATAGTAATGGTCACATGTCATCCCTATTAACCAGTTTATGCGAAGAATCCATTTAAAAACAATAATTCCCATTAAAAGAAGAGAAGAGCTCTTTTGATAAAAGGTTTTGGATTAAAATTCCCTTTTTTACAAAATGACATGATACTATTAGTAAGATTAAAGTAACTTGTTATCGCAATTGTGTTTCTATAAAAGGGTTAATTTGAATAGCGCAGAAATTACGGTAAATAATCTTAAAAAATATTTTATGCAAGGAGCTATACAGCTTGAAGTCCTAAAAGGGATTTCTTACTGTTTTAAACAAGGTCACACCTATGCTATCACCGGAGTTTCTGGTACGGGCAAATCTACCTTTATTCATTTACTTGCAGGATTAGATACACCGAGCGCAGGGAGTGTATATTTTAATAACCAAAATCTAGCATCTTTATCAGTTGATGAGCGTAGATTATTCTTGAATAAATCAGTGGGGCTCGTATTTCAATTGCCGTATCTTATTCGTGAACTATCAGTTTTAGAAAATATTATGCTTAAGGGATTAATCGCAGAAGAAGATATCGCCACATGTGAGCGTAAAGCATATGAACTACTCGCTAAGATTGACCTTAAAGATAAAGCACAGGATCGACCGACTACTTTATCAGGAGGTCAACAACAGCGAGTTGCTGTTTTACGTGCTATTTTTAATAAACCAGCATTTCTTTTAGCAGATGAACCAACAGGAAATCTTGATGAACAAACAGGCAAAATCGTTGTTGACCTGTTGCTTGAATGTAATACTGATTGGGGTATGGGCATCATTGTAAGTTCACATGATGCCTATGTAGCACAAAATATGAGTACAGTATTCCAGCTCAAAGATGGCTTTTTCATTGAAAAAAGTAACAAATAACAATGTTTTCAATTCACGCTAGCAATAATTTAATATAGTATAAATCAACGTTAACTAATAGTTTAACTTTGATTTAATTAAGGATATATGCATGAATGCTGTATTACATAAAAAATCTATTATTAAAAAAACAATAGAAGTTGGAGGCTTAACATTTCTAAGCCGATTGTTAGGGATAATACGCGTATTTTTAGTGATCAAATATTTAGGGGCAAGTGCAATATCTGATGCTTTTTTAACTGCGTATAAAATACCGAACTCATTGAGAAAAATATTTGCTGAAGGAGCATTATCGGCAGCATTTATCCCTACCTTAGTTCATATTGTGCATAAAAAAGATCAGTCTGAAGCAAATAAATTGATGTCACTTGCATTTTTACTATTTGAAGGTGCTGTTTTAGTATTGTGTGCATTATTCATTATAAAGGCAGAAACCGTTATTACATTAATAGCTCCCGGATTTTCTATTGAGCAGATACAGCGCACTGCTCCTTTGCTCAAAATTGTTATGCCATTCATCTTTTTTCTTTCGAGCAGTGCATTACTTGCTGGAGCGCTGCAAGCGGTAGGACATTTTTTTGTTCCAGCATTTTCTCCAGTCATGCTTAATATTGTTTTTATAGCGTCATTAATAACCTGTATTTCATTATCATTACCGGTGGAATACCTTTGCTTTTTTATTTTGTTTGGCGGATTACTGCAGCTTATTATGCATATTGTTGCTTATATCAAACTAAATTTTGCTTTTGAAGCAATAGATGAACAGGCATGGAATAATACAAAAATAGTATTGCTCAAATTTTTCCCCTGCCTTGTGAGCATGAGTGTCATGGAGGTTGGTTTGTTTATTGATACGAGCTTTGCATCATATTTGCCGCATGGATCTATTTCGTTAGTTCATTATGCCAATAGGTTTATGGGAATTCCCTTAGGCGTTTTTGCTGTAGCATTTTCAACCATTTTACTTCCTCATTTTTCACGTGTAAGTACTTATGCTCCCAAACGTTTGCATTTTTATGTATTAGAATCAACAAAGTTTGTTTTTTGGGTAACCGTCCCTGTTATGCTCATTATGGGCTTTTTTGCCGAAAAGATATTTTATACTATTTTTCTTTCTAAGAATTTTTCACTTGAACAGGTTATGGAAGCGCAAACTATTTTAATTGCTTTTTTACTTGGTTTATTTTTCTTTTCTCTTAATAAAATTTTGCTGAACATATACTATGCACTTCATGTTACGTGGATACCTATGATTATTTCTATTATTGCTACGTTAATTAATATCGGCATGAATATGCTTTTGATGCGTGTTTGGCAAACTACAGGACTGGCATTGGCAACAACAATTTCAGGTATTGCGCAAACAATATTAAGTTTGTACTTTTTGCATTCGTATTTTAATTTTCAACTATATCTAGGAAATTTGTTACTATTTATATTGCGTTATATAACACAATTATTTGTTATATTATCTCCTTTTTTAATACTATATTATATAATAACATCATATATCGTTCAATTACCCGAAGGCCTAGTGCACTTTTTTTTATTTAGTTTTGGTTTTTGGTTATGGGTAGGCCCATTATGTTGTTTAGTATTTTTATTACTTTTTCTCTTACGTAATGTATTTAGTATACGGCTTTATTTCTTAGATTAATGCGATGAAAAAACAATTTTCTGCAGGAATTGTTATCTATTATAAAAAGAATGATGTAGTAGAATACCTCATTCTTCATTATCCAAAAGGACATTGGGATTTTCCTAAAGGTAAGATAGAAACAGGCGAGACGCACAAAGAAGCTGCCCTGCGAGAACTTAAGGAAGAAACAGGGCTTGAAGCAACAATTCAAGAAAGTTTTAAAGAATCATTTTCTTATTTTTTTACCGATGATGTTGGCGAACGCATAGCAAAAACAGTTTATTTTTTTGTTGGCAAAGCGCAGACACAGCAAATAACCTTATCACATGAGCATCAAGGATATGCCTGGCTTTCATTTGATGAAGCAATCAAACAATTAACCTACCAAAATGCACAAGATCTTTTGAAAAAGTCCGATCAATTTATTAATCAAGGGCTTAGAGACCGCGTATAAAACACTGTAAAAAGGCAGGCCTCTAATACATCTAGCAATACCAAGAAAAGCTTGATTGGATCAGCACATTGAGATTTATTGAACAAGTAATTTAGGCGCAGGCATTAATTCAACTAGGGCTTTTTCTTTATTTTGCCTTCTCTGTAATGTATAGTTGTTGTTAAGGATGAGTTGTCAATGTATATTTTTAAGATTTCTAGGGGATGGTATCATGAATAAAAATTTATTAAAAAATTTTTCTAAAAAAGGACTAATAATAGGTTTATTGCTCAGTGCGGGAGCAAGTATAGTAGCACAGCCACGATTAAGCCAATTTGGTCATAAAGGGGCTTCTGTGTTGCCACAGTGGGACGATAAAGGAATGATCTATGTAATGCTTGCCCGAGAAGCAACTGGTCCTGATGCAGGCACTTGGGATGATTTTGGGGGAAAGAAAGCGAATGAAACTCACCCAGTAGATACTGCAGCAAGAAGATTTGCGTTAGAAGCAATTTCTTCAAAGACTATGGGTTGGTCTGAATCCCAAGTAAGGAAATTTATTGATGTAGATAGTAACAATACTTATCGTGTTGTTGCGCAAGCTGAAGCTGGAACAGAAAGAACCAATTTTGTTACCTATGTCACAAAATTTAAAATTTCCGATATGGATTCTTTGTGGAACAATTTTGACTTAGCACAAGCTCAAGCTCAAGAGTGGAAATATAAAACAAAAGATGCATTGGCTAAGGTAAATATATTTGCCATAGCCAATGCAATTCGAGAGGCTTCTGGTGATAACAATGTATGGGTACCTGCTACTACTAGGGAAGGCTCTAAAGTTATTAGATTACGACCATTTTTTGTGGCAAAGCTGCGTAATTTTTTTCTTTTTAAACCGCCTACGCAAGAAGGAAGGAATCCAGTAATACATTTTTATTCTCCAACTCCGGTATCACCAATGCCACCGATGCCAATGCCAACACCGATTCAGCCAACACCAGCACGATCGATACCACTAGTAGCCCCACCAAGAGTAATACCACCAGCACGCCCCGTAGTACCAGCTGATCAAATTGTACGAAAAAATTTCTTTGAGGATATAGTAGGAATAAAAGAAGACCAATTTAGAAAAAAATATAAATGGGCTTGGAATAACCCGACACGAATCACTAACAAAAGACAGTGGATACAACAACATTCTAGACGAGCAGCAATATTTCAAGGAAACTTTAACTTTTATACGGTAGATGAATTAAATCGATTGGTTGCTCAAAATCGACAGCCACTGACTACCACTCCCCGATTTACCATTTTGATTCATGATCCTAGTAACCCAAAAGAAACGGATATACGATATTTACAATCAAATCCAGCAAACAAGAATGCTGTTTTCCAATTAGCATCTACCTTTTGGGGGCCTCTAGAAGGAGGGATATACAAAGAAAAGGCATTCCTTTCGGGAATGTTACATTCTCCTGTTCAGGGAGAAGAAGCTTCTATTTCCGCTGCTGGAGCAACTATTTATAGAAAATATTTTATGCCACAATACTATTATTTATTACATGAATTAAAGAATAAAATACCAATGATTTGGATGGGTGGCGAGCCAACAATT
>SDBV01000398.1_pt1 | contig 62000 bp, 50 predicted proteins | sample 2277081 | NCBI WGS metagenome assembly SDBV01 (sample SAMN10402039, study PRJNA504765) | marine sediment metagenome | isolation source: marine sediment core GS10_PC15, 223 cmbsf | place: Arctic Ocean: Southern Knipovich Ridge | collected 2010
GACCAACCGGGCTGGCATCCCTCCTCGGGCAGCACATTAAGCACGGTAACTTTCGAGTGGCCTGTCCCCGCCGATGTACAGGAAATCCGGCCCGAGGTCAAAGTAACTGTCGAGCTGGACGGGTTTATCGAGCAGGTGGAGCGCTGGATCGATAACCCACGGGAGAACCTCGGCTGGGTGATCAGCCCGGTGCGGGAAAATTATAATATTTCGTTCCGCTCAAGCGAGTTCGGCATTGGTTCTCTGCGGCCACGGCTGGTGATAGAATTCGAATAATTCGATAGCCGTAGCCGGTTATCAACTAGACAATAAAAAAACCGGGACAGATGTCCCGGCCTTTCCTGTTGCACAACCAGTTTTACTGGTCAGATATTGATCTCTATCATGTTTCCATCAAGCGTGCCGCTGTAGCTGGTCAAACTGTTAACCGCCGGTCCCTGCACCGGCGTGCCCATCGTGTTGTACTGCGAACCGTGGCACGGGCAAGTGGCTACTCCGCCGGTGTTGAAAGCTCCCACCTGACAACCCTGATGAGTGCAGGTGCGGCTGAGTACTACAATCGAATTTTGCGAGCTGCGAATGAGAAACACCCCGTTGGTTGGCAGTCCCGGCAGCGCGTTTCCGCTCAAAGTTACCGTACCGCCTACAGTTTGAAGGGCACTGTATTGTGATTGGGAGATATCGATAGTCAGGCCGCTTTCTCCATCGCCGCCACCGCCATTGTTGCCGCCACCACCGGGCGTGGTTGGAGCCATGGGGCTTGAGCCGCCACCCCCGCCGCAGGCCGCCGCCAGCGCGGCAAGGGTGCCCGCCGAGGCGAAAACGGTAATTTTGCGGGCCGAGTTGCTGATAAACTTCCGGCGGTTGTGCGTGGTGCTCTTGTGGCCAGCAGAGCAGTTGGCCTCTGCCGGGTTTGATTCCCCGTGTCGTTTATCTGTCATCACCCACCTCGTTATCAGATTTATATTCAATCCCGGCCTGCACCACAGGGTCGGGACAACCGGGCTAAATAAGCGGCGCGGCCGCTTTGCGCCGAGGGTTCATACTATAATAACACTCAATCTCAATAAGGTTCCGTTTTCGTTTTTTCGAGAGTGATTGCGATGGTCTGATTTGGTGAATTACGTGCAGGGTCAATCCAGGAGGATTTGCTGTTCCAGTTCTTTATAGCGCGAGACCATCCCGTTTTCATCGTGATAGGCCCGGAGGTCCTCTGGCGATGGCTCAAATTTCCTGCCGTGCTCAAGCAGAGAGGCGCAGTACAGGCCGGGATCGACAGCGTCTCCCTGCTCCATCAGCCACAGACAGGCAGCGGTACCCGCCGCGCCCAGCGCCGCGCCGCCCTGCTCCACCGCAACCACATCGCGGTTGAATATTGCGGCCACGCGTCTCAGGACCTGGGAGTTTGACGAGGGTCCGCCGGTAACAAAAAGTACGCCGCCGGGGGCCATGAAATGCCGTGAGTTGAGGTAAATACTCGCCAGGCTGCTCTCCACTATCCCGCTGTAGTCCGCGGCAAGCTCCGGCTGGCTGTAGCCAATCCGGACCGCCTCCGCCGGGCGCGATGGAGGAAAGGATTCGGCCTCGCGGTGCCAGGCAAAAAGCCGGCTCTCGTTACCGGCGGCGGTGGCGGCCAACGCGTCCTCGGCGCTCTGGAAGTTGCTGCTGGCAAGGCCGTGCAGCGAGCGCACCTCATCCCAGCGCAATGCCCCGTTGGTGCGGCAACCGAAACAGAACGGCCTGTCGAGGGAATCGTACATGGCGTTGGCATAGCCCCGGCTGTCGGTGGCTGGGCTGACGGTGGCGGCCATAATAACGAAACTGGTGCCCAGGCTGAGCAGGCTGCCCGCCACCAGCGCCTTGCTTTGCGGGTTGTCTCCGGAGCCGATCCCCACGATACAGCCGGAGTGGAACCCGTGGCGATCAACAAAGTAACGTGCAATAGTTCCCGCCACAGTGAGGGCCGATCCCAGCGGCGGGAGTTTACCAAGCAGGCCATCGGTACCGGCGGGAAGGTCACGGGCCACGGCATCCAGCAGCTCCCGGCTCCACTGGCGTGCGCGGTAATCCATCAGCGAGCTGCCGCAGGCGTTGCCCCAGTCAAGCGGGATTCGTGCCCGGCCAGTGAGCACGGCGGGGATGAGTGTACTGATCTGGTGGATCAACGAAGTGTCCCGATAAGCCTCCGGGTGCCGCAGGGCGGTTTTACGGATACCGAAAGCGCTGAAACGCAACGGCCCGTCGCTGCCCGAAAGCTCGATCAACCGGCTCGCCCCGCCGATTCGCTCCCGGACAACAGCGGCCTCGGAAGCAGTGTCGGCTGTCCGCCAGATTCTGGCCCAGGGCAGGGCCAGCGCGGGGGCCAGGATTTTTGCCAAGGGGCCTTCGGGCGGGATTGCCGTGTTCAGGCTGTCGAAAACGCTTTCCGCTTTTAGGCCCAGCAGAACGTGGCCGTGCTGCTGGCCGGAGACATTTATCGCAGCGATATCGGCAGTGGAGAATCCCTGGCTGCGGAGTTCCCTGGCCAACAGCGAGAAGAGGATTTCAAGCGAGTTCAAATAAAGCTCCACCGGCTGACGCGCATCGCCGTCCCCGGTGGCGGGAAGAAGATAGTCCTCGCCGATTCCTGTTGAGCGCAGGGATTGTTCGGCCCGGTAATCCACCGCAAGCTGGCAGACCCGTGCGCGGGAGGAGATATCTATCACTACGGCGCTGAGGCTCTGTGTGCTGGAGTCGAGTCCGAGGGCCAGCCGGGGTATTTTGTTATTCCTGATTTTGTGCAATTAACAACCCGTCACCCGGCGATCACTCAGGGAATAGTAAGGTTTTCGAGAAAATCAGCGTGGTTGGCCCCGCCGTTAGAATTGCCCTCAACAGCACGCCAGAGCTTGCCCGCTATATCAATATCCCCGTCACCGTCCACATCGCCCGCAACCGCGTTATGGGTGCCCAGACCGCTGTCGAGAATAACGTGCTCAGTGAACTTCGGATTCCGGCCGCCATCGTTCTCCCAGATAAACCAGCGGTAGGGTTTTTTGCCAAGCCATTCCATCTCACCGGCGAATATGTCCTGATCCCCATCGTTGTCAAAATCAGCCACAGCCATGGAGTGATACGGCCCGCGCGCACTTGAATCGCTCTGGGCCAGAATGTGGATTTGCCAGGGACCGGCCCTGGGATTCCCCGCGGAACTGAACCAGGCGATCCTCGCACCGGGGATTTCACCCTCGGCCAGCACCACGTCCGGGTGGCCGTCACCGTCGATATCGCTCACCGCACTCTGGCTGGCCAGGTCCCAGGCGGATTCTTCCACTATCCGGTGGACGGCCCAGCCACGGCCCGTTCCGTCATTTTCGAGCCAGATATCGCTGCGCAGGATGTCGAGATCACCGTCAAGGTCCATATCCGCCGCGGTCAGCCCGCTGTGCACCGATTCACCAACCACCACTTTTTCCCACGGATCAGCCGGGTTGGCCGGGATACGATAGTAGCGCAGGTTTTTTACATCCGAACTGGTGACGCCCTGCATCTCTCCACCCATGGTTATAACTTCCGCCACCCCGTCGTTGTCCAGGTCCGCGGCGATTAAGTCATGGACGAAACGAAGGCCGGGATCGAACACGTGTTCAGTCCAGAGGCTGTCGAACGCACCGGCGGGATTGAGATACCAGCTGCCCCCGGCCACCATGTCCGGCCAACCATCGCGGTCAACATCCAGCAGCGCTCCGCCCACATCCGAAGGTGATTTCTGGGCAATCGCGTGACGTTTCCAGTTGTCCGGGGCAACATATTCGAACCAGACAACCACACCGGCTCGCCGGCCGGTAACAAAATCGAGGTCCCCATCACGGTCAATGTCACAGAAAGCGGTCTGCCCCCAGGCGTCGGCCTCCAGTTCCTGCTGAATAAAATGATGCCGGAACCAGGGTTTTATGCCGGGTTGTTTTTCGACGGAGGGGCCGACTGAGCAGGCAACAACTGTAAGGGCCAAGATGAGGGTTTGAAGTTTTTTCATGGAGTTTCCTCAGAATCTGGATTTCAAAGATTGGACTTTTGCAGGTTCGATCAGGTCGAAAAACCAGGTCACATCGCGCAGTTCGCCTGTCACCTGGTCTTCCACTTCCAGGAGCAGGCTGTAGCTGCCGGGTTCAAGATCGGAGGTATCGACATTGAAATACTCGCTGATGATTTTCTGTTTATTACCGGCCTGGCGGTCGAAAGAGAAAATACGGCTGTTGGAGCGGTTTTCCGCCCAGCGCTTGAGCAGCTTGGCATCGCCACTGAAAGATTTTTCCTCCTCGGGATCTTGAGAAGTTACCTTACTGATGATAATAATTTCGTGGTATTTCCGCTCCCCATCACGGTTCGGTTTCAATCCGTAGATTTCGAAATATACCGATACGACTTCTCCGTTGTTGAATATCAGCGATGGCCGGGGCAGCATGCCCTCGGATGAGCGATTGGAGATTGTATTGTCCCTGTCCAGCGGATGGCCGAAAATTATGCCGCTCAGATTGATTGAATCCGCGGCGAATTGTGCGATGCCCAAACTTTTGCGGATTACCGGATGGTGAGGCGCCAGGTCCATGCGCAGGGCGTAGTAGTAGGCTCCGGGTAAGGCTTTCAGGCTGTTGACCGCCACCCAGAGCGTGTCGGGCCCGACCACCATCCTGCGTGCGGGAACTCGCGAGATTGCAACCTGGTTCCAACTGGTATCGAACAGGGCGACAACCGCCCCCGGGGCCGCCACCGGGTTCAGGCTGTGAACCGGAAAGGACTGGTAGAATTCCAGCTCCACCGAATCTCCAGTGGCCTTGAATTCAGCGGCATAGTAACGCTGATACTTGTCCCCTGATTCCGTGGAATCCGTTTCACCGTTTATGCCTGGTCTGTCCTCAGCGCTGCCAGCCGGTACCGTGACGAAAGTGTCTGAGCCCTGCGGATTTTCAAAAGTGAACGAGGAATTGCCATATAGCCAAGTTTCATCTTCCTTGCCGGTTGTGCTGGACGAACCTTGCACGACACGAACCGGCGGACCGTGGCGAAGGAAGACCAGTCCACGGGGGTCCAACTGGTAACTGGAAGGCCTTTTGAACTCCGGTTTCGGCTGGGCAAAAGGGAAGTCGGCCAGGGGCGCTGTGGGATCGAACCGCGGACTCTGGCCGGCGCCATGGTTTCGCGAGAGACGAGCCTGGCCGTAGACAGGGCTGGAATAATTACTCTGGGCTTCCAGCAGACGGTTATAATGGGTGACTAAGCGCGAATTTTCCGGGCTGATCGGGTCAGGGTCGCGGCTACGCCAGAATATTATTATAAACGAGGCTTTTGCTGCCGGAGATTCCAGTTCCTCCCATTGTTGCGCCTCACGGGGAGCAATAATGGGCCTCAGGTCATCAAACAGCGCTGCAAAATTATCATTCCGAGTTGATATCTCCAGAGCCTCGAAATAGCCCTGCTCAAAACTGCTCGAATCGTTGCCGGCGAGTTGCCAGCGGGCAGTGAGCAGCACTCGCTCGGAATGGCGGAAGCCGGGAAAGCGGGTGGAGAGTTGCTCCAGGGCCAGCCGCGCGCCGGGCCGGTTACCGTTGACAAGGCTGTACCTTGCCCCGGACAGCAATTCCATAGCCGCGGTGGTATCTCCAGGGGCCGGGGTTTGATTTGTGGCTGCATTTGCATTGGTGGAAACGGAGATGCAAGCGAATAACACAAAAAACAATATCAGGCCCGAGGGGGCCTTGCAGTAACGGCAGAAATCAGCTAATCGTATAGGCATGGGGTTATAGCACCGGGGGCAAAGATTGAAAGACCAATATCATTTAAAGGGTTAATATAAAGGGGACGAAGCGGGAGAACAATTTAATTAGGGCTTTGCAACCATATCGGAAATGGTAGTGAGGGGCAGTAAGGGCTAAAACAAACGCGAAACTTCTTCTCGCAGGTGCACCGGAAGAAGTTTCACGATATCGGTGGTATCTTACTCGAAAGCATCACCAGCTTGTCCACCAGCGCATGCAGCTCGGAGTCGGACAGGGTGCCGTTTATTGCAAGTTGGCACCAGGTACCGTCAGGCATCTCGATATAATAGGCGGTCCTGTCCTCGCTGGGCTGATCACCGTGGACACCCGATGAGGCTGTTATTGCGATATTGGCAGACCACTTGGACTTTTCTCCCCTTGAGTACAACTTAAAACCGCCCGAAGAGATATAAAGTGGATCTGACTCTGACACCTTGAACATCTTCGCCAGATGCGACCAGTATTCAGCAAGAGACAGCACTACATGTTTGCCACCAGGAGCTGCCTTATAAACAATAGTCGTATGCCCCGCAAGAGAAAAGAACATACGGATGAAATATATGCTTGCAGAATCGGTCCAGGCGGGATTAGAGTCGAAATCACAGACAGGAAATTCGACCAGTTCCAGTATTTCTTCGCGAGTTACGCCCGTTCGAATAACATCCATTTCCAAGCTCAGGCCGTACAATTCCCGGACCGGATCGGGAACCGTTTGCAGGCCTACCAGTTTCCAGGGACTCTCATGGGGCAGGACTTTCTCTGGCTGAGAGTAACGAGTCAGTATCGATGTTTCTCCCCGCGAGATAAATTCTGTCTCGGCAAGAGTGTTATCCGAAATTCTGATTCTCCTAAAATGGGAATAGTTTATTTTACCACTGGGATCAGGCAGTCCTTTGGTTTCCAGTATTCTCACTCTTTCACCTGATTCAAGAATTTGCTCTCCTGTCAGGCTCATCCGCTTGTGCTGCTCTACATAATTCGTGCTCAGCAGGCTGTCCCACTCAGCCAGCATGCCTAATCTCTGGGGCAGTCTTTCAGGAAGTGAGAATTCAGGCGCGGCAGGAAAACTGATTAAGTTTCCTTCGGTCTCAACCGATATCGTGTTGATATTTGTCCCATCGAATGAGTTGGCGAATAGAACCTCGCCCTCGAAACTGATTACATGTGAAAAACGGCCGCCCTCGTAATCCAGCCAAAGTTCTTCTTTTACCTCATATGGCTGGTTAGGCCTGGCACTCATCATCACACGGTTACTCTGCAGGGTGCCATCGGGCCGGATCGAAGTCAGGCTAAACCAGCGGGACCTGGCAGTGGACGGGTCGCTTACCGCGGGCAGGACATGCTCGACAGCCAGATAAGTTACACCACCGGAATAGACAAGTTCCTGTTGTGCCGCCATCGCTTTTGTTACCATGCCGAGAAACTGCTGGGGGTCCTCTGGTTTTGGATCGCCACTGGAGAAAACAGCGGGATAGAAGATGGAGAAAGAGAATCCTGCCAGCAAAACCGCGGCGGCGGCAAACAGGGCTTTTTGCCAGCGCTTAAAAGAATTCCCTGTTTTAGCGCCTTTGGCCCCGGCAGGGCTACCCAAGTCGCTGGAGTGATGCATGATCCGCTCCTTGAATTCGCTTGAGGGCGTAACTCTTGCCGAGGGTGTCAGCCGTTCCACAGTACCACGCCAGCTTTCGAAAATTTGGGAGCATTGCGCACAAGCTTCCATGTGCTCCAGCATTTCATCCCGCAGCGGGCCGGGCCGGGAGTCGAACATATCCGGAAGATTTTTATTGAACTCTTTGCAGTTCATCACTCCACCTCCTGCAGTGCGCAGAGTTTCTTTCTCAATTTATCGATACCGTAATAGAACCGGGATTTGACAGTCGGCAGTTTTGTCTTAAGAATGCTGGCGATCTGGATGAAACTCAGCTCATCAATTATTCTCAGCCGGATAACCTCGGCCTGCTTGTTCGGAAGTTCAGCCAGTATCCGCTCAATACGATCCAACTCGGCAAGCGCCTCATGCTCTGTGCGGCCACTGCCCTGGATCAGCTTCAATCTGTTGTTTTGACTGAACTTATCGCTTTTCATTTTTTCCCGCCGGAAAAAATCATTGCAGGCGTTGGCGGTCATCCTGTACAGGTAGGCAACCACTCCCGGCTTGCCGCCTCGTTTTGCCCTGAGCGCGAACGCCTTGAGCAGCACGTCCTGCACCACGTCCTCGGCATCGTGGACGCTCAGCAGGCGACGGAACGCATAGCGCACCAGCGGCTGCATCATGCAGTCCACGAGGAACTCATATTCCGCGGGAGTTACCGGCCAGCATACGGGCCAGTCCGCGGGATGAGCGGATACAGGATTCGCTGATGCCGCGACGCGTGATTCATGCTCAGCCAACGGGTGGCCCCTCGCCTGAGGTTCAGTTACCCTGATATTCAGCAGAAAGCAGCAGCTGTTTCATATACTATTACGGATGAGATTGTCAAAAGGATTTAATGCGGAGATATTTTTCACTCGGCCGTAGCCGCGCCCCGGCGGGCGCATCATATGCGCCCGGCCTTCCCGGCCGGACTGCGCCTTCGGCGCAGCCGCCGGGGCGCGGCTTGGCAGAGCCTGTCCGCTCAGAGGTTCTCACGGATTTTATCGATCACCCAGCTACGAAGTTTTTCCACATCGTCGTTACGCGTGGTGATAAAAAAATCGGCATCGGAGTAAACCCTGTTGTCCTGGAAAATACCATCGAACATGGCCTGCTGACAGTGGCGGATATGCTTGCGATATTCGCTCCACAGGCCGGGGTCTTTGGGTTTAACCAGGTTCTCCAGCGTCACAAGGTAGCGTACGTCGTCGATAGCCTCGCGGGCGGCCTCGATAGCGAGCGTGCGAACAGGCTCTTTACCATCGATGCTGGGATAGACAGCCACCCAGTCGGCATCGCTCTGGGCCGGGCCGCCCACTTGCTCGCCGTAGCCATCGAAATCATTCCACGGGTTGTTGATATAGTAGTTCCAGCACCAGAAGAACATGACCTCGCTCTCATAGTAACTGGGTATCTGGCCGTAGATCAGCCGGTTTTTGCCGAAAGAGTGGTCGGCGCAGATGTTCCCATAGCTCCAGAATCTCTTTCCGTAGTTCTCGGCCAGTTTTTTAACATACTGTAAATCTCTGTTGGCTACCAAGATATCGCTGCTTAAAAGCAGCGGGCCGGGATCTTTTTGCGGCTCGAAAAAGACACCGTAAACCGGCACGTCCGGGAAATTTTGTTTAACGAGCTGGTACTTGTACGGATGGTAAGCCATGATAAATTTGGTCGGCTCGTCATGGATCAGCAGGGCCAGCTCGGGCCAGCCGACGGCTTTGGCATGGTCGAAAATCACCTTGAGACCCTCGACCCACAGTTTTTCCCAACGCGGGTCCTTGAAATCCATCATCGTCACCATCCGCCCGTCGAACATCCGCTCCATCATGCGGAGGCTGAACTTTTCCGCCAGCGCAATCTCGTAGTGGCCCATCCACGAATTGCCGAGGCTCAGCACCAGCGGACCTTCCATGTCCGCGGCCTGCATTGCGTCCACCATCGCGTCGTAGCGGGTAAAATCCATTTTAACCCGGCCGTTGTCGTTACTAATCTCTATCTTGTGGCTGCCCCAGAACCACTGCAGGGCGTCCATGCCGTAGCGCTTCATGAACTCGAGTTCACCGGAGGCCAGGTTCCTGCCCGAGAGGAACGCGCCGAACTTGGGCAGATTCCTGTCCGTAAGCGTGAAGGGCAGCACTTCCACTTCCAGCGGTACAGTTAATTTCCGGCCATCACTGTCAGTGAATACCACAGCCGCGCTGTAGGTTCCAGCAGGTGTGGCGGGCGGCACGCTGACCGTAATCCAGTACAGGCGGCTGGAGCCTGCTTCGATGGCGTACCGGGCGGCCGGACGGACAAACACCGGGTAGCGGGTATAGCCCAGGGTGGGCCAGGTGTGGGGGTTTTTCCGGCGGTACTGCACCGGGTGGAACAGCACGTCCTCTGCCGCCGACACCTCCCGAATCCAGGCGCTGCGGCCATCGGCCACGGCCAGGAGCGGAGTTACCGCTATTCCGGCAAGGTCGCGAAGAGCGTAGATTGCAAGCGGCTGGCTTTCGATCTCACCGGGAGTGGCCACAATGCGCACAACGGCAGCGGATTCTCCGGGTGCGGGTTTGCTGTTGGGAAGGACCTCGTAATTGCGGTCGCGATAGTAAGCCAGCCAACCGCGCTCTTTATCCTCGGCGGTGGGCATAAGCGTATCGGCCTGCACGGGTAAAAATCTTTCCACCGCGCCCAGGTTCAGCAGGTGCTGCTCGTAGCCCTCGGCCACGGGAAGGTCTCCGCGCTGGGCCAGCAGCGATGAGCAGGCCGTCAATGCAAGCAAAGTCAAGATGAGAAAAGGTTTCATTTATGGCTCCGGATATAGTTTGAGATTGCAATACACAATGTATTTGCTTTGTCGTTTCACTCCCACCCTGTCCCCGCTCCCGCGCCCACCCCATCCGACCAGCCGCTAAGCCAGCCATCGGCTGTGGCCATAATCGCACTGGCGCTGCCGATATGACCCCACTGGCGGAACAAGTAGCCCATCTCCCGCAGCAGCCCGGCAGTCTCCGCGCCAAACGTGTTCGTCTCGATCGTAATCACGTCGGGAAGGTGCTGATGGTGGAACCGGGCGGCATCCACAGCCTCGCGCACGTTCATCCCGAATACGGTGGTGTTGAGGATAATCTGCATCGTGGTGGTTGTTATTGTCGGTCCGCCGGCGGCCCCGGCAACCAGCAGCAGTTTTTCGCTGCCATCGGGCTGCACCGCCGTTACAATTGTGGGAGTCATGCTGGATAACATCCGCTTGCCCGGCTCTATCTTGTTTGCCTCTCCCTGCACCAGGCCGAACATGTTGGGCCTGCCCGGAGCGGCTGTAAAATCGTCCATTTCGTTGTTGAGGAAAAAGCCCGCGCCCGGCACCACCCAGCCGTTGCCGAAACCGCCGTTGAGCGTGGTGGTAACAGCTGCGGCCCCGCCCATGCTGTCCACCACGCAGTAGTGGGTGGTCTCCATCTGCTCGGGCAGTCCGGGCTTGGCCAGACTGCTGCTGCCCGCCCGCCCCACAGGCATCAAGCTCCTACGGCTGTCGATATATTTTGCCGAGAGCAGCTGCTCAACTGGAACCTCCGTAAAGTCCGCATCTCCCAGCCAGTGATTACGGTCGGCGTAAGCCAGTCGCTCTGCTTCCACCAGCAGATTCGTATAGGCGGCGCTGTTGTGCCCAAGCTCCTTGAGCTTGAATGGCTCCAGCATACCCAGCATCTGGGCCAGCACTATCCCGCCGCTGCTGGGCGGGCCCATCGAGAAAATCCGCTTATCGCGGAAGCGGAACGAGATCGGCTTTCGCTCCACTGCCTGGTAAGCGGCCAGATCATCGTGGGTAATCAGCCCGCCCTCGCGGCTCATCAGCGCCACCAGGCTGTCGGCCACCCAGCCGCTGTAAAATCCCGCACGTCCCCTGGCGGCTATTTCCTTTAGAGTGGCGGCAAGCTCCGGCTGCCTGAACGTGCTGCCAGCCGCAGGTATTTTGCCACCCGGGTAAAAAACGCTGGCGGTAGACTCAATGCCGCCAAGCCAATCCCTGTTCCCGGCCAGGCTCCCATAAAAATAGTAGCTTACCGGAAACCCCTGCCCGGCCAGACGGATCGCCGGGGCCATCACCTGCGCCAGGGTAAGTTTACCCGATCCCCAGCGGCTGTGAATTTTAAGCAGGCCCGCCACGCTGCCGGGCACTCCACTGGCCAGCAGGCCTCTTCGGCTAAGTTGCGGGTCCGGCTCACCGAGGTGATCGATAAACATACCGGCCGTGGCCGCTTCCGGCCCTCTTTCGCGGAAATCGAGCGTGGACACCGTGCCATCGGGAGCACGATAGACCAGAAAACCTCCCCCGCCGATATTGCCCGCGTTGGGGAAAGTAACCGCCAGGGCAAAGCCCACCGCCACCGCGGCGTCGGCCGCGTTGCCACCCCTGGCCAGGATTTCAAACCCGGCGGCAGTTGCCAGCGGCTCCGCGCTGGTCACCATTCCCGCCATGGCGTAATCAGGGTTCTGCCGGGCATGCAAAGAGTGCGGAGCAAGCAAAGCCCCGATCAGCGCAAACGAAAACAGGCAGTGTTTAACAGTCGCCATAATTTTCCTCATTGGGTAACCAGAAACAAAAGAGTCTCACGATAAAATTATTCGAACAGCAAACCAAAAATATCCCTTGCCGGAATTGTTGCGGTGATAGTTGTGTCACTCTCTCCGCGTTCAAGCTCATACTCTGCATCACCTGCTATCAGGCTGCAAGCGGATGTTGTATCAACCAGCACCCGAATCTTTTGAGGCTGAGAGCCGTAGTTTACTCCCGCCACCAGCGTTTTTTTGCCAATTGAGACAGTCACGTCTGTCTGTATCCCTTTTTCCAGCACCCGACAGCTTGTGTCCATAGAGTCGAGAACAAAACTTTCGGCCAGCGCACGGAATGCGGGGTTGTGGATATCATGGCCCAGGAACACGGGCAGGTAAAGCGTATTATCAGTTAGCGCCCAGAGCGGATCGCCGCTGCTGGATACTTCGTGCGCCTGCGCGGTTGTATTTTCGATTTTGCAGAAGCGTCCGGCGATTGAAATCCGCTTGTCGCCGTAGGGCGAGAGGAAATCAAGCTCACGGTAGCCGAATTTTTTGCCAAGTGAGCCTGGTGGTTTCTCGCGGGCAAAAAGGTTCTCGTCCACGATAGCAAAACGGCCATCGGCGATAACCCGTCCGCCGCGCTCAATAAAGCCCGCCAGTTTATCGGTCTCGCTATCCGCCAGCACGGCCAGCGCTGGCGCGACAATCAGCCTCAGGTGGCTGAACCGCGGCGCTCCCACATCCTGGGGCCTGAGCACGGTGGGGGTGATCCCCAACTCGAACAGCAGGCGGTACCAGCCTGCGAAACACGCGCGGTAAAATCCGCCCGGCTCATCGGGAAGGATCAGATCGGTGAAGCTGTCCGTGTCCGCGCTGTAGATTATTCCCACACCGTTGTCCAGCACCCGGCGGGAGCAGAAAACTTCGGGATGTGCATTGAGCACCTCCGCCACTGCTCTTGCACCATCGGCGCGTTCGTTGGGGCTGCCATCCTGGGAGCACATCCCCCGGCCTGTTACCTGGAACCCGCGCCTGAACGGCCTCCATTTCCAGTACACCAGGCCCTCGATACCGTGGATAAACGCCTGCCAGGTCCATAGTTTTATCTCGTCGAACACGCTGCTGTTTTGCGCCAGCGCGGTCTGGTTGTGAGTCTGAAGTTCGCTGACCATCACCGGCATACCCTCCGGCGCTGCCGCCCGGCCCCCGTTGAAGATTTGCGCCAGCGGGCAGGGATCGGAGGCGATATGGATGTCCCAACTCTGGGGATACACACTCAGGCCGAACACGTCCACCGCCCGTGCGGCCTTCCAGTCATCGTTACCCAGCCGGAAATTGTCGAAATAAGTCATCGACCAGCTGCTGTCGGCTATCAACGGATGAACAGGGTCAACCTCGCGCACAGCCTCGCCCCAGCGACGGATCAGGCCGGCCACGGTGTCCGCGCGGTAATCGAAAAAATCAAGTTGGGGCCGCAGGGAACTCCAGTTGGAATAGGCGTAGTCCAGGTTATCCAGCCGCACCTGATCAAACGCGCTATAAAAGCGTCCCCAGACTTTATTCAGCTTTGACACCGTTCCGTACTTTTTCTCCAGCCAGCTCTGGAACGCGGCCAGGTTGTACTTGTCCGTGCTGCGGAAATTCACCTCGTTGAACAGGTCGTAGCCCAGCAGGGCCGGGTGGTCCTTGAAATGCGCGGCCACCTCGCGGCAATAGTCGCAAATCAGCCGGTCCACCTGAGGGTGAAGGTAGTTGACCCAGTGCTTGCCGGTGTCGTCCGTGCTGAAATATTCCTCTTTGAACAGATAGTCCGGCATGAACTGGAACGAGGGATTTTGGCCCTCAAGTTCCAGGATCGCCCCCAGGCCAAGCTCAGCGCAGGTGTCCATCACGTAATCCACCGTGCCGAACGCCACCGAAACACCGTCAGCGGAATCCCAGCGGCTGAGCGGCGGCCAGAGCACCACCAGGTTCATGCCCAGGGCGGCGATATTCTCCAGATCGCAGCGAATAGTATCTCGCTCAACGTCCTGCTCGATCAAGAGCACGGTGCCGAGCAGCGGTTTACCAAAAGAGGTCATTTGCAGTTTTACCCCGGTAATTCAGGCATAATTGTGATTATACGGTACAGGTTTAACAAATTTTCTGGTCACAACGATAATCTGTATCCGCAAGGATTGTCAACAGGCAGTCTCACGCGGGGGGATGAGTTGAGCGCCCCAAAACTTGCATTTGCCGGCAGCGAAGATTAAGCTTGCCACGGAGATATTCTAAATCCCCAAAATAATGAGCAAACCAGGAGGGTTTAAAAATGAAGCTGGCGATGGTTATGGCCGGTGAAAGCGCGCACCCGGCGGTGGTGTGCGATGATGGCGCATTTGTGGACCTTAAAGCCGCCGGGCTGCCGTGGGAGAACCTGGAAGAGTTGATCGAAGCAGGGGCCACCGCCTGGCGCGAGGCCGCCGACGCGGTCAACCACGACTATCCCCGGCTGGAAGCCCCACGGTTGCTGGCCCCGCTCAGCCATCCGCAGAAAGTAATGTGTATCGGCCGCAACTACGCCGACCACGCAAAAGAGCTGGGCCATGATCTCCCCAAACGACCTGTGCTGTTTGCCAAGTACGCTAATGCACTTACCGGACCCGGAGCGGAGATTACCCTGCCGACAGTGAGTGAGCAGATCGATTTCGAGGCCGAGCTGGCGGTTGTGATCGGCAGGAGGTGTAAGGACGTGGAGCAGGCCGCAGCTCTTGACTATGTATTCGGTTACACCTGCGCCAACGATATCACCATGCGCGATGCCCAGAAGAGCGACGGCCAGTGGACCCGCGCCAAAAGCCCGGATTCTTTCTGCCCAATCGGCCCGTGGATAGTGACCGCCGATGAGATAACCGACCCCCAGGCGCTGAATATCAGCATGGCGCTCAACGGCCAGGTGATGCAGGATTCCAACACGAAAAACATGGTGTTCGGCGTGGCGGAGCTGATCAGCTACCTGTCGAAAACCATGACCCTGCTGCCGGGAGATATTCTGCTGACAGGCACTCCGCCGGGGGTGGGCGCAGGACGAAACCCGCAGGTGTTTATCAGAAGCGGCGACAAGTTGAAAGTGACAATAGCTGGAGTGGGAGAGTTGTGTAACACGGCGCGCTGAGAGGGGGCGGGGCTATAATGGCTTTGCTCTGCATTTGATGATTAGAATTATGGCGAGGCAAGGAAGCAATTCAGAAACGATTCATATTCTAAAACAGCCATTTTTCCCTTTCCATAAATCCATCTAAATTTGTACAATCAATTTCAAAGTGATCACATATATTAGGGATTTGAGCTGAATTTTTCTTATTTTTTTCTTCTGTTACAACGCAAGCCTGGTTTATCTTTGCGGAAGCAATTACGAAAGGATCAGCGACAGGCATGCCTTTCCACAGGTGCTCTTTTCTAACACAGTTTCTAAAATGGGGTACAAGAAATATTTCTGATACAAATTCCATCTCCTCGGGGGACGCCTTTTTAAAGATAGATTTGTTTTTGACTACCCATATGTCAAGATGATGTCTTTCCTTTTTGGTCTTTTGATGTCTTTCTTTTTTGGTTTTTTCTTGAGGCTTCAATTCTCCATACACCTCTTTTACAGAAATAATCATATTGTTTCTTACGTAAAGATCTAATTGCGCCCAGAAGGATGGAAATCGATCAGGAAAATAATATTTTATTGTACGGAAAACATTCGTATCAAAAACGTAAATCATATTTAATCTCGCCTATTGAGCAAAAAAGATTCAAGAGTGGGCACATTTGTAACATTCACATCTAAATAGCCCGCAAGCTGCTCGATGTTGCATTTATTCGCATGGTATTTTGAGAAAGCAAGATTCATATAATTATCACCGAGATAAATCATCTTATTATAATAATAATTTCCCCCTCCCCCTTTCCTAACATAATCCTGCTTGCCTTCAAAAGCCTTTCGCCACGTTTCTATCATATTCCCATAATATTCATCATCAATTATGTCTAAGGTTAGCAATCTTCGAAGAATAACTTCCTTGCTCACCTTATACCGTTTCGCCAGGGCAGTGATAGTATTTTCAGAACCATTAAAACTTAAAGCATCCTTAGAAAAATCTGTGCGTGGTACTAAAAATTCCGCTGCAAACATATTGCATGAAATTTCAAGAGCCCTAAATTCGGTGCTTAGCGTGTAAATGTAGCTGTCCTCTTCAACCGTAACACCATTAATACCTGAAATTAGGTGTGCCAACTCGTGGAGTAGACTGAAGATTTGGCGGTTCGGAGAGGTGCTGTTATTGATAACAATGAGTGGGAAAGTTGGGTCGTATAAACTGAAGCCAAAGACGTCCTTTTGCTTAAAAGACCTTTTAAACACATATACTCCTTTGTTTTCAATCGCATTTCTCCATAATTTAAATGCAGTTTCTGGAGTATCCCATTTTTTTTGTTGATCAATTGTAATTTCTAAATAATCTCTGACATCGTTAGCAGTCTTGACAACACTTCTTCTTGTCAACTCTCTATTTAATAAGATTCTGTGATCAGAAAGATTAATGTCTTCATTGAGTTCATACAAAGCCAGCTGTTTTGCTTTTGCTTCTCTTAAAGCTAATAGTGTGTCAGGGAGCAGTTTATCTTTTTCCGTTTGCGGTAGTGTTCTAAATGATCCTTTGACATCCTCTTCCTTCGGAGTTTCAGGAAAGAAAAACATTGCTAAAGGTCTATGATATAAACTATAAGCTAATTTTTCCAGTTGGCTGTAAGTTGGTGCATCATGGCCTGTTTCCCAACCTATAATCTCTTCCGCCTCTTTTTTAAAACTAGAAGCAACTTTATCAATGGATAAACCAGACCGTTCTCTGGCCCATATTAATATATCCGGATTTATTGCTGTAGCCTTTTCATGCATTCCTTGCTCCCTTTGCCTCAGGTTCACCTCAACTATACTAAATAATAGGGCGAGTGTATTATTGTCCAGATAAAAGCAAAGTCTTGCTACTGGTATTGCCACACAAAAATGGATACCTGCTTAAGCCATTTTTTTAGACTTCCCCCCCCTCCCGGCTCACTTGCCCGCGCAATCACCAGCGGTTAAATTGAAAACTCCCCCGCAGAGGGCTGCGCGGAGTTTTCGATTATTAACCGTAAGGAGCATAAATTGTCGCAAGTTAACGATAAAGCCACTGCTGACGATGTTAAAGCGGTGGAAAGACTTCAGCAGGCGCGCGAGACGATCAACAACGAAATAAGCAAGGTGATTATCGGCCAGCAGGAGATTATCGACCAGCTGGTGGTCTGCCTGCTGGCCCGGGGCCACGGCCTGCTGATCGGTGTACCCGGGCTGGCCAAGACCCTGCTGATCAGCACCCTGAGCAAGCTGCTCGATCTCTCGTTCAACCGCATCCAGTTTACCCCGGACCTGATGCCGTCGGATATTATCGGAACAGATATCCTGGAGCAGGAGAGCAAGACCGGCCACGGACGCGATTTTCTGTTCCATCGCGGACCCGTGTTCGCCAACGTGGTACTGGCCGATGAGATCAACCGCACACCGCCCAAAACCCAGGCCGCCATGCTGCAGGCCATGCAGGAACATCAGGTAACCGCCGGAGGGCGCACATATTCGCTGTCCGAGCCGTTTTTCGTGCTGGCCACCCAGAACCCCATTGAGCAGGAAGGCACCTATCCGCTGCCGGAGGCCCAGTTGGACCGCTTTATGTACAGCCTCTCGATCGAGTACCCCTCGCTGGACGAGGAGGTGGAGATTGTGGCCAGCACCACCAGCCGCAAGACATCCGAGGTACAGAAGGTACTGGGCGCTGATGAGATAATCGCCCTGCAGGAACTGGTGCGGCGGGTGCCGGTGAGCGACAAGGTAGTCCGCTACGCAGTGGAGCTGGTGCGCTCCACCCGTCCGGCGGATTCCCATGCGCCGGATTTCGTGCGGGAGTGGATCAACTGGGGCGCGGGCCCGCGCGCCGGACAGTACGCGATCCTGGGAGCCAAGACCATGGCCGTGCTCGATGGCCGCTATACGCCGGGCGTGGAAGATGTCCGGCGGGTGATGCTGCCCGTGCTGCGCCACCGGGTGATCACTAATTTTAACGCAGAGGCCGAGGGTATCAGTGTGGAAGACGTGCTCAACCGTCTGCTGGAGAGCAAGGGATGAGTTTGCGTACCGAGTCCAGAATGCTTGATCCGCTGGTGGTATCGCGCCTGGAGAACCTGGAGCTGATAGCTCGTCAGGTGGTGGAGGGCTTTATCACCGGCCTGCACCGCTCGCCCTACCACGGGTTCAGCGTGGAATTTACCGACCATCGCCCCTACATGCCCGGCGACGAGCGCAAGAATATCGACTGGAAGCTGTTTGCCAAAACCGACCGCTACTATATCAAGCAGTTCGAGGAAGAAACCAACCTCAAGGCCTACCTGCTTATCGATTCCAGCCGTTCGATGGCGTTCAGCCGCGAGGGTACCCTGGGCAAGAGCCGCTATGCCGCTATGCTGGCCGCCAGTCTGGCTTACCTGCTGCTCCGTCAGCGCGACGGGGTGGGGCTGGCGCTCTACAGCGACAAACTTCACGACTACTTGCCCCCACGCGCCCGGATGAGCCAGTTGGGTCTGTTGAGTTCTAAGCTGGAGGGCATGGAGTGTGACGGCCTGACCAGTCCGCTGCCGGTTTACCGTGAGCTGGCCGAGCGGATCCACAGGCGCGGCCTGATTATCGTGCTCTCCGACCTGCTGACCGCCCCGGAGGAAACACTGCGGGCGCTGAAGTATTTTTCCCATCGCAAACACGAGGTGATAGTCTTCCATATTCTCGACCCGGCGGAACTGGGTCTTCCCGGTGGCGGAGAGATATTGTACCGGGATATGGAAACAGGCGAGAGTCTTCAGACCCACGCCTGGCAGATCAAGCAGGAGTACGACCGCGAGGTGGCCGGGATGATTTCCTCTCTGCGCTCACGCTGCCGTGAGTCGATGATCGACTATCAACTCGTATCAACCGCCACGCCGTTTGACCGGGCGCTTTACTCGTTTCTGGAAAAGCGGAAAAGGATGGGGTGATCCCGGAGGGCAAAGGCTACTCAGGGGTCTGGTAATACGCGGCGGCGCCGATAATGTCAATCGTCACCTGGTCGCTCTTGAGGATGGTGATCTCGCGGCCGTAAACATCGTGGAAGCGGTAGTTGTCGCCATCGTACCATACGTTGCGCGTGTAGTAGGTGCTGCCGGCAGCCTGGTCCACCAGACGGTACACAAGCCTGTCCCGCCCGATCATCGGAGTGGGATTCAGCAGACTACCGCCCGCGCAGCCGCCGACCGCAAGGATCAGCACAACAGCGGAGAGAAACTTTACCGCCAGAGAGGCTAGAGTCTTGTAGGTTTTCATTTTATATATACTCATTGGGCGTATCCTTCCCTGGAAAGCCGCCTGATTGGTTTTTTCATCCGTACTATAGTTATCGGAATATTTTGCTATTCTTTTAGTATTTGTCCCGTTTCATCGCTTACGGCTCCACTTCCGCCAGCACGGATTCCACCAGGAACCCCGCCGGGTCCTCGCTCCGAGCGGCCGACTGGATGTGAACATAGCTGATTCCGTTGCCTCCTGGCCGCAGCAGATCAAGCTCATTCCGCATTGCCCGGCCATCCACGTACAGCCTGCAACCATCCCCCCGGCTGTCCATCCATTCAAACCTCAACTCTTGCCAGCGATCCGGCTCCAGAATGTTTCCTGTGTTTGTCCGGCCGTTGCCATCAAACTCAAGGCAGTACATCGATTCCCGGCCAGCCAGCGTGTCCGTGGGGTTGAACCATCTGTCCAGCAGGGCTATCCTGCCTCCCTGCCCGCCCGGTTTAAGCTTTATTCTCACGGTTAAGTTACCCTCGTACCCTGTTGGGAAATTCCACACCGCCCCGTCGATATCGCAGACCAGAGTGTTGTCCTTCGGCCTGCGGATATGCAGCGCACTGCTGCCTGGCTTATCGGGATGGTCCACCAGCGGCGGACCGGGATGCCGGTTGTAAGCGCAGTGGCCTTTTATTCCTTCTATGTATTTGAACGTGCTCCAGCCGGCGAGACCGTCAGTGAACGAATCGGCCCGGGTGGTTTCGAGCAGCCAGTCCGGATCGAATATGACCATCGAGCGCACCAGCGGATGCTGGCCGAAAGCCACCAGCACCTTGCCGCCGGGAAGTTCCACTGCCTGGGACTGATGGACGCTTTTGTCCAGCGAGGTGCTGTTCCCGCCACTGGTGGCAAAATCCGGCTCGTTGCGCAGGGGGTTGAGGTACAGTTCCCTGAAGCCCCTCCAACTCCTGCCGTCGTCCGCTGAGATTGCCGCGTGGATCGCATCGCGGTTGGTGAACACGTCCTCCCAGAGCCCGATCCGCTGTTCGTAGCGGATTGTGGTATCCGTAGAGCGGTCCTCCTCAGTGAGCGGCGTAGTGTTGCACCACAGCAGCAGCAGACGGTTGTCGTTGAGGCGAAAGAGCGTGGGCATGGTAAGCGTGGAGTAGAAGCGTGACTGGGTGGGTTTTGACCATGTTTCGCCACCGTTGCTGGAGAAAGATTCGTAGAGGTAATCCTGAGAAGTGCGCAGCAGCATCCACAAGCGCCCGCTTCCCAGTTCGGCGATAGTCGCTTCAACGGCGTTGTTTTCCCAGCGGGTTTTGAGATGGGGCGGTGTGGCCACATGGCGCGGCCCCACAGGGACTTTAGCCACTTCCCAGCTTATGCCGTCGTTATCGGAGTAAAGCACACAGGTTTGCATCGAGGCCCTGTCGTCCTCCTGCCGGGAATTGTGGCCGGTCACCAGCACCCGTTGACGGGATTTGAGGAACAGTGGCTGACGGATCATTATGTACCGCTGGCCATCAATTTTCACTCTCTCGTATGGCCCATCGATTCCCTGTGCGCCACGCATGGCCCAGGTACCATCCCTTCCGCTGGTTATCCGAATCCAGGTGCCGGTAGAAGGATTGCGGGCCGCTGGCGGACCGCTCTCGCCGGTTGCTGCATCACCGGACAGTACCACACCGTGGTTATCCCAAGTGAGAGCGTTGTCATGGCTGACAATGTAGATATGCTCGCGGGGAGCCCTCTGGGGGCCACGGTAGCCGTAGTGCCTGATTTCCCCGTCCGGAAGACGGACCAGCCCGTGAAAAGCGTTCTCCGGCGGTACACCCACTTTGACAGGGGCGAATATTTGATCGAGAGACAGGGAGGCTGGCTGAATATCCGGCCCGCTGTCTGCGCAGCCGCCCGCCAGCGCGGCAGTGATCAGGAGCGTGAGATACAAGAGCTGGGGCATCTTTTCGTTCTCCTATAAGCCTGGCTAATAAACTACCCCGCGGCAAGCTACGGGGTATCTGATTAATCCCCCTCAATCCCCCTTTTTGAAAGGGGGAGGACAACCCCCGTCCCGATTTCATCGTGGACACCCCCTTTTCCAGGGGGGAATTTTTCTCTTCCCCCCTTTGCCAAAGGGGGGCCAGGGGGGATTTAAGCTGCTCGCCTTGCTAATGCAACTGCTTACCCCGCAGCAACCCGCGAGGAATTATTACGATTAAATAATGCCGAAGCAAACACAGCAAAAAAAACCCACATGAATTGTACCGCTAATCATGTGGGCTTTCAAGTTGTCCGGCTTTGCAGGCAATAATATGTGCTGTCGTGTATCTGATTCAGCCTTGCCGTCTATTTGTAATCCAGCGCGATTCCAGTATAGAAATAGGTCCCGGTCCCTTCGTGCTGCGAAAAATAGGGGTTCGCGTTGAACAGGTTGTCGATCCCGCCGTATAACCTGAAACCGGAAGCCAGGCTTTTGGAGAGGTGGAGTTTGCAGATAGTATAGCTCTCGGCCTTTTCATCCAGCGACAGGTGCTGCTCACCGGTGGAGATAATCCGGAAATTGGCTCTCAGCCCAAGTTTTTCGTGGACGTAGGCCAGCTTGACCGTATTGACAAAATCCGGGCGGTTGAATAACTCCAGGCCGGTGTTGCTGTCCTCGGTATTTAAGATCACCGCTTCCTCGGCGATACTGAATCCACCGGGGAATTTCAGGGCCAGGCGAAGTTCAACACCCTGCACGAGAGCTTCGTCAACATTCTCGTACCTGAAAATAGGCCGGGTATCGGGGGTGCTGTTGCCACTTCCACCACCACCACCTCCACCACCACCTCCTCCGCCGCCGCCGCCGCCGCCACCGCTGCTCTGGCTGACAGTGTCGATGCCGATCTGGACAGTGTTGATCATCTGATCGATGTTGTTGCGGAAGAAAGTGGCCCTGGCCGAGAACGGTCCGGCCTCACCCTCCGCGCCGATCTCAAACCCGGCTGAGGTCTCGGCGTTAAGCTCCGGGTTGGCCACCACCACGTTACGCGGCGTGTCTTTCTGTATGTGCGACTCATAGATTGTGGGAGCGCGGAAACCCTCGCCGTATGAGCTTTTGATCCTGAAATGTCTTTCGGGGAAGAGCGTAGCTCCCACTCTGGGGCTGAACTCGGAGCCGAACTCGGAGTGATTGTCAAACCTGGCCCCGGCAACTGCCAGAATCACGTCCGAGAGCCAGAACTCGTCCTGGAAGAACAGGGCGCTGTTGTTGACATCGCTGCTAACCTCGTTGTCCTTTCTGTTTTCGATGCGATATTCCACTCCGGCGGTGAGCAGCTGACGGCCGAACACCAGCGAGCTTATCCGTGACTCGAACTGGTGCATGTCCTGCTCCAAATGATAGAGGTCTCCGGCGGGAGTCAGCGGGATGCCCCCATCGTTATCACCGATCATATAATTCTGGTTATCGTTCTCGTAATGCGAGCTATTGACCCTGAGCATCAGGTCGGCATTGCCGGACAGGCGGCCCTGATAACTGGCAAATAACGAGCGGCGGTCCCATTCGGTTTCCTTCTTACCGTCACCGTAGTTCATTAACCGGTTACCGTCCTGACTGTTGTGGCTGTAGTCCATGCCGCCACTGATACTGTGGCCGGGCGCCGCTTCCCAACTGAGCATCCCGCTTCCGGCTGCCATCTCGTAATTGTCGCCGTCGCTCAGGTAATTGCTCTTGTCGCGGTCATAGATATCGCGGCTGTTGATCGTGGTTGAGAGGGAGAATCCCACCTTACCGTTACTGCCGGAGAGATTACCGCTAAAGAACGGCGTTTCCGCCTCTCCGTAGCGGTTCTGGCCGTAGCGCAAGTCAAACCCGCCCCTGATCCCATCGGTGGGACGGCGCGTGATCAGGTTGATCACCCCTCCCATGGCGTCGCTGCCGTAGAGCGCCGAGCCGGGTCCACGCACGATTTCCACCCTCTCGATCATACCGAGCGGGAAGTCGTCGAGGTTAAGCATGTCGCGGAACCCCAAAGACTGCCTGCGCCCATCGATAAGAACCAGGCTCTGGTTGGGATTGAGGCCGCGAATGCCTGCGGCCACAGTGCGCCCGTTGCCGAACTGGACATTGAGCCCCTGCGATTCGCTCAGCGCGGCATGGATTGATTCCGCTCCGAGATCTTCGAGCTGGGCGCGCGTGATTATCTCCACCGTGGCGGGAACCGCCTCCACGTACTTCTCTGTCATTGTGGCGGTTACCACCAGCCCTTCCATTTCGATTACTTTTTCGCCCAGACTGAAATCAAGCCGGCTGCTCTGGCCGGCAGTAATAGTAATTTCTTTGATTACTCCGGCGTGAAACGGTGCGACAGCCAGAATTCTGTAGCGTCCGGGAGCGAGGTTGTCCAGCCGGTAGCTGCCGTCGGCGGCACAGACAACCCTGATTCCCCTGTTGACGGCCTTGATTTCAACGGAAGCGAGCGGGGCGCCAGTGCTGGCATCACTGACAGTGCCCTCCACTACTCCCGTGCCTTGTGCGCCAGAGAGCTGAACTGTCAGCGCAAGCAACAGGGACGCAGCCAGCGGAATAAACCTGGAGAATGCTAAAGCCGGGATACGCAATATTTGCAAGACCGGAATACCGGACTGTCGATTTAGCTGGAAATCAGGATTCATTGAAGTGCCTCATTTATGAATTGACAGAACTGAATGATAATTATATTGCATAGTCTTTAAGTGGATACGCACATACTTGCGTTGTCTGGTCATATTGGTCAACCAGTTGCAGGTCACATTTAAAATTGCTCCTTTATGCCGGTGAGTAGAATTAGAATGATGAATAAGTGTTTAATACATAGGGTATTGCGTAGCTGTATAATCGGTCCCGGTCTGTGGTTACCGTGACAGGATAGTACTTTTATCTTCCTGGTTCGTGCAGTGCCGTGATAATTTACTCATACCAATATGATAATTTAGTCGCAATCCGTCAATGGAAAATGATGCCTTATTCGAGCTGTTTTCATAAATTATTACCGGAATTCATAATGTGCGTTATGGCGATGGCAACCGTTAGAATTTTAATATTGCAGAAAATGTCAAGTATCTATTGCTGAATAAGGCCTGCCTCGCTGATTGAGATTGATTTATTTTCTTAATCTTATTAAGATTAGTTTCGGATACAAAAAATTAGCGTTCCCGCGATAACCTCGGGACGAACAATAAACAGCCGGCTTAGACCTGTAAAATAATTCCAGAAATGGAAAACAGGAGGAAATGATGGGGAGAAACACCAGAATCAACCGCCGTAAATTTATTGCCAGTGGCGCGGCAGCGGCGGCGGCGGCGGTGGGGATTGCCAGCGGTGGCCTCCATGCCGCTGATAACCGGTTCCACGCCGTGCCGTCTTCAACGTTACCCACACGCGCATTCGGTAAAACCGGTGCACGGTTGCCTGTTCTCACTTTCGGTTGCGGCAGCCGCTGGATGATGTACGAGGACCAGCAGGCTGTGGAAGTGATCGAGCGGGCTATCGAAGGCGGGATTATTTACCTGGACAGCGCCCACAATTACGGCAAGAACGGCCGCAGTGAAAAACTGGTCGGTACGCTGATGCCCGCCCGGCGCAAGGAAGTGCTGATCCAGACCAAGCTGTCATTCCGTGATCCGGACGTATGGTGGAAAGCGTTAGAGACCTCGCTCAAGCGGCTCAACGTGGATTACGTGGACACCCTGCTGATTCATCAACTGGGGCACGACGAGGACCTGGCTATAATAGAGCGGAAGGGCGGCATACTGGAGCAGCTTTACCGCGCCCGCGAGCAGAAGTTGGCGCGCTGGATCGGTTTCTCCAGCCACACCGACGGGGCCACGGCGGCCAAATTTATCCGTCGCCACGATATCGATGCGGTGCAGATGGCGATCAACGTGGCCACCGACGGGCCGTACGACCTGGGCCACGAGGAACGCGCCCTGCCCGCGGCCGTGGAGAAGGGTATCGGCATTATCGCCATGAAAGTGATGGGCCAGGACAATATCGCCAACCGCTACGACGAGTTCGACGCGGCCACCTGCCTGCGCTATTCGCTGAGCCTGCCTGTGAGCACAGCCACGGTGGGGATGCCCCAGCCGGAGCACCTGGAATGGAATTTGGAATCGGTAAAGAATTTTAAGCCGTTCGCGCCGGAAAAGATGGCGGAGCTTAAGGAGAAGGCCAGCGGAAAAATCAAAACCTCGTTCCTGGACTTCATGCGCGGCCATTACGACGTGGCCTGATTACAAGTGGTGGTGGTGGTGATGTGAGGGGTAAAGCCCCGGCCCGCATGGGCCGGGGCTTTTTTTACAGTACAATAAATACTCTGATGCACACTACAAAAAACCTCCCCCTTTGCCAAAGGGGGATTGAGGGAGATTTGTCCTGTCTCAGGCATACGCCCGTACTTCAAATACTCTCGCCTGGTTAACTCCGTTGGTGGCGCTTACCGAGAGCCGCAGTTTGCTGGCGGGCAGCGGGCTGAACTTATGGACCCGCAGGCGCTGGTAGTTGCCCGCCACTTCCGCCACCGTACGCCAGGAGCCGTCAACCAGAGCCTCCACGCGGTAATCCTTCACGGTTTCCGGCTGCGGCCCCGCTATCATTGTGTCGTTGTGGCTGTCCTGATGGGTCAGGGTCATCTTCCGATCCAGCCCCGTGTCGAAACAGAGGTGTACCCGGCTAATCTTTACCGGCTCGCCGAAATCGAGTTCCAGACGGCAATCCTCCGGCTTGAGCGACTCCGAGCGCCATTGGTGGCTGCTGCCGTGCCTGCTTCTAGCTGTCCCGTCAAGCACGTTTTCCGGCCCGAAAGTGGGCAGGGCGCTACCAGCGGTGGCTTTGGCCCCGCGTGCCAGGTCAGAAGGGTCGCGGTTGGGAGTACCCAGCAGGTAGGCGTCCTGGCGCAGCAGAGTTTGTTTGATCTGCTCGATATCTTGCGCGCCCAGCTCCGCGGGAAGTTTGCCGGTTGATGAGCAGTGGGCCGCCGCCGTGCCGATCCCCTGGCCGATTACCGAGCAGGTTGCCATCACGCGCGTACTGGCCAGCGCCAGATGGGTGGCGCTAAGGCAGCGCCCGCCCATGAACAGGTTTTTCAGCGTGGACGAGTACAACGAGCGCAGCGGAATACTGTAAATATCTGTCAGCCTGTTGCTGAACCAGAAATCCTTACCCTTGTAGTCGATCCCCTCTGGGTAATGATTGTCAATCGGCCAGCCGCCGAACGCCACCTCGTCGTCGAATACACGGCCACTGGTCAGGTCATCCTGCCTGAGCACGTAAGCGCCTGTCAGTCTGCGGTTCTCCCGGCGGGCGGGCAGAAAACCGAACCAGTCGAGCGCCCAGTTTTCCGCTCCGTGGTCACCGTGGTTCTTTACATGGTCCCAGACTCCCAGCAGAACCTTGAGCAGCTCTTCGCGTATCCGGTCGTCGTCCTTGATCGTGTCCAGCATCCCGCCCCACTCGATCCACCAGTAGCCATATTCAGGGCTGCCGTGGTCGTCCCTGCCCAGCGATTCGTCGGTGGGGTATTTGTGCGCCCAGCCGGGAGCGATAAACGGCACGGGCCGTCCCATGTCGCGCCCCTGGAACAGCAGGCTGGCACCCATCGTGTAGGCGTTGGCCTCAGCGGGCGCCATCGACTCATCGAACTCCGCCTTGCCCTCCTGGCCCCAGCGCCAGGGGTTGCCCGCCATGTAGCCCAGGGTACCATCACCGGTGCAGTCCACAAACAACGCGCCCTCGATCTCGAACCGGGTCTGGGTGGTCATCTGGTAGCAACTGACTGAGCGCACAAGGCCACTGTCGGTGCGAACCGAGTACATGGTTGTATTGAGCAGCAGGGTAATATTTGGCTGAAATTGGATTTTCTCCCAGAGCAGCAGGTCCCAGATCGATGCCGAGCGCTGGGGGTTGCGAACCTGGTTCTCCAGCCGGAGTTCCTCGATAATCCCTGTCTCGCGGGCGTTCGGCAGGTTGTTGTTGGCGCCCACGATATGCATCCGCACCTCGCTGGACGAGTTGCCGCCCAGCACCGGTCTGTCCTGTACCAGCACCACCGAGCTTCCCTCGCGTGCCGCGGCGATCGCCGTGCAGACCCCGGTGGGTCCGCCGCCGACAACAATCACATCGGCAGTTAATTTTGCCGTATCCGCCGGACGGCCCGAAGTGGCATCGTCACTTTTGAGCTGAGCATAGGATGGAGAGGCCAGGGTACCGGCCAGCAGTCCCGCGGCCGAACTTCCGCCCAGGGCGTACTGGAAAAAATTGCGGCGGTTGGGTGAACGGCTCATAATAAGACTCCCGAAGTTGGGTGAGATGGTTTATTTAAGATGTTTTTCGAAAAACTGTTCCATCGCGCGAGTTGTAAGGGCGAAATCGGGCGGAAAGCTGAACCAGCTGTGTCCCTTGCCCTGCGCGCTGTAGAGCCGGGCGGCAATACCCAGCGCCTTTAGCTTGCTCACAAACTCAACCGACTGCGAGTACGGAACGGCTTTATCATCGGTGCCGTGCAGCAGGATCATCGGCGGGTCGTCCTTATCGAGCCAACTTGCCGGGGTAGCTTTCCTGTAAGTATCCGGTACTTCCTCCCTTGAGCCGCCGAGAAAGGCGGAAGCTACTTCCGAGAGCTGCTCGGCGAACTCACAGGCCGGATTGAACGCCGCCACGCACGATACCCTGCTGGAGTACCCGGCCCAGCCGCCGTCGCCTTCCAACTCCGCCACACCAGCGCTGGTACCTGCAAGCAGCGCAAGATGTCCGCCGGCGGAGCCGCCGCTGACAGCTATTCTGGCAGTGTCGGCCTTGAAATGCTTCGACCCCTCGGCCCTCATCCAGCGGATAGCGCATTTGACGTCATGAATCGCAGCCGGGAACGTGGCCTCGCCGGAGAGCCTGTATTCGATAGACGCACAGACGTAGCCACGGGCAGCCAGGTAGCTGGCCTGACGGTTGAAATGGCCCCTGTGCCCGGCACGCCAGGCTCCGCCGTGGACAAACACCACCGCGGGAAACGGTCCCTCGCCCCGGGATGGATGGTACAGGTTCAGCTTCAGTTCCCGCCCGCCCGCTTTGCCGTAGACAATCCCTTCCTCCATGTACGACGCGCCTTCGAGTTCCTCCAGAAAACCCGCCCGAGCCTGGGGCAAGTTGAAACCGGGGAAGGCGGCAGCCAGTAACAACAGCAGAAACATACGTCTCATGGTCCGACTCCCTATTAGTTACAGAAGCAGTGGATAGCGGTTGTCAAAATAATTATCCGATTGGTGATGCTTCCAAGGACTGTTCTTTCCCTTGTAGGGGCGAGGCATGCCTCGCCCGCAAAGCATCCAACAGGCGCACAAGTTGACGGGCGACACGTGTGTCGCCCCTACGATTATCTTTAACAAAGGAAGTTATTCTATACCATTCTTAAAGTTTTCCTGCTTTTACAAAAAAACAGTTGACGCATGCTCTAGCTGGAATCGCGCATCAGCAGCCATAGCCCCGATGGCGGAATATCAGCTTCGAATTTTTTGCCGGTGAAAAGCTCAGTGCGGACTTGTTCATCAATCACAACCAGCCTGATATCCGATCCGCCCGGCAGGGCCTGACGGATATTGTCCAGCACCACGTGCTGGGTATCGGTGCCGCTGCGGTTGATCATCAGCAGTGCGCTGGGTCCGTTTTTACCGGCCAGCTTGATCACCCCGGCCACATCGCCCGTACCTTCAGCCAGGCTGAACGGGTAAGTGGGGTATTCGCTGCAAAAAATATCGTGATCCAGCTTGAATTTATTGACCGCTCCAATATAGGCGCTGATATCCGTGCCGGTGTCTTCCCAGTCATCAGGAGTTGTGCGCACCACGTCCGTTTTCTTGCGGAAAGCGAATTCGAAACCCAGCGGGACCATCACCCCCGTGCTGAACAGGGCCTCGAACAGGAGGCGCTGGCGGATTGCGGCCAGGTTGCCTTTGAGTTCTTTGGCCAGCCGGGGTGTATCGTGGCTCTCCGGAAAACTTACCGATGGCGCAAGCTGGCGGCTCTGTTCATACTGGTCCAGACACCAGCTCTGTCGCCAGTCCCAGTACTTGCTGCTGTTGAACACATAGTTGAACCCGCTTTCGGCCAACTCAACCACCTGTTCAATGGTGCAGCCCAGGCTCTCTGCGAACCAGCGCGTGCCGGGAGCAATGCATCGGGTCTGATCGATCAAATTCCGCCAGAGAGCGGAGGGCACCTTGTAGGCCGCGTCGCAACGGAACCCGTCCACGCCCAGGCCCAGCCAGTATTGAACCAGTTGCCACCAGTACTCCCACAGGCTCTCACGGCCGGGACTGTGCTCGTTGTCGATCTCGGCCAGGTCGCCCCAGAGGGCCACCAGTTTCTTGCCTTCATAAGCGCCGGGATTTTTCACTTTGCCCTTTTTGTCACGCTTGTACCAGTCGGGATGTTCTTTCACCAGCGGGCTGTCGACAGCAGAGTGGTTGATCACCAGGTCCACCATCACGCGCAGGCCCAGGCCGTGGGCCCGCTCCACCATCGAGGCAAACTGGCGGGTGGGACTCAGTTTTGATTTACGATCAATGAACAAGGGATTGAAACTGTAAAAATCCTTGACCGCGTAAAGGCTGCCGGAGAAACCGGGAGAGGACACCGGATTGATAAAGACCCAGTTGAAACTCATCTCCACCGCGCGCTCAAGATGCGGCGTCCAGCCGGTGAACGGCCCGGCAAGGCGTGGAAAGATGTTGTAGATCAGGGCGGGTTGATCTTTCACTCAGGCCTCGGGGAGAGGGTAACTAAACACCGGCACTTGATCGCGCAGCCGGGCCGGCATACGGTAGTCTCCGGTTTGAATCGTACACGGATATTTTGCCCTGGAGAATCGTTGTTCATTTACACTCCCGGACGGTAAGGGAAAAGCCCTGTCAGTTATCCTGTGGAATGTCCATAATAAATTTCATCAGTAAGCTATGCCCCGTAGCGTTAAGATGCATGTCGTAGCGGAAATAATACTCCAGTGGGTCGTGGTTTTCATCCACTTTGAAAACTCGGTAGCCTGCGCCAGCCTTTGAGCAAAGGTTGCCCAACTCGCTGTCGAGCTTCTGAAAATCGTATTCTTCGGGGCGCTCCCCTATCAGTTCTATCGAACTGAGCTGGTTGTCGCGCCCGGAAATAAATAGCGGTTGAATCCGGATAATAGTTACATGGGGCGTTACGCTGAGGGCTTTGCAGATAAACTCACAGAAATCGCGGCGAGATTTATCGAATTGTGCGGATTCGGTGTAGGAACGATGGTGAATTGGCAGGAATGTCTGCAACAGATTCAGCCGTCCTTCCCTGTAACCGGTGACAGTAGAGAGCAGGTTGGAAAACCCCAGCCTGTCCAACGTACGGCAAATCAGCCTGATAAGGTGGCTTTTGAGCAGCATATCACGCGAACCAAGTTCCGGCACCACATTCATCAGGACGACTTTTGGAGCGGAGCGGGGGCTGCTCGCCGACGACCAGCGGGGATTGTGCTCAAGATGGAAATCGTTATCGTAGATCAGCAGTAGAATGGCAGTCGGCCGCTTGCCGGTGGCGATAGACAATTCTAGGCGACTGGTGTAATTGGTGAAAAAATCACCGGGCATGCCAAAGTTAACGCTAGGTGTGCCGGAGTTGTTAAGCAGCGCGGAGATACTCTCGTCCGCCTCTACCCCCCAGCCGAACGGGAAGGAGTCGCCAAAAAGCCAGAGTGTGGAATCGATATCCACATTACCACCCCAGGTTCCGGTCCTGTAACCATGGCGGTTACCCTCGATATTTACGTTGAACTCCCGACCGTACTGTGTGCCCTTTGTGCCTGAAATCAGAAACGTCAGTCCCTCGCGCTTCTCGAACAAGTTGTCGGAAAATCCCCGCGGAGGCTGGGGCGCGAAAGTCCTGAGTGAAAACTCCAGCGCGAAAAATATTCCAACGGCCACCAGTAGCGACACTAAGGCCAGCAGCAGTTGATGAAGGATATTCTTTGTCATTTTTTCTTCGTTACCGTGGAATTCAAAATCGCCAAGTTGCTCAATTTACTATTCCTGCGTAAGCTGCTCAATCAAGTGGCGGCAAGTTGACCCTGCCCTGGGCTATCAACCAGCAGAGTGACTCCCGGATCATCTCATACGTGGTGTAACCCGGCTTGTAACCCAGCACCCGGCGCGCTTTTTCGATAGACCCGCAGGGGCTGTTGTGAATATGCTCCCAGGTGGCCTCGATATCTTCCTCGCTCTCGTATTCCCGCCACTCGCTCCACTCCCGGTAAGCCAGATTTGCCTCATGGCCGAACCAGCTCGCCACCTGCTGGCTGAGGCCCCGCAGGGAAACCGCCTGGGGGCTGACAATGTTGAAACTCTGGCTCACGGTTATGTCCGGGTTTTCGGCTGTCAGTTGAAAACACTGAGCCACATCGTCGGCATGCACGTGATGCAGCAGCGCAAGGCCGTTATCCGGCAGAACCAGTTGCTCGCCCCGGCCCAGCTTTTCCCAGACAGCCAGGTTGAGGTTGCCCGCCGGGTTTATCGGCAGCCAGCCCGGCCCCACAATATGGCCGGGGTGCAGCGTACTGGCCGGGAAAGTACCGTTTGCGGCTGCCTCTAACAGAATGCGCTCCACCTCGGCCTTCCGCTGTCCGTAGGGATCATCGGCGGCGCGGGGATCGTCCTCGGTGGTGGGGGCCAGTAGTGTCGGCCCGTAGACCCACATGGTGCCGCAATATATGTATTGCTCAATTTTCCCAGCCAGGGCTTCGATAAGTTGCGGCACGCTGTCAGGATGGAACAGGATCAGGTCGATTATCACATCCGCGCCTGTTGCTGCCACGGCCTTGCCGAACTCTCCCCGGCTGTCCTCCAGCTCACGATCGATCTCGATCATCTCCACCCTGTCCCAGGCTGGATCGGGAGTGTAGGGCTGCCGCTGCCCACGGCTGATAGCAGCCACATCGTGTCCGGCCCGCACCAGGCGCGGGATCAGATAGGTGCCCACGTGGCCGGTGGCGCCAATAACCAGAATTTTCATCGTTCAGGCCCTGCAATAAGTAAGGGAATCTCTAATAATAATTTCTGTTGCCATTGCTACCAGCAATGATAAGAGACTGCCGCCGCCCCGGTCAAGCCTGACGCGGACAGAACCCGGCTCAACTCCAGGCTCCCCGGCGCGGCGCTTTGCGGGACTGGAAAAAACGGATCAGCGCCAGACCAACAATAAACCCGCCGATATGGGCATTCCAGGCCACTCCCGCCGCCCCGGAGGGCGCGGACATGCTGTTGAATATCTGGAGCATGAACCAGACACCCAGCACGATTATCGCGGGCAGCTCGATTACGCGGATGAAAAAGATGATTATGATCAGGGTTTTAACCCTGGCGAACGGATGCAGGATCAGGTACGCGCCCAGGATTCCGCTGACAGCCCCGCTGGCGCCCACCATCGGGATCAGCGAGCCGGGTTCGGCAATTATCTGGGCAGCGGCGGCGGCTACTCCGCAGATGAGATAGAATGCGATAAAGCGCAGGTGGCCCATCGCGTCCTCCACGTTGTTGCCGAAAATCCAGAGGTAGAGCATGTTGCCACCCAGATGCAGCCAGCCCCCATGCATGAACATCGAACTGACCAGCGACACTGCCGGGTTCTGAATGCCCGGGAAAAACCAGGCCGGCAGATATGTCACCCGCGCCGGGACAACGCCCAGCAGTTGCACCAGAGCGACGTTGTCGCCCATCGGCAGGAGCTGCTGATAGATGTGCGCCACGCAGTTGAGCACGATAATGACAATTGTCACCACCGGGGTGGTGCGGGTTGGTATGTTGTCCTTAAAAGGGATCATCTGCTAATTAACCTGTGCTGTTTACGCCCCGGCTGTTCCGGTGCGGGGGAAATAGATCGTGAAGCGTGTAGTTTTACCCGGTGTACTGGCTACCTCGATAGCCGCACCGTTTTCCTCCAGCGTTTTTTTAACAATCGCCAGCCCGAGTCCCATTCCGTTGTCGCGGGTGGTGAAAAACGGGTTGAATATTTTGGCCATGGTAACGGCATCCATCCCGTGGCCGTTGTCTTCCACGTTCAGCGCAATCTCGTCCTCAGCCGAATGTTCGGCAAATACCCGCACAACTCCGCCGCTGGCGGGCAGGGCTTCCAGAGCGTTGGAGAACAGATTGAGCAGCACCCGTCGCACGTGCTCCGGATCGGCCTGAACGGCCGGGAAACTTTCGGGAATATCGAGCTGCAGGCGTGCGTTAGAGCGTTCAAAATCTTCTGCCAGCAAGTCAGACGCCTTGCCGGCGGCAACGGCCAGGTCCACCGGTTCAGTCCGCGGATGGGAGGGCCGGGCGTACTCGAGAAAGTCGCCGATAATGCGCTCCAGGCTGCCCACCTCGCGGGTAATCCGGTCGATAAAATCCGCGGCTTCACTGGACTCATCCACCTCCTGACGCGCCAGAGAGGCAAACATCTTAACTCCGCCCAGCGGGTTGCGGAGTTCGTGGGCCACCCCTGCCACCATCATCCGCTGGTTTTCCTCGCGCTGGGCCAGCCGCTCCCTCATCCGCTCCATCGCAGTGGCCAGGTATTGCAACTCCCTGTTGCCCAGATCTCCCTCACCCAGCGGCACTTCCAGCCTGCCCCGGCCGATTCGCTCGGCCTGGCGTACCAGCCGGCCGACAGGCTTGCTGATCGTACGGGCCAGCAGGAAACCCAGGCCAACAGCCACTGCCGCGCTGATCAGCACGAACAGCCATATCGAACGGTCGAATCCGCGGATTACATCGAGGTAACCCGCGCTGGCATCGGTGGCCACCACCGCCACGGCCTGCATCTGGTCGTCAATCACCGGCGCGAACCCGGTCTTGTACCAGCGTCCGTCCTCACCCTGAAACAGCACACTGGAGGTGGCCTGTCCGGCCAGAGCCGCCTGAACCTCGTTGTGCTGGAAGTTCAGGCGGGCATAGGATGAGCCCACCCCCACGCCGTCCTCGGTGTCGATAATACTCAGCCCGTCGGGGCCAAACACGAAAATGCGTTCCAATCCGGTGCGATCCCGGATCTCCAGCAGGCTGGCCCGGTAGCTGCCGTAGCTGCGACCGGCCTCATCGCCGCGACGGAATCCTGTGAGGATAATCGGGTTAAAACGGGTGGCGGTGGCCTGGGCCACGGCCATCAGCCTGTTGCCCAGCTCCCGGTCCAGGCTGTCGCGCGCGGAGGTATGAAACAGGTAACCGCTGGCCGCCAGCAGTGGAACCACCAGCATAACGAAGGTGACAATCAGCTTGATTCTGATACTGGTACGAGCCTGCCAGAACACGGAAATGCCTCTTTGCTGAATTTGTCTGTAATCAGCTAATGCTTGAATGTACAAACCCGCGGGCGAATTGTGAATTTATTTATTTTTCAGTGCCGATGTGTGAACAGGCCGTGTGGAGGGGTGTATCAGTATACATGATGGAGTTATTATTTACAAACCCAGGGAGGCATTGCATGAATAATATGAGAAAGACTATCATATGCATAGTTGTGGCAGCCCTGTCGATGGCGGGGAGTTCCATGGCTCAGACCTGTTCCTGCGCGGGTGCGCCGATACTCTCATCGATTGAGAGCGGAGCGGTAACTCCGGGGCGCTGGCTGCTTGGAGCCGGTTTCGAGCGTCATGCGATCAACGATGTTGTCGATGGCAGCGAGGAGCTGAATAACTCGAATGACCGTGATCGTTACAGCAACTCGCTGCTGATTGAGGCCAGCTACGGACTCAGCAGCAGGATTTCGATCACCGGTCTGCTGGCACTGGTCCGTCACGAGCGCCGGGTGAACCCTGCCACGGGGCTTGGCGAGGACATTAAAACAACCGGCGTCAGCAGCGCCATGATGCTGGTCAAGTACACCCTGCTGCGGCAGTCTCCGTTCTCTTCTCGTGAGGTGTCACTGGGGATCGGAGCCAAACTTCCGCTGGGCGCCACGGACCTCACCCTTCGGGGTGTGCTTGTCAGCGAGGACATGCAGCCATCCAACGGTAGTTTTGACGGGATACTCTGGGGATTTTTCTCACAGGCTCTTTCACAGAGCAATGCGACCAAGCTTAATCTAAGCGGTTCGTTCCGTTACTCCGGAGACAACAGCCGCAATTTTGACAGCGGGGATGAGTTTATCGCAACGTTTGGAGTTAGCCACGCACGCGGTGGATGGTTCGGGGCCAGCGCCAGTACGCGCTACCGTTGGAGTGGCGAGGCGGACCGTGACGGCTACGGCTTACCGAATACAGGCGGCAAGTGGCTCTACCTGGTGCCGGGAGTATCAGCGGCGCTGCCCAGTGGTTTTTCCCTGCAGGCAAGCGCCCAGCTTCCGCTGTATCGCAGTGTTGAGGGAGTGCAGTTCACCACCAGCCATTCATGGAAATTATCGCTGTACCGTGCGATTTGAAAAAGTGAAACCTTTACAGTAGATCGGGTGTCTTAATATACAGAAAGACAGAGTAGGGACGATGGGAAGAGAGAAGAGAATGCGCGGTTAACTTTTTACATGGAGGCAACAATGAGTGCACGTGATTATTACCAGGTGATCGGACAGGCGGCAGGCAGTGTGGTGATCTATTTTGCCCTTGTCGGTCTGATGCTGGCATGAAGATACTCCGGCCCATCCGTCGAAACAGGATCCGGCGGACCTCCTGAGCTTACACTGGGGCCGGTATAATCGAATCAGGAGGATCTCCTTTCAGTCTGGGGCCGCTCATACCGGTGAGCGGCCTCTTTTTTATTGCTCGAAGTCTGCCAGGTATCGGCTGTAGCATTCTTCTTTTGAACCTCGAAACAGATAAATTTTCCCCCGCAGATTTTTTTCCTCTCCACGTTTCAGCGGGCCCACATTGGCGCTAAGATGCATGCACAACCAGGGATTGTGCCCCTGGGCAGCCAGGTGCCGCTCCCAGGCGATAGCCGTAACCCATTGCCTGTCCTCAGACTCGCGGATGAGTAATCCTCCGTGGGAATTCAGCCGGGAGGTGACCCATTTGCGGTCAAACTCAAATCCTCCAAGACTGTCCCGCACCCCTTCCACGCCCTCCCGAAGCTCATGGTTGAAATGGATTGAGCGGTTGCTTAGCAGCGTAAGTCCCTCCGGCCCGGCGAACCAGGTGCGGGTGGAATCGAGATCGGCGAAATGCTGGTTACGTTTGAACGCGTAACCAAATTTTTTCCCGTGTGGCGGCGGACCGGGATTGAAACAGGGAATTATCGATGCCAGGGCGGGCCAGTCGTGGCTGCTCCGGTTTTCCATGCTTAGAGTCAGTTCCACGCCATCGTCAACACTGGTCAGCTCCAACCGGATATTTTCCCGGCTTACTACGGCGGCAGTGTTATCCTTATCGACTGTTTTTTCCCACTCCGACCAGTCCGAACCCATGCCGTAAGCAGCGGTATGATGGCCCGGGTTAACCGCTCCGAACAGGTTCCACTCGTAAAACCAGAGAAACATCTTCATTTCCTGCTTATCCCGCGGATACACAACAATGCCCTGCCGCCAGCTTTCCAGCAACAGCTTGCCGCCGGCGGCCGGTAAATTTTTCGGCAGGCTCACTAATAGAGCGAATAAGCAGCAGATGTAAAGTATCCCGTGAGCTATTTTCCTCATATCAGCCTCCTGAATGCGGAAAAGAGTGATTTGTTTTATCTCTCCAATAATTATGCCGTATGGCCGGAATGCGCCAGTATTTTGCCCGCCAATGCTGCTGTCGCCCAAGTTGCTTTTCGCTGAGTTATTGATTATGTTTCTCAATCTGTATAAATAATTTCGTTTAGCGGGCAGTCAGTTAACATCGGAGCAGGTGATGACGGATAATGACAGCAAAATAAACCGCTGGAGCAGCACCCTTACCGAGGACCCATCGTTTCCAGCCAGCCAGGCCATGCTCTACGGCGCGGGTATGAAGGACGAAGACATGCCAAAGGCGCAGGTGGCGGTGGCCAGTATGGGATTCGAGATCAACCCCTGCAACATGCACCTCAACACGTTCGCCAGGGAAATAAAGGAATCGGTGAACCGGGCGGGACTCAAGGGCTGGATTTTCAACACTATCGGGGTGAGCGACGGGATCTCGATGGGCACCCAGGGGATGAAGTTCTCGCTGCCGTCGAGGGATATTATCGCCGACTCGATAGAGGACCACGTGTACGCCCACTACTACGATGCGCTGGTGACAATCCCCGGCTGTGATAAAAACATGCCCGGCAGCATTATCGCCATGGGCCGCCTGGACCGGCCCTCGATCATGGTCTACGGCGGCACGATCCGCGCCGGGCACTGGAAGGGCCGCGATCTTGATGTGGTCTCCTCGTTCGAGGCCTACGGTGAGTGGCTGGCGGATAAAATAACCGAGGAAGAGCTGACCCAGATCAAAAAACACTCCTGCCCCGGCGCGGGCGCGTGCGGTGGGATGTATACGGCCAACACCACCGCCAGCGCTATCGAAACCATGGGAATGAGCCTTCCGTACAGCAGTTCCTACCCGGCGGACAGCAAAGAGAAACTGGCGGAACTTCAGAGCGTGGGCGGGTACCTTCATCACCTGCTGACAGAAAATATCACGCCCTCGCAAATAATGACCATCGAAGCGTTCGAGAACGCGATTACGATAGTGATGGCCCTGGGAGGAAGTACCAACGCCGTGCTGCATCTAATCGCGATGGCGCGCGCCGTGGACGTGGACCTTACTATCGACGATTTCCAGCGTATCAGCGACAAAACGCCGTATATCGCCGACCTGAAGCCAAGCGGCAAATACCTGATGGAAGACCTCTACCGCGCGGGCGGCGTGCCATCGGTGCTTAAACTGCTGCTGGAACACGGCTATCTCCATCCCGACTGCCTGACAGTAACAGGCAAAACAATCGCCGAGAACCTGGCCGGGGTGGAGCCGTTGGCAGCGGGCCAGAAAGTGATTATGCCGATTGATAAGCCAATCAAAAAAACCGGCCATATCAGTATCCTCTACGGCAACCTGGCAACCGAGGGCGCGGTGGCCAAAATCACCGGCAAGGAAGGTACCCGCTTTGTGGGCAAGGCCCTGGTGTTCGACAGCGAGGAGGACTGTATTGCCGCGCTGACTAAGAAAAAGTTCGCTGAGGGCTCGGTGCTTGTGATCCGTCACGAGGGTCCCAAAGGCGGCCCCGGCATGAGAGAGATGCTCAAAGTTACCGCCGCTATCATGGGTGCGGGCCTGGGAGCCAAGGTGGCGCTTGTTACCGATGGACGGTTCAGCGGCGGCAGCCACGGGTTCGTGATCGGGCATGTCTGCCCGGAGGCGGCTGTGGGCGGGGTGATAGGGCTGCTGCGCGATGGCGATCAGATCACTGTCGATGCCGATAGCAACGAGCTGAGCGTGGCACTGAGCGAAACAGAGCTTGCCGAACGCCGCAAGGGCTGGAAGCCCAGAGAAAGTACTTTTAAGAAAGGTGCGCTGGCCAAGTACGCGCGGCTGGTGAGTTCCGCCAGCAAGGGTTGCGTTACCGATGAGTGGGAGGATTGAGGTTAATAAGTTAAATGATGAATAGGGAGCGCTTGTAAAAGCCTTTTTTTCTGGCTATATTTGTTTAGCATTAATGAAAATATCTTTGATTGGGTTTTACCTTTATGGTAAATGAATTTAAGAGATTTGTCTTCAGCGAACACGCTCTTCGGAGGATGTTTCAGCGTGGATTAACGACAGATCAGGTTCTCGATGTTGTGAGTCATGGAGAAACCATAGCGGACTATCCCGAGGATTCACCGTACCCCAGCAGGCTGATACTTGGATTTGTCAATTCAAAACCGTTGCATGTAATCTTTGCAGAGGATAGGGGTTCAAAAACGGGTATCATTATAACAGCTTATGTCCCTGATTTATCGCTTTGGGATGAAGACTATAAAGGCAGGAGATAAAATGAAATGCGTTATTTGCAAACAGGGTGAAACCTTTGGCGGAAAGGTGACTGTCACCCTGGAGCGCGAACAAACCACCGTGCTGATCAAGGAAGTACCAGCGCAGGTTTGCCAGAACTGTGGTGAGTACTACCTTGACGAGGACATTTCCGCCCGGCTTATGCAATCGGCCGAGAGCGCGGTAAAAAATGGCGCGGAAATTGAAATCCTGAGATATGTTGCCTGATTAAGACCAGCAAAGGCTGCGTTACCGATGAGTGGGAGGATTAGTTTTTTTGCTGTTTGAGTACAGGAAAAACGTAGGGGCGACGCATGCGTCGCCCCTTACGTTATCCAGCTAGTCTTCCGCCAGAATTACCCAGTTCTTTGGACACGAGCGACATTTACCTGATACCGAGAGAGTAACCCCGAGGTTGTCTGAATCCAGCAGCAGTTTGCCTACCATATAAACCCACCCCGATGCATAGCTCACTCTAAGCTCATCCAGTGTAACTTTTCCGCTGTACAACCCGCCCATATCCAGGACACCGCTGAAGTTCGCCCCATAAGAGTTACCGTTGTCAGAATATTGGCTATGGTAGAAATAAAACTCCGCAAACAGCCCGCCACCCAAAAAAAGACTGTCGTCAGGGGAATAGTCATTAAGTGAGCAGACCAGATCAGCGCTGGAATTAGGATAATTGCCTACCTTAACCTGGTGGAAAAAATACCCGGAATAGTCTATCTGTCCGGTGCTGAAAGTGTGGTACTCCCACGGCGTGTTGATCGACAGGGTGTCGTAGTGTTCAATTTCTCGTACGATGTTGATCAAAGCGCTGTGCAGACGATTCAGTACATCGTCGATTTGCTCATCTTCCCGTCGCAGCGCCGGAGCATCCAGGCCACGTGTAAGGCTGCCCGTGTTGGAATGTTTATTAAGCTCGTGGGTCAGCCCCGGAGGATTGACCTCGTCAATCGAGCTGATTGGCACGGGGCCCTTACAGGAGGCAAACAGCAGCAGAGAAGTTAACAGTAGAAAATATCTCATCGCCCGTTACCTCCCTCCGGCTCCCAGGAATGTTGATATGCCCGCCCTGAACACGAATCCCCGCGAGTCGAACGGTTCTCCCCGCCACAACTGGTAGCCGCCCCGCAGGGTAACCGACCACGAGGGAGAAACAAACACTTCGAGATTAGCGAATATCTCGCCGATTGTGAACTCGCCGTCCTTTCTCGATATATCAGGGTAGCCGAACGTGCGCATAAGCTGCACACCCACTCCAGGCACCACACTGCGGCTGGGGAGAATGTGCCACAGCAGGCTGGCTCCCGCCTTGCCGAACACGTCCGTGCCCTCTCTTTTGGTCATGCCGAGTATCAACCCCGGTTCCAGGTACGGGCGGGGCAGGAAGCCCAGTGTGGCCTCGAATTCCGCGTTGGTCTCGTTCTCGAAACTCTCCAGGCGCAGCGAGCCGCCCACCCTGAATGAGCCCTGCGTCAGGCCGGTGGATTCCTCGTCCGCTGCCGTGGCCGCTCCAGTGGTGCACAGTAAAAGCATGAATGCCAACAATTTGAGATGCATACTTTCCTCCCGGGGTGAGAAGTTCCTGAGGATAAATATGGGGAACAGAAGAAAGCTGCCGGGTTTGTGGTTGCTCCCGGGCCGTTTATGGGGGGGGTGATACTGTTTTACTTTGATAACTATATTTCAATATGCCAATCCGATCAAGATGTTCCGTTTATAATGAAAAAGCCGGCTGCCCACTAACAGGCAACCGGCTTTACAAACTAAATAGATAACACTGTAATAAAACTCACCTGTCCCCGAACATGTCCCCCAGCCCGCGCAGCACACTTCCCTCACCCACCTGTTTGCCGCCCGTGCGTGAAGCAGAGGCAATAATCCTGTCCGCCAGGCGGGAGAACGGCAAGCTCTGCAGCCACACCGTGCCATGACCCCGCAGTGTGGCCAGAAAAAGCCCCTCGCCCCCGAAAATCATCGACTTGAGGCCCCCGGCCCGCTCGATATCGTAATCGATCCCCTGGGTGAATCCCACCAGGCAGCCGGTGTCCACCCGGATCACCTCGCCGTGCAGCTCCTTTTTGACCACCGTGCCGCCCGCATGCACAAAAGCCTTCCCGTCGCCCAGCAGCTTTTGCAGAATAAAGCCCTCGCCGCCGAAAAAGCCCACGCCCAGCCGTCGGTTGAACGCGATGCTCACCTTGGTGCCCAGCGCGGCGCAGAGGAATGCGTCTTTCTGGCAGAACAACTGGCCGTTGTACTGGCTGAGGTCTATCGGGATTATTTTACCGGGGTACGGTGCGGCAAAAGCCACCTTTTTTTTGCCCGCACCGCTGTTGGTGAAATGGGTCATGAAAATACTCTCGCCTGTAAGCACGCGCTTGCCCGCGCCCAGCAGCTTGTCCATAATTGACTCGTTGGCCTCGGAACCGTCGCCCATGCGCGCCTCCCAGGTGATCCCGTCCTCCATGTAATTCATGCTGCCCGCCTCGGCAATCACCACTTCGCCGGGGTCCAGCTCCACTTCCACCATCTGCATGTCGTCGCCCAGAATCTCGTAATCCACTTCGTGGCTGTTCATCAGGCCCGCTCCCGTTGATTTATAATCTGGTAACAGCTGTCGTTTTAATCTGGCTGAAACTTTTGCACAAATATAGGGATGATGGCCCGGCGGGTACAATAGAAAAGCCCCGCCGGAGTGAGCATCCGGCAGGGCTGTCTGTACGGTTCGAATCCACTGATGTCCCGGAACAGAACTCTTCAGCGGGCGAACCTGGCTCCTTCGCTGGCCCCGATAAAGCGGGTGTCCAGCGGTGGTGTGTCTTCCAGAGCGATATTCCCCTCGATCAACTTCTTGTAATAAACTTCCGGTGTTTTATGGAAGCTCTTTCTAGCGATCTTGCAATGCAGGTAAACCCGCTTGCCGTTGTAGTCGGCCCAGACCGAGCGGTTTATTTGCTCGTTGCTGACCGGGCAGAGTACCTGAGCCGTCTTTTCCACTTCGTCAGCATGCTTCAGCGCTTCCAGATACTGTTCAGGCCCGGCCAGAAACTCCTGCCTGGCCAGTTCACAACTGAAATAGACAAGTTTTCCTTTGTAGCCGGCGGAATAATCTTCCGAGGCCGACTGGCCGGTAACCGGACAGACTCGCGCGAGAACAGGTGTGGCAGTCACGGCAAGCGCGACGATAAACAGCGTCACAGCTTTTATGGATCTCATAGCGAGCCTCCTTAGGCCAGGCTTCATTATTGGATGCCGAGGTTCACCCTCGATGCGGGGAACAAATTTCGACAACATTCCGCCAGAGCAATATGACACTGAAACTTCTTCTTAACTGTACAATAATGTCTACATTAAATAAGGTCAAGTTTTTCAGTTTTTATTTGTAAACAGTGTGCCTGAGTTGCCCGATCCGGATTGTCCGGTTAGTTTAATGATGCAAATAGAGCCGGTATCCATGTTCGGAGGCAAGGGATGAAGAAGCGCCTGATGTTGCTGGCAGTTGTTACCACAATCGCCGGACTGCCCGTGTGGAACTTGCGGGCGTATCTGTTGTTGCCCTGGTACGAGCGCAAGTTTGAACGTCAGTTCCCGGTGACTCGGATTGACAGCGCTTCGCTGGCGGCCCTGCTTGAATCCGGCCCCGGGGGACTGCTGCTGCTCGATACGCGCTCGGTGCGGGAGTACCGGATGAGCAGGATCGGCGGGGCGCAGCAGGTGGACTGGCAGATTAATGAGGAAGAGTTTAACCGTCGCTACAGTGCGATTGTGCGGGGACGTTACGTGGTGCTTTACTGCTCAGTGGGCTACCGAAGTTCCGCAATGTTGCAGCGGCTGGGCGCCTGTATTCAAAGTGCTGGCGCACTGCGGGCGGCAAATCGTAACGGTGGCATTTTCGGCTGGTACAACCGGGGCCTGCCGGTGGTGGACTCAGCCGGCGGAGCCACGGACAATATCCACCCATTCGACAAAAAATGGGGCCAGATGGTAAAGCAACGATAGTGAATTGAACAATTGATTGGAATACCTGTTAACCGAAGGACCCCAAATTGAAAATCCGTAACCTGCAACTAGACGACTTCTTTCTGCTTAACGAACTGGACTGGAGTCCGCTGCCGAAAGAGCGCGACTCGATTTACCTGCTGATGGCGCTGGAGCAGCAGCCCTGCTCGTTTGTAGCCCAGGACGATGACGGTGTTTTTGGAGGAGTGCTGCTGGCCAGCCGCGGCGCAAGCGGGGACTCGATATATGTCAATCATCTGCTGGTGGATGAAAACGCCCGTGGGCTGGGCCTGGGGAGCAAGCTGATGGCGGCGCTGGAAAGCTTCGCTGTCTCGGCCGGTGTAGGGCGGATCTGGCTTCTGTGCGGGAGCGAAACGGTGGACTATTACCAGTCAAAGGGATACCGGGAGAGCTATAAATTCCTCACTCCTGAGCTGAAGCGATACCTTCGCAATACAAAGCGCGTGCATGCAATGGCGAAATATTTTGAATAGCATAATACACCAGCTATCTTATGACGGGTCATAGCAATATGCAGGCCATGCGTAACTCCCGGGAAAAGAGGGACTAAAACCGTTGACCGTATTTACTCCTGATTGATAAAGGTTGCGCAAAATGTAAATTTACAAATATATTAGCTGTTTACTCCTGAATTTGATTGTTTATATCCTAATAGGTTGCCGCTTTAACTTTCCTGAACAGTCTCCCACGAGGAGGACCGCAATGAGTACATCCGCACACGGCAGCAGCACCAGCAGACGTGACTTTTTCAGAAAAAGCTCCCTGGCAGCAGCCGGAGCAATGGCCGGTTTCTCGATCATCCGCAACAGCTACGGGCAGAGTGCCGATGAGATCAAGATCGGCGTAATCGGCTGCGGGGGCCGCGGCACCGGGGCGGTGGACAACTGCCTGAACTCCTCGCCCAATATCAAGCTCGTTGCGATGGCGGACCTGTATCAGGACCGCCTGGATAACAGCTACAAAAACCTGACAGATCCCAAGCGCGACGGTGGGGCGCTCAAAAATATCGCCGTTGACAAAGAGCACATGTTCGTCGGTTTCGATGCCTACGAGAAACTGCTGGCCACCGATATCGATCTGGTGATTCTGGCCACACCTCCCGGTTTCCGTCCCTTGCAGTTCGAGGCCGCGGTCAAGGCCGGCAAGCACATTTTTACAGAAAAGCCCGTGGCGGTTGATCCTGTCGGCATCCGCAGGTTTCTTGCGGCCGGCAAGTTGGCAAAGCAAAAAGGGCTGGCCGTGGTGGCAGGCATCCAGCGCCGTCATGAGAAAGGTTACCTGGAGCTGATGAAGAGGGTCCACGACGGCGAAATTGGTGAAGTGGTGGCGGCCCGCGCATTCTGGAACAGCGGCGGCGTCTGGGTCCATCCCCGCAAGCCGGAATGGGACGACATGGAATACCAGACCCGCAACTGGTATTATTTCTGCTGGATGTGTGGAGATCATATTGTAGAGCAGCACGTGCACAACCTGGACGTGGTCAACTGGGCGATGGGCTCGCACCCGATCAAGGCTGTGGGCAACGGTGGCCGTCAGGTGCGCACCGGCAAGGACTACGGGAACGCCTGGGACCATTTCACTATCGATTTCGAATACGAGAGCGGCGCCCACATGTTAAGCATGTGCCGTCACTGGGAAGATTCCGACCGTCTGGTTGCCGAATATCTGCAGGGAACCAAGGGCCGCACAGACACCACCAGCGGCCGCTATATTATCAGAGGAGCCAAAAACTGGCGTTTCCGCGAGGAAGCAGTCAATCCCTACGTGCAGGAGCACACCGACCTGATCAACTCCATCCGCAACGGCACCCCGCTCAATGAGTCGGAAACAGTGGCCCACGCCACGATGACAGCGATCATGGGCCGCGAGGCTGCTTACACCGGTAAGGAAGTGCTCTGGGACGATATCATGGCCAGCAATCTGGACCTCACTCCCAAGGCCTATAAATGGGGAGACTTACCTGTACAGCCTATTCCAATGCCCGGAAAGCCCAGAAGTTGATTATAAACAGGAATGAATCCGAACGGGATAACTATCCAGACAGAAGGCAGGAGAAGGAAAGCAGATGAAAAAGACGATTTTCACCAGGCTGGTCCCGGTGCTGTTGGCCGGTATGTTTGTCGCCTGCGGCGCAAAAACGGACATAAACGATTTGCCGCGGGAGAATTTTACCCAGAAGATTCCGGGCACGGATGTCGAATTCGAGATGATCTACGTGCCCGCTGGCGAGTTCACGATTGGCAGCCCCGGGGATGAGCCGAATCGAGAAGAGGACGAGGGTCCGCAGCGCACGGTAAAAGTGGGAGCCTACTGGATCGCCAGGTGCGAGGCTACCTGGGATCAGTACGACCAGTACGCCTTCGTGGACGATCCCAACGTGATCGACGCGGTCTCGGTGGCCTCGCCCAAGCTCAATCCCACTTTCGCCCGCAACCTTTATAGCTGGTTCAAGCAGCAGATGTTGCTGTGGCGGAACGAGCAGCTGGACGCGATTACGCACCCCAGCCCGTTCTATGCCGACTACTACCACGGTATGGGCCGCGGCAGTAAACCGGTAATCGGGGTCAGCAAGCTCAATGCGCGCATGTACTGCGACTGGCTGAGGAAAAAAACCGGCCGCCCGTACCGTCTGCCCACGGAAGCCCAGTGGGAGTATGCGGCCCGCGCCGGTACCAGCTCGATGTACTATTTTGGCGCTGACGACAGCCGGCTGGACGACTACGCATGGTACGAGGCCAACAGCGATTACGAGACCCAGAAGGTGGGGCTGAAGAAGCCCAACGACTGGGGGCTTCACGACATGCTGGGCAATGTCTGGGAATTCACCTACGATTACTACGACCCGGAGCAATACAGTAATCTGCGCGATGGCGAAAAAGACCCCGAGGGTCCGGGCTACGGCAAGGGCTTCAAGGCCGGTCTGCGCGGCGGCAGTTGGGATGATTTCCCCGAAGACCTTCGCGTGGCCAACCGCCTGGAGCAGCAGGACATCTGGAATGAGCGCGACCCCCAGCGTCCCCGTGGCGCCTGGTGGCTGATCGATGCGATCACGGTCGGGTTCAGGGTTGTTATCCCGGCAAAATAGTTCCCGGCTTTGATAGCAATATACAAAAAGAGGCGGCCTCATTAGGAGGCCGCCTCTTTTTTATGGATGATACGGATAAGTTACAATGTCCGGAGGCGGAGCAGATATTGTCGAAATCACCGGTGTCCAGTATCGGCGTGGATTTCTCAGCCGCTACCGTTGCCTTTGTGATTTTTCAATCTGTTTACTGGTTTATTTGGGGCCGCCTCGACCATGGGTACAGACATAACACTTTCCGGTTTTCGCCCGCCGCCGAGACCAGTGAGACTGAACCCATCCACCATCGCCCTCAGTTCCGCCACCTGCCCGTTGAGCTCCTCGGCCACACTGGCGCCCTCTTCGCTGTTGGAGGCGTTCTGCTGGGTTATCTGGTCCATATCGGCCACTGACTCGTTGAGCTGGTTGATCCCCAGGGCCTGCTCACCCGCGGCGGTGCTTATCTGGGAGATCAGATCAGCCACCTCGTTGTTATTCTCGATAATCTCTTTCAGGGAACCACCGACTTCTTCGGTAATCACCACTCCGCTTTCGGCGTTGTCCACGGCCTCTTTAATCAGCTCAGCCGTGCTTTTGGCTGCTTCCGCGCTGCGCAGGGCCAGGTTGCGCACTTCCTCGGCCACCACGGCGAAACCCTTGCCCGCCTCGCCGGCTCGCGCCGCCTCTACCGCCGCGTTCAGGGCCAGCAGGTTGGTCTGGAATGCTATCTCATCAATAGTCTTGACTACTTTGGCGGTCTCACTGCTGGAGGTTTTGATCCTGTCGATAGCCTGCGTCATATTTTCCATCGCCTTATGGCCACTGTCGGCCGCCGCTCTGGCCGAGAGGGACATTTCTTTGGCCCTCTCGGCGTTGGCGGCGTTCTGGGTGGTCATCGAGGACATCTCTTCGAGACTGCTGGAGAATTCTTCCAGCGAACTGGCCTGATGGCTTGCTCCCTGGGCAAGGGCCTGGTTGCCGGTGGCGATCTGGCTGCTGGCCGAGCCGACCTGCTCCACGGCCTCGCTGACCTGCCGCAAGGCATCGTCCAGTGAGGAAACAGTGGAATTGATATTCTCTTTCAGCTCGTTAAGCTGTCCCATGTATTGACCGCTTACGCGCCGGGTTAAATCTTTGTGCGCGGCGGCCGCAAGCACTTCGGCGCTTTCCTGGATCGGCTTTACTATCGCGTCCAGCAGCTCGTTGATCCCATCGACCATTTTACCGTAATCTCCCTCGAAAGCTGAGGCGTCGGCCCTGGTGTCCAACTTGCCATCGAGCGCCGCCCTTGTAAGCTGACCCACCTCCGTGTTCATCGTGCGGAGGCTTTCCACCATCCGCAACATCGCCTTGCCCAGCTTGTCGCGTTCGGAAATAACCTTAACCTCGGTGTTTAGATTGCCCCTGCCGATTTCCTCGGCGGCCTGGGCTTTGTCGCCCAACACCTCGACAAGCTTGATAAACGAACGGCCAACTCTGCCAATTTCATCGCCTCTGCCTATCAGTTTTTCGCTCTCCAGGCGGTCTTCCTCACTAAGCTCGATATCGCCTTCGGCCAGTTTATCCGCCTCGCGGCTGATCCACATTACCGGGTTAATGAATATTTTTTTGGCGAAGATGAGGAACAGAGGTATCAGGGCCAGCATCATCACGGCCGCAAAAGCCGACATCCTGGTTGAGGCTCTTTCGATCGAGTCCACCCGCTGTGAATCCAGTGTTATCCGGTAGATGGAGTTCACTGAGCCTTCCTGCCACTCATCGTGGCATTGAGTGCAGTATTCGGTGGTTATAACCGGATGGTAGAAAGTGCTCAGCGCCCCGTTTTCAGTCTGTATATCCGCTGTGAGCCCCACGGCCAGATTGTCGCTGGTACCCACCATGCTGGAGTCGGAGGAATACCTTGTCTGCCCGTCGGGGCCCAGCAGGGAGAACTCGGTAATGTCCTCGATTTCAGCCGCCTTTTCGAGCACGCTCTGGAAACCCTCCATGTTTCCACCGCGCAGCAACTGGAAAGAGGAAATAAAGACTGTCTCCTTCAGATCCTTGCCATAATCGCTTATTACCTTTTCGATCTGGGTGTTTTTCCGGTTGTCGATAAAGAAAAAAACCGCCAGTATCAGCAGGCAACTACTTACGGAAAGTATACCGATTTTTGTCGCAATTGAGGAGTTGTTGATCCGTTTCATAAATATCATATCTGGTTTCCCGAGTTCAAAAGGTTAAAAATAATTGTATTTTCAGGATAGCCGGAAACAGCAACTAACAAGTGATTCAGCAAAAGAGGTGCCATCTGCCGACGCGATTGCAATAGCATGAAAACACTTATCTTATCATTTGCGCGACTCAACTGAGCTCTGACTGTATTCGCACATAAGTCACTGATTGACGGGCGGAATCACACATCTTTGGAATTGGATAATGTTTATTAATAGTATGTAATTGCAGCTATCTTGTAATGCGCACAGGGGAAGTTGACCTTGTCCGGCGCAAAGCCCCGGCAGCGCCAACCACCGGGATGCCAGGGACTGCTACCATGATGAGGGGAGTGGTGCGAGAAGCAGATCGGTGAGCCAGGTTACAACCCCGGATAGTTCTCCGGGCAGCTACCGTTGATTATATCTTGCAGCAGCAGCAGGATATCGCCTGCTGAAAATAGACCATCATTGTTCCGGTCCAGCCCGGCCAGAGTTGTATCCCGGCGGGCAGCGAGCAGCATCCCCAGCACATCGCCCACCCCCACGCGGCCGTCACTGTCCCAGTCGCAGCCGAAGCCCAGTGCCGCCGCCAGCGGACGGGGGCCATAATGGGGAACCGGCGCACCCCACTCCAGTGCGCCCAGGTCGGGGGCGGCGCCGGTGTGAGAATCGTTGATACCCGGAATCAGCAAGCCCGCATCCACCGCGGCGGAGCCGGGGGCAAGCCGAAGGTCGGCAGGGGCACGCTCGGTCAGCGCCGGGTTTGGGAACTCAGGATCATTTGCGAACACGCCCATATCCACCAGCACGGCGTGCTTCATCTGGGTCTTCTCCCTAAGCTCCTCAATCGAGTAGGTTTTGATATTGCCCAGCTTGGCCAGAAAGTCAATTCCGATGCTACCGATCCCCTCGTAGTCGATACTGGTGGTGCTGTCGGCCCGGTAAAACTCCATCGCCCTGCCATCGCCGCTGCCGTAGTTGCCGAAACTGCCGCCGCCCTGCCCGCCGATAGACAGGTTGTTGCGCAAATAAGCGTACACCGGATCGTGAATTATCCGCAGGCCATCGCCCACTTTTACAACCGTGTTGTGCAGGATCACATCGCCCTGGCTATGGCGCGAGAGCTTGTACGGGCAGTCGATAATGTTGTACATCACGTTGCGGATAAAATATGTGGGGCCGCCCAGCGAGGGCTGGCTGGAGAGTCCCATGAAACAGTTTGTCAGCCGGTTGCGCATGATCCGGCAGTTACCCATGCAGAAATCCGCCTCGATCCCGTCATCCAGACCATTGTAGATATCGTTGTTGTAGATGTCTATGCAGTACTGGTCCGCCGCCCTGCCGTCCTCCAACGTGGAGATGCAGTCGCGGTAACCGCTGACCCGGTTATAGCAGATAACGTTGCCGGGGCCGGTAAGCTGGATTCCCTCGCCCACGTTGTTGCCGCTGGCGCCCATGTTGTCCGCTTCCCAGGCTATTGTCCAGGTTACCACATTGTCTGCTATGTAGCAGTTTTTCGCTCCGGGCGGATTAGCGGCTGTTATGCCGTAAGTGGCGGTAACTTTGCAGCGCACCACCGCGCACTGCTCGGCGGCGATCAGGTCCACCTTGCCGCCCACGGTCAGGCCGTCAATAATAACATGCTTGCTGCCCCTTAGAGAGAAACCGCTGAACACCGCCGCGCTGTCCGGGTGGCGGGAGGCCGCGCGGATCACCAACGGCTTTCCAGCAGTACCGTTGGTGTAGACAGACCCCAAGCCGTAGTTTCCGGGAGCGAGCAGGATCACATCGCCCGGCTGGGAGTTGTACGAGATAGCGGAAAAGGTAGATGGGCTGGCGCTCTTGACTACCGAGTCAGCCGAAGCGCGGGGCACGGCCCGTGTGCGGACGCTGATTGTGCGCACTTCCGCTCCGCCGTCGGGGTCGCTCAGAGATACCTCAATCTCATATTCGGTGTCCTCTTGCAGATCAAAAATGCTGCCGGAGAGCTTGTCGCTCCAACTGAACGGAACGCTGCTGTCCACGCTTTGTCCGGCTGGTATGCGACGTAGCGGCATAGCCTGCCGCCACTGTCCACCTCCGGCCTTCTGGTAGCGGACCGTGGCGGTGGCATTGAGGTTGTTATCGCCGGCTATCTCCCAGACCACGGCCAGGTTGATAATCGTGGGATATGGCGAGCTCAGCGCGCCCGGCGTTGTATCATCCTGGGCCAGCAGGGGAACAGCAAGCAGGGCGGTGGCCAGCAGGATTTTTTGTCGTAAGCCGATACCCTTGGTCATAAAATACTCTCCGGATTTTTTCGGGGTGTTGTGGATATGAAGAGAATTATATGGTTCGGCGCGGCGGAGGTAAAGGCTGACGGTAATTCGTCAGGGCATTGAATTTAGCGGGGTGATTGTTATGTTGTGGCAGGTACTTGAAACCGTAAAGCTAACCAAGCGGAGAAATGATGGCTGATTACGTGATGGATCTGCGCAAACTGGTGGGGACCCGTCTGCTGTACCTGCCAGGGATGCGAGCGATTATTGTCAACGGGGAGGGAAAAATCCTGCTTCAGCGCCGCACGGATACACATACCTGGGGGCTGCCCTCGGGGAGCAGCGAACTGGAGGACTCGGCCCTGGACACTTTGAACCGCGAAGTGGCCGAGGAAACCGGCCTCGAAGTTCTGGAGGCTGAACCGATGGCGCTCTATTCCGGCCCCGGCCAGCGGGTAACTTACCCCCACGGAGATATGATCCAGTGTTTCTCGATTGCGTTCGTGGTGCGTAAATGGGCGGGTAATCCGGTGGCCGACGGGGTGGAGGGCAGTGAGCTGGGCTGGTTTCCGCCGGATGAGTTACCGGAGGACACGGTGGGATTACATAAGGATACCGTGGCGGATTATCTGGCGTGGGACGGGAAGTTTATGCTGCGCTGATCTGCCTGGGAAGGATAAAAATTACTATTTAACGTAGGGGCACGGCATGCCGTGCCCCTACGTAGTTTTCCCTACTGAATTACCGGGCGTTAAACAGTAAAATTATCACACGCGACTATTGACTCAAAAACCTTGATACTGCCCTCGGGATTTTTCTTTACCGACTGGCCCAGCTCCAGGCCCAGCGGCCCCTTGAAGCCCAGCTTGTGGATAGCCTTGAACACGTTGCGATAGTTGATCTCACCGGTGCCCGGCTCGTGACGGCCCGGCACATCGGCAAGCTGGAAATAGGCAATCTCATCGTAGAACGTGCGGATGTTGTCGATCAGGTTGCCCTCGGTAACCTGCTGGTGGTAGATGTCGAACAGGATTTTAATCTGCGGGCTGTCCACCGCCTTCATGATCTCGTAGGTCTCATCGCTGCGGGCCAGGAAATAGCCGGGGTGGTCTGTCAGGTTGTTCAACGGTTCCAGCACCAGGGTCAGCCCCGTGCCGTCCACAATATCCGCGGCGCGTTTGAGGCTCTCCACCACCCAGGCGCGCTGAAGGCCCCTGTGGGGCTTGTCCATGCCGGGGCCGGTGATAACCGTGCACCACTGGTTGCCGGTAATTTTCTGGTAGGTTACAGCTTTCCTGATCTGCTCCAGGAACGCCGGGCGCTGCTCCGGATTGACCATCCCGGCCCGGTCCCAGCCGGCGGGGTTGGCCACAAACACGCCCATGGTCATTTTAAGCTTGTCTATCCGGGCCCTGAGCTTCTCGGCGCGGGAAAAGTCCCAGTTCATCAGCCCGTTGAACTCAAAAGCGCGGAACCCCCACTGGGCATACTCGTCCAGCCGGTCAATCGGGTCTTCGATATGGCCCATCAGACCCAGGTTAGGGGCGTAGAGCAGCTTGAAATTGTGTTTCGGCGCGGCAGCCGCCACCCTGCCTGTTGCGGCGATCCCCGCCGCAATTCCGGCTGCGGCCAGGGCGTTTTTTTTCAGGAAATCCCGTCGGTTTATCATTGTAAATCCTCCGAATTTCTGATTAGTCCGCTGCAAGGTTCTTTAGCCAAGTTGACCCATCACGATTGCGACACCGGTGAGCAGGACGGCGAACACCGTGGCAACCACCATGCTTTTCTGGATGCTCTTGCCCTTGGAGAGCATGCCCATCCATGCGGGCAGGATAGTGCCGCCCAGCAGGCCGATTGCGAAGATGATAGCGAAAGCGCTACCCTGAAGTTCAGGCAAGACGTTGGTGAATGTGACGCCCACGACCGTGGGGAAGATCGGGCCGAACATCAGGCCGGTCACAACCACCGCTACACCTGCCATGGCGCTGCTCTTTGTGGACGACATGATAAAAATCGAGACAGCGGAGACCGCCGCCAGGATGGTGATCGCCATCGCGCCGTTGGCCGGGTTGATCAGAGTAGAGCCATTAGCTGAGAAGACAGCCAGCGAGCTGATCAGCCGGGAGACCATCACGGAGATCCAGAACGCGGACAGCACTCCGGATGCGCGTCCCTCGCTGTAGCCGACACTGGTCAGGTAGGTGGTGATCCAGCCACCCATCGAGACCTCCAGGCCCACGTAGCAGAATAGCGCCAGGGCGGCAACCAGCACGAACGGGTTACCCAGCAGGGCGAAAGCCTGGCTCAGGCTGAACCCGCCGGGGCTGAGCTCGGGGTAGCTGGCGCTGAGGCCGAACATGATACCGGCCAGCACAACAACCGCGATAATGCTGACTGTTTTTTGCAGGCCGATCCGGTTAACCAGGAAGATAGCCAGGAAGGGGGTGAAAAACGCACCTAAGCCGAAAAACATGTTACCCAGGTTAAGCGCCGCGGGCGCGTTCTGTCCCTCGAACAGCACGATTGAAAGCAGGGTGTTGCCCACTGTGTTGACACACATCCCGCCGACACCGAGCAGAATGCAGGCCACCACGGCCGCGCCGTAGCTCCGCGCCATGCCCAGCATCATAATCGCAATGCCGGAGAGCAGGAAGCCCAGGATAGCAAAAGGCTTGTGGCCCCAGGCATCGACCAGCGGCCCGATCAGCAGGACCACGAAAATACTGGTGAACATCAGCGTGGAAATAAGACCGCCCACCTTGACATCGTCGATCCCAAGTTTCTCGGCCAGCTTGATTTTGACCGCGCCGATCAGCGAGAACACGACTCCGAGAGAGAATACGGCGAGAATAGCGACCAGTTGAATCATTGACTGCCTCCGTGGGAAATGACCTGGTGACCCTGCTGCGGAAAGAATTAAATATTATTATCAAGTGTGATGCAGGTAATATTTAACTACCGTGGGCGATCTAACAAGAAAAAAACCAATATAAGAGCAATAAACGCCAGCTTTAGTGCCCCGGCCAGGCTCATCGCCTGCTATCCTGCCTCCCGCAAGCTTTGACATCCCCGCCGAATGTGCTTAAGATGATTGTTTACAATTAATCTGGATGGATAACGCACGCAACTCCGGGGGGAGAGATATGCCGCTGTATATCGCCTACCTGGCCCTGGTGGGCCGGGTGCTGCTGACAGGCTACGAGCGGATTATTTTCAAGCAGGTCGGTACCGGCTCCGGCAGCGAGGAGAGCGTGTTCCTGATTTTCATCACCGGAACGCTGCTGTTGATACCGTTCGGTTTTTTTATTGATTGGCCCACAAGCTGGGGCTTCCTCTGGATTTGCGCGCTGGCCGCACTGGCCTATACCGTTCAGACAGTGTTCTACATCAAGTCGCTGAGCCATGGCGAGGCCTCGCTGGTGGCCCCGCTGTATTATTTCAGCGTTTTTTTTCTGCTGGTGCTCTCGGTGGTGTTCCTGGATGAATCGTTCGGGGTGATGAAAATTGGCGGGCTGGTGATGTTGGTCTACGGCGCGTCGTTTCTGCACAAGAAGCAGAGTATCCTGCACTCGCTGGCTGCCCTGGCTTCCGACAGGGCCTGCCAGTATATGATTATCTCCTCGCTGCTGGTGGCGCTGGGCCGCACACTGGATGCATTTATGATGCGCAGCGTGCATCCGCTGGTCTACACGCTGGCGATCTGCCTTTTTACCGACCTGTATCTTTTTATCTGGCTGACTGTCACAGGCAAGTTGGGCTCGGCCAGGGAGATGTTCCGCACAAAGCTGGGGACCGGCACAATTGCCGGGGCGGTGGACTGCTTCAGTTATCTGCTGCTGCTGATCGCGATCTCAAGGATAGAGGTCAGTGTAGCCGAGCCGGCCAGTATGCTGGGGATGGTGGTCACTGTGGTGCTGGCCCATTTTATTTTCGGCGAGCGGGTCAGGCAGCGGCTGCTGGGGGTGACAGTGATGTTTTTCGGGGCGTGGTTGCTCTTTGTCTGAAATGCCTCAATACGCCGCCACTCGCTTATAAGTCTCCATAATCCGGCTGAAAGTGGCAAAATCAACATCGTCCGGTATCGAGTGGTCGGAGGCGAAAATATAGCCGCCACCGCTTTTGAGCGACGGCACCACCCGCTCGATCTCCGCTATTATCTCTTCCGGAGTGTTCCACAACACGGCATTCAGCCCACCGTGCAGCACCAGCGTATCTCCCCAGATGCGCTTGACTTCCAACGGGTCGATTCCCGACTTGACCTCCAGCGGGTTGAGGCAGTCGATCCCGATTTCGTGGAACTCAGGCAGGAACGGGCGGATATCTCCACAGGAGTGCAGGCGAACTTTAATCCCCCGGCTGTGGGCCCACTGAACCGCGCGAGCGTGATAGGGCTTGAGCAAATCGCGGTACATCTCCACTGACATGAACTGCCCCAGTTTAAAACCCAGATCATCGTACCAGGTCAGCACGTCGAACTCGTAACCGGCATCCCACACCATCTCCAGCAGCGCCAGCGAGACCTCGAGGTAATGGCCGAACATATCCTGGCACCATTCGGGGTCATCGAGCAACGCCACCAGCAGACGTTCCGTGCCCAGCATCCAGCTATGGGTCACATCGAACCCGAACCAGGCCAGGGCCTCGAACCAGTCGCCCCGCTGGCGGCAAACGCGGTACTCGCGTTCGAGTTTTTTCCAGTCTATCCTGTCACGCGAGGGCGTCATCCGCTCCCGGGCCTTGTGCCAGGAATCCTTGTCGGTCACTGTGTAACCGATGAATTCCGGTGTGCCGCCGTGATGGTTCCACTGCCTCATGGTTACGCCCCATTCGGTACTGCGAAGGGTGTATTCATCCGTGCGCTCCAGCACCTTCACAGGGTAACGCGGGCTGTTGTCGACACAAATCCTGTAAACCCGGTCCAGCCCGAAATATTCCTCCCAGGCCATGCCTTCCGGAAGCCCCTCGCGGTGCCAGCGCTCGATAGTGCTATCCCAGGGGAAATCGAAAAACGGCGCCCGGTCGGCTTCGCGATGCGCATATGTGAGGCTCATCCGTTCACGGGTTGTCATTTCCAGCATCATGTTCCTTTAACCCTGTAAGTTTCCCGTCAAGATAAAAACCGTCTTTTATAAATAATCAATTTCTTTGCTGGTGCAATTATTCTTTTATCCGGCAGACAGCCATTGGAAGATTACTGTTCGGATATTAGTTGAGATAATGTGTAAATAATGATATAATAACAGCAGGGATGATTAACACCTTAGTGGTTCTGGTCATTTTCACTTATGCTGAAGATTCCAATCTTCTGGCGAGAAATGTCAATATGACAGCTAAACCCCTGGCGTACAGTGATGAAAAGGCCGCCAAGCTGCGTGAATTGCTGACCCTGGTGGACGATTCCGAAATCTCGTCGATCAAGAGCACGGTTGCCGAGTTGATCCGATTGATCAATGACCCAAAATCCAGCGCCAATGATCTCAAAGAAGTTATCCAACTCGACCCACCACTGACAGCCAAGCTGCTGAAGCTGGCGAATTCGGCATATTTCGGGTTTTCCAGGACGATCGGAGACCTCAAGGATGCGGTGGTCTGTGTAGGGTTCAACGAACTGAAAGAGCTGGCGTTGCACCAGAAAATCAGCCAGCTGTTCAACCAGGGCGATCCGTTTGCGGGCTATTCCAGATCGCTGCTCTGGAAACACAGTGTAGCCGTGGCTGTCTGTGGCAAGCTGATCTATACAAGGGAGTTGGACCAGTTGGGCGGCAACGCGTACGTGGCCGGGCTGTTGCACAATATCGGGATCATTATCGAGGACCAGTTTCTACTCGATTCATTTTTCCAGATACTTGACGAGTACGGATCGAGAGATGTTAATTACGCGGATATCGAGCAGAAAATTCTGGGTTATGACCACACGGATATAGGCCATGCGTTAGCTATCGACTGGAATTTTCCTGAGGAAACCGCCATTGCGATCCAACGCCATCACTCGCCGATTCCGGTCGGCAATGACGCGGCTGAACTGACTTATACGCTTTATATCGCTGATTCTCTCTGCCATAGTGATAATATCGGTTTCGGTGACTCCGCCAATAAAAATTTCGAATTATTCCAAAATTGTATCGATAAGCTTAACAGTATCGCCAAAGCAAAAATAAATGATCAAAAGCTGGAAGCGATAATGGAGGAAGTCCGGGATAATATCGTCAGGATGGAGAAAATGGGCTGGTTCTGATTTTTTTACCAATAAATCGGCAATGCAAAAGGGGAGGGCCTTTGCGGCCCTCCCCTTTTGCATATGAATTATCGGCCAGGTTTAATCCCGGGTCCATTTCTCCGCGTTTTTCAACAAAGTACGGGCCTCGCTTTCGCTCCGGCACTGGGTGCCGATCAACACTCCCCTTGAGCTGATACTCTCCAGCACTCCCTGCACATCGTTGGGGTCCATTCCCTGCAACAGCAGCAGCTTGCCCTTTTCCTGAATCCGGCGGTACATCTCGAACCATCCGGGCGAGCCGGTGCCGGGGTTGCCCGCGCCGGGCACCCACTGGATACCGCTGAGTCCGGGGATATCGAGCAGCATGTCCAGATGCTGGATTGCATCGGGGCCATCCAGATGGTACAGGCTGCCGCCGATATGGTCGATTTCAGCGGTGAGATGCGGTGTGACAAACTCGCCGAACATCTCCGGACTGAGCATGGCGCAAAAGTCGCACTGCACATCACAACCGCCATCGGGGAACCAGACAAACATCCAGTTGGTGCTGCCCTGCTGGTAGCGGGTGATTATTCCGTACATCTCGTCGTAGGTTTCCAGCCACAGCCTGTTAACTTTGTCCGTGGCCAGTTTTACTTTCTCCGGCGAGTCGATCAGGTCGTAGAGCAGGTCCTGGGTACCCCTGAGGTGGCAGAGAATGTCGAAAACGCTGTTGAGATCTGCTAGGCCGGCGAAATACTTTCCCCTGCCCCTCTCGGCGGCCAGCCCGGCCAGCTCCATCGTGGTTTTCCACCAGCCGCCGGTTTTGTCGGCTTCCAGCTCCAGGATATCGTCGATACTCAGCCTGCCGGGCGGCTCGAACCAGACAGTGTCCTCGTTGATCCGTACCTTACAGCCCAGGTAGGCCGCCGGAGTACCCGGCCCCAGATTGATCCACATGTTGGGGATCATCTCCCCGCCGAAAAACGTTTTGCGGCAGTGGTCCTCCCACACATCGACAATCCGCTCCGGGTTGTCAATGTTGCGCGACATATGGAACGGGTCCCACTGGTCGCCCGTGGCCCCATCGCGGGGCGCGCTAACCTGCACCACACAGCGGTCGACAAGCTCACGGTTCCACCATGCCAGAATCCTTTCCCGGGCCTTATCCCAGTCCTGCTTAAATTCCACTCTTTCTTTCCCCTTAGATTCCGGTCAGTTCTTTCAGCTTGTTGAAAAAGGCGGATTTTCTTTCCGTATTGATGTTCCAGTTCACGGGCGGGCACTGGTAACCGTCGCGGTAATTGCCCTCTCCCGGATCGAAATAGCCCCAGGATGCATATTCGCCCACCGCGGCAAGCATGTTGTTATGGGGTTTGTCAAAATCGAAATGATCGTCCTCGTTGAACAGCACCGGCATCGGCTGCCAGCCTGGCACCCGCCTCACTTCGCGCACCATCTCCGCTATCCGGTTGGGATCCGAGACTCCGTTGCCGTGCATCAGGATAAAATCGGAGCTATGCACCACGTTCCGGCGCGCCACTGCTCCGCCGCCATAGCTGGTGCTTACAAGCAACCTTCGCCCGTTATGGGCAATACCCTTAACCCGTTCGATCAACTCGTGAACTCGCTCCGGCATAAGGATTTCATGCTCATAGCTCCTGACATTGCACTCGTTGTTCACCTCGATAACCACATTGGTCCAGCCGCCCTCCAGAATCCAGGCGCAGGCGTTATCCACCGCCCGGACAACAGCAGGCTCATCGGAAAGACGCTGATCCTGACCGAAATAGAACAGTCCCAGGATTACTGTCATTCCCAACTCATCGGCAAAATCGAATATTTTACCGAAACGCTCCACGTATGCCGGTTTGAGTTCACCGCTTGAAGTGAATCCCGAGTTGTGCCACGGCTGTTTTTGCGAGTACCCTTCGGGACTCCCGCCCTGGATGTTGACCGTGAAGGCCAGCAGGCCGTGGGCGCGCCAGGCGGGCATGGCGGCCATAAACTCACGGGTGTTACGCTCCGGGTCCCAGTGGCCGGTGTCAGGATACGCCCAGCGTTCCACAGTTTCCGCGTTGGCGTCATCGAATGCCCCCTGGATCATCCGGGAATTCATCAGCAGGCCCTCGATTTTCCTGCCGTCCCATCGGCGGCCCTCGTAGGTGGGGGTTCCGTTTACAGTCCAGCCTCCGCCGCTGATACCCACCACTGTTTTACCGCGTTTGTGGGTTGCCGTTGCCGCCGAAGCAACCGCTAAAGAGCCGCTCAGCGGCAGGGCGGCCAGACCTGCCATGCCAGTCCGTACGAATCGTCTACGACCGATTTTAGCGGCCATCGCCACCTCCAGTCTCAGGTCAAATATTTTCAGCCGTTCCAGTAAAAATTCCAGGCAGTGTCGTGGTAAAATTTCTTCAGCGTCTCATCGCTCAAATCCAGAGAATGGATTTTCCAGCGGCCCTGGCGCGAGGGATGGCTGGGGTAGTCCCAGTACTCATCGCGGGTCTCGAAAAAGCGCCAGCAGAGCTGGTACATCTCAAGCTCCGGGTCCATGTCGCTGCCGAAAGCGATCCTGTCGGCGAACTCGGTGATCAGCTCGCGGGAGCTCCAGGGCTGACGGCCCAGTTCGTTGATCCGCGCACTGACATCGCAGTAGAAGTTGGAGTAGGCTTCCAGCATACGGCGCAGCTCCGGGAGGTTCTCACCGCGGGCAGCGCAGTGGGCCGCCCAGAAGCGGGTGCCGGGGTGACGTTTGATCACATTTTCCTGCTGGGCCAGCACGTCCTCTTTTTTGGGGTGGCGCGAGGGATCGTTGAACGCCCAGTCGGGGTGGCGGATCAGTTCCTCGTAGCGCTCATTGAAACGGTCCAGGGGGATAAAAAACGCATCGGGGTCGGTGGCGTGGAAGATGAACGGCATATTCAGCTCACCGGCCAGCGAGTAGACCGGATCAAGACGCTCGTCGTCTATCCGCCACAGTGTTCCTTCCGGGTTTTTGGCGGTCAGGCCCATGTCTTTCCAGAACTTGAACCCCGCCAGACCCAAGTCGCCCAGCCGTTTCATCCATTCCAGAAAATGGTCCGGTTTGCCCGTGCGCTCCAGCTCTTCGAGATGATTCCAGATAACCACCTTGAAACGGTCGGGATAGGCGCCGCTGAAACGTTTGATATAGCCGGGCACTTCCTCAATCGGCAGCCAGGTAAGGGTTACGCAGGCCTCCAGGCCCGCCTTGTCCATCAGCTTCAGATATTTTTCGGCGGTCATGCCATTTACTTCGTCCAGATGCACGTGAGCATCCACCGCCCGATATTTTGGCCGTTCCGGGAGGTGAATTTTCTGGTTAAGCATGGTCCTTGGTTCAAAATCCTTGAGCAGGAGAGTGTCCTCCACCTCCACTTCGTCGTATGCGCCTTTCAATTCCTGATCCGCCATTTTATCTCCTTATTGCTTGCGAAAGGGCTGAAAGCAACCATATAATGAACCTGTATCGGCACTGTTTTTTTGTCCGTGAGGCTAAGTGCCGTGAGTTGATCGATTATTGTGAGAATATATAAGCACGTAAGTCTGGCACAACAATTTCGTCAGCCACAGGGAGGCAGGCAATGGATCGGCGGCACTTTATTTCTTTATCCGGCATCTCAATGGGGGCGGCCTGCACCGGGCGCGTCTCATCACAGGAAACCGTGGACGGAGCGCCAAATGCGGCTGGCGGCGCGGAAGGACGATACTTCCCGGCGGTTACCCACACCAGCCCCCTGGGTCACAAGGTGATTCACGACCGGATCACCCTGATAGAGCAGCTCAAGTATGAGGACTGGAACCCGAACCGTGACTGGAAGGATGACTCCAAGGTTTGGCTGTCCCACATATACAAGTGGGGCCAGCTTGTGGAACCGGTTCAGCGGCGGCCCGCGCAAATATTGGAGAACGTATACCTGCTCGGCCCGGACGACTACCATCAATGCATCTATCTCTGGGACACCGGCTCCGGCCTGCTGCTGATCGACCCAAGCTACGAGAGGTTCTCCCCCCTGATCAATACCCAGATCAGGCAGTTGGGTTACGAGTTGACGGACGTAAAGTGGGTGTTGCTGACCCACATGCACTGGGACCATAGCCAGTGTGTGGCCCAGTGGGAGGCGCGGGGCGTGCCGATTTACATTCACGAGGACGACCGGGGCTATATTACAGGTGAGCTTGACCTGGGTTCCAGGAGTCTGCCGATTAAACCTGTTAAGAATCCGATTACATTCAGCGGAGGGGAAACTCTCACGTTCGGTGCGCTTGACCTGCGTGCAATCCACACCCCGGGCCATACCCCCGGCTCGGCATGTTTAAGTTTCGACTGGGCCGGAACGCCGGGGTTGATCAGCGGAGATATCGTCCTCCATTTCGGCCGTCACGCCTGGATGGGCGCCGAATACTGCGTCTGGCCCCAATACCTGGCCAGCCTGTGGGCTCTTCACGATGACCCGGGCGCAGCGCGATGGCAGGCCCTGCTCCCCGGCCACGGGACAGTGGAACTGGAGGGCGCACCCGACACTATCTGGCAGGTGATGCAGGTAACCAGCTACATCATGCGCCAGCGTCAGGCAGGCAGCGACATCGACTGGATCGATCCCCACCACCTGTTCTGGCAGCTTAAGCAGGAGGGCAAGCCGGAACCGGAAGTGCTCAAAGCGTGATTGTAAAATGAACTGCATCGCAGCAAGCTATGGGGTATCTGGAAAATCCCCCTCAATCCCCCTTTCAAAAGGGGGAGGTCGCTTCCCCTCTTTGTCCAAGGGGGGCCAGGGGGGATTAATGCTTCTCATCCTGCAAATGAAACAGCTTATCCCGGAGAAAACTCCGGGGAATTCTTTTCGATTAAACGAATATTCAGGCCTGTTAATTGTAACTACATGATCTAATTACAGATATGCCCCTTAATAAAAAGTTTTGGAAAAAGAGAGGGGGAGTTTGAGGGGGAGAGAAAAGAACCTTTTTTAAAAGGTTTTGTCTCT
>SDBV01000399.1_pt1 | contig 61962 bp, 113 predicted proteins | sample 2277081 | NCBI WGS metagenome assembly SDBV01 (sample SAMN10402039, study PRJNA504765) | marine sediment metagenome | isolation source: marine sediment core GS10_PC15, 223 cmbsf | place: Arctic Ocean: Southern Knipovich Ridge | collected 2010
CCCCACAGCCTTCTCATCCTGCTTGCAGATCTTGCAGGTGTCTGGGTGCTTCCACTTACATTCGGTGCAGTTTTTAGTCATGTTTGTTTCTCCCTGGCTGCGCAGCCCTCTCGTAATCTATGCAGAACTTCGTCACCTATCTTTTTGGACTCTGCTAAATCATCTACAAGGAGACGGAAAGCCATCCGTGTCTTCTCTAATTCTTCAAAGGCTCGGGCAATTTCCATGTCCTGCTCCACCTGTTTAATCCGGAAGTCATGAGGAGCGTCATCATAGTGCACCGGCAGCATCTCGAAAAAACTAGAAGGAGCTTCAGACTCTTTCACCTTCAAATCAAGACAAAGAACTGTCAAAGTGACAGGCAGTCTAATAGGGAGTACTTGCAGCTCTTCAGGATCACAAACCATTCTCAATCCGTTTCCCATGAAAACGATGGTCTTCTCTCTTTCAACTGCTAGGATTATCCCGGTATAGCCGTCTTTATAAACTACTAGGTCGCCTCTTTTACCTCTCATTTCTTATCCTGCCTGTGCTTCTCAATGTCGTCCATTCGTTCTAGGTATCCTTGCTCGCCGAGTTCTTCCAGCTCTTGATAGTTCCAACCTCGTTGTTCGCAGTAATAACGGGCCATAGAGATGAGGTCGGACATTTCCTTCTTTTGGTTGGCTTCGCTGTAATAGGCGGTTTCTCCGTACCTTTTGGCTTTGTGATAGTATTCTATTACTTTGCCAAGTTCGTATGTGAGTACCATTAGAGTCTCTTCCGTCGTTTGCACTCCGGGAAAGTTCTCTACGAAACTAAAGTTGCTCGAAATCGGGGCACCGCAAACTACGCATTCTGTTCTAGGCATCTTTTACCTCCTTGCTTTATGAAATTCCTGCAACTCCTGCAGATCTTTAAGAGCCTTTATCGTTTGCTCGACCAAAGTCTGAGCAGAGATGGACATCACCTGGCGATAGGTGTTGAGCCCTGCCTGGTGGAACCGTATCAGATTCTCAGCCTCATATGGCATCGGATGATTTGCCATCTTTTCTCTCCCTCCAAAATTTTATCTTTCTCCTAAGAGCTTTACAGGAACCGCCAGAAGCGAAAAATGATTCAGGTAACGACGGCAGATCCCCCGCTAGTCTAGCTATGACGATATCTCCATCTGTGGCCACGCGTACCGGCAAAACCGGTAGCGGCGCCCGGAGAACGCTATCAAAATCTGACAACGAATTGCCTTTCTGATCAAGGAATCCGCCTGTCGCTACCCGAGCTTGCATGCCCGTTTTCCAACGGAGAAGCTTCTCCCGCTCCTCGCCATTACGCAGTTCAAGCGCTCCTTCCCCTTTATGCATGCATGCCATGGCGTAATATATTTTCCCATTTAGCATCACGAGCTTCCCATTAAACCGGGCCGCCCAGCTGATAGTTCGGTTCAGGTGCCGCTTCTTTGCCTTATCCGCCTTATTCATCGTTAAGCGGTCCACAATAGCCAGAATTTTTCTGTGTTAACTGATATGCTTCATTGGAAATATTTTGCATTTCTTTATGAAGCCACGCGATAAATACAGAATCATATCGAGTCTGCTGGCGGCTCCAGGAATGTTCATCGAGTCTTGATTGGATACCCTGAATATGATGATAATGATGGTTTTCTTCAGTTTCAGGCATTCTACCTCCGTTTTATAGCCCTTGCCCCCACTGCTCCCTGGTTTGCTCTATGAAATTCATGGCGCCGGAAAAGGAAGTGTAAAACTCAGCATCGGCCGGCGCATCAGCTAGAATCCGAGACCCCTGGTCGGCAAATTTGCCCTGGTAAGCTGGTATATCGTATCCGTCTGCGTTCATACAGTAAACAGACTCGTTTATCTTGGAACGATAAGCCCACCTGATCACCTTGCTCAATACTGTTGCAGGCACCTGCTTCTGCCTGTTTTGCTCGATAAGCTTTTCCTGCTTATCGTAAGCTGCCTTTGCTTTTTCTTCGTCAGTTTTCATCTTTTACCTCCATAGTTTCCTTGATTCGCTTCATGGTAGCCTTGTAGCCTTCCCTGGCTTGCTTTATGGCAATCTCATACCTTTCTTTGTCATACTTCCTGATAGCTTCGTAGGCTTTCTTGGCTGCCAAGGCACGCGGGTCTGCCAGAACTAAGGCCCGGCCGCGGGCGGCTTCGACTAAACCTAACTCGAAGACGGTTAACTTTGGATTGAATGCGGAGAGGAAGTACATATATCTGGCCAAAAGAGGAGCTGCCACCTTGGGAGTGGCTTCGCTATTTTCCCCCCGCTCCAACGCCTTAATAGCTCGCCCCAGGGCTTTATCTCGCCCAAATTTAGGAAGGAAATAATCTGACGGGCTACAAAAAGCAATTCCCCTCAGGATAGTATTGCCCATGTACGCCGGCACAGCCTTCCCCAAATTTCAAGTAGTAATAACTCTCCCTTCCCTCTATTCCCAAATGTTTAAGCTTCGCTTGGTTTTTCATCTTCTTTGCCTCCTTTTCTTATTGCATTAAGCCACCATGACGGGAAGGCTTTTCCCATCCGCTGGCGTAAGCTCCCGAATTGCCTGTCCAGGATATAGGTATCACAATAATCCATCTCGCTCCGGACTCCCCGTCCCGACATCTGGATAATAGTCTGTACCGCCTTAAGGAGATACCACCGGTCACCGCCCGGCATTTTCATCCTTGCCTTGACCTGCGGGTCGCCCATGCTGATATAGGGAACCTTGCAAATGATGACGCAGCGGCAGAAGTCATCACGCAGATCCACCCCGCGGTCAAACGATGGCGAGAGCATTACGAGCGGGTCCGGACTTCGCTTGAACTGGGAAAGCATCTGCTCTCGGTTTTGAGTATTATGGCTTGTGAACCGGTGGCCTTCGGGCCAATCCCCCAATTGTTGAAGCAAGTAATTTCGAATGGGATACGACGTAGTATGCACCAGGATTTTATCATTAGGATAGGCGTTCACAATGTCCATGACAGCCTTGGCCAGCTTCGGCAGTTCAATGTGCATGGTTCTTCTGGTGAGGTTCACCAGTGGATTGTAATAAACTGGCCGGTGATGAAGAGGAAATGGGCATTCTGACTCAGCATACGTCCAATCCTCGATGCCCATGTCATCGGCCATGGTTACCGGATCCAGGATAGTGCCACTCATTCCCAGAAAGCTCGTGGCATGTTTCCAGAGATACCGGTTAGCGTAATCTCGAACCCGCACCGGCTTAAACGTAAACACGGTATCCTTTTCCTTCTCTACCTCGGAAAAGAGCCAGGTATCGTTTACTTCCAGTTGAAAGGCTGTGAGCTTCCTTTCAAAGTTACGCAGCTGGGTAAGCTGGCGGTTGAGCTTTATCTCCACATCCGTCCAGCTATCTTCATGGATAAGCTCGAGCTGCTTTTGCATTGGACGTGCTATAGAATCGATATCTACCATGGTAACCCAGCTCAACCATCCCTGGAGGGAATGCGGGTCTTTCGGGAGCTCAAGGCTATACCGGTTCAGCTGGGTTGTGGTTATCTGAAGCTGGATGTGATTCATCAAATCACTTTCCATGGAATCAATTTCATCTATCACAATCAGGGTGGCTTCGTCGAAGCCTGCGGGGCCATTGACCTCTGTCAGGTAATAGCTGGAATTGAGAACAGCCAACGGCGCTGCCATAGCCTCTTTTTTAGCATAATAATAGGCGCAGTGCACTGGTTTCTTATCTTTCCCCACACAGCTTGAGGGAGTGCTGCAGGTACAATCCTCAGCGGTATACTCAGGGCCCGGATACCTGGCGCAGGGATAGTTGCTACGCCCTTTCATCGTCCGCGCCGACGGGAAATCCGCTAATATCTGGTCTTGCAGTTGCTTGGTCCGGGTAATATAAATGCACTTGTCCTTAAAATCACTTTCCGGTTTGCCAGAGAGCCTAGACAGCACTTCCCTCTCGTTCTTTCCCGCCAACCTGCTCTTGTGGACAGCTACACCGATCAGCGACTTGCCGGTACCAGTAGGCGCATCCAGCAGGAAGAACTTCTCCTGCGAGTGAGCGATCTTCTCTACCAGCTCACCCTGACCCGGGCGCCAGGCCGTGAATTTCGCGGGAAGGTTTAATTGTTGTGGAGTTTTCATCTTGATTTCTCCCACTCAAAATTATGGTGCTCGTGGTGTTCATAAGTTTCCCCGTGACGCTGGAAATTAAGATGCCTGCATAAAGTAGTTTCTTTCGCGGTCGAACCCGCTTTGGGATCCTTGGCCTCCAAGAGAAAAACATCTCCGCATTCCTTGCAAGTTAATGTGACAAAAGTCATCTTTTCTGCTCCCTTTTTGGCTTTATTTATTGGATTTCCTAGGTGGAACAGGTAATTAGGCTCGGATACCCTCGCTTGGAACGGATGGAACAGTACCTGGGGGGGTCGGCCTCCATCTCCCATCAAATCTTCGGAAAAGGAGGAGATGGGAGATGAACCCCTACCCCCCCAGGTACTGTTCCATCCGTTCCACTCATGACTATTTGTGCCTAAATAACTGTTCCACCTTTTATTGATAAATAGTGCCAAAAAGCCAGGAATAACTGTTCCACCTGTTCCACCTAGTTTTTCTGTTGTACCGTTTTCGTCAAATAACTGTTCCATCTGTTCCACCCTACTTTTTTTATTTTGTCCAAAAATGCGAAATAACTGTTCCATCTGTTCCACTACTTTGATTTCTGGCTACTTTTGGTGTCAATTAAAGCCTGCTGGTCTTTAATTTCATACGTTTCCATCTTAACGTTTGGATAATAGCGATACCGACCATGGGATAAGCCCCAGTGTATTTTGGGGATAAAGCTATACTCGATTTCTTCCTTGGAATGTTCACCGTCCAGTACCAAGGAAAGAACTACCACTGTGACCTTCTCACTCATAATTCAGACCTCCATATCAACGTTATTTGCATCTTCTTCGTCGCCCTCTGGAAGCAATAAATGACTACCATCTGGAAGCGCAAGAAGTTCATCAAAGTCTTTGCGGTCTTCCACTGGAACATAACGCCGCATCACCTTGGCCACTAACTTGTTATTCCACTTAATATAGCGAGCCCTGCCTTGCCCGGGCACCCGCCTGTTGGAGGTTTCAAAATGCAGGGACTTCAACTGCTTTCCTACCGAGCCGGGCTTCATCTCCATCTTGAACTCATCTGCCATCACCGATGTTATCAGCGCCGCAGAAACGCATTCCCTGCCATTCTCTTGAGCTACTTTCAAAAGACCCGCGATCACCCGACCGGTTGTGCTTTCGTTACGTTCAGCGATAAGCTCGGCTCCGTAATCTTTCATAAAGCTCCTGAACCGGTCTAATACTTCGGGCATGTCCTTAAACGGAATAGCAAAAGGCAGACCCACTTGCTTTAGCCGGGGCTCTAACGGGCCCAGGTCGATATCCTCGATAGCGTTGGCATCTATGCCACAGTAATGTTCCAATCTCCACTTGAGAAGCTTGCTGCGCAGATCCTGTGACCTGGCGTAAAACTTACTACCCAGAAGTGGGGGCATGTCTTCCCTGTCCGTTTCTTCCATGATGAACGTAAGACACCGGGCTTCCAGCGCCTTGTCAGTAAACGCACCTCGGGTAGCAAAGACTTTGGGACCATAACAGGGAAGTATTTCGAGATTGTCCGGATTATCACGGGAGCACCGAATTACCGGACGGTTCTTTTCAAACCCGCAATTAAGAATAGTAACTACCTCGCTCTTCTCAGTGCTGTCTCCAAAGTCGGCTTCTTCCATTATGACCGTTCCCCTGAACCGCCTGATTTCCCTGTAAATAGGTGCCGGCGTAGCCGCCCCAGCCATCATCAGAGGCTTATAGCACAACCTGCCAATAACATCTAATGCTCTGGACTTGCCACAGCCCGTATCGCCCCGAAAACGCAGATAAGATAAAGTGGTAAGGCGATCATAGACCCAACTCATAATGATATACCAGGCAGAAAATTCCAACGCAGTAGCATGTAAATCCACATAGTCGGTAATGAGCACCTTGATTTCCTCGACCAGGCCAACCGTGGACTCATAATCTGCCACTCCCACGGGCAAAAAGACAGCGCCTTCGGTGATCTCCGCCGACTTGATGGGAATAATTTTTACTTCCCCATTTTCAATACTGGGAACTATATCGATTACACCATCTAACTTCTTATAGCGAACAAACTCGGCCTTGCCGTCGTTATAAATTTCTTCGTAAAGATATTCTTCAGTTTCGAGAAAAGTAAACTCTCTGATAAGCCCGTTTTTTAACTTGTCAGCTGTCGCCTTTTTGAGCCAGCCACAGTTTTCTTCTCCGACGCAATATGAGGCCAGGGCCGGCTCATCGGTCACTGAATGGCAGCCGAACGCATAACCCTTGGCAGCTGACTTAACCTTCTTTTCCAGTTCTTGTGTATCATTAATGGGAGGCCGGTTGTGTTCGTCCCAGGTCGAAAGTAAACCCAGCACCTCGGGCTCGGTATAGTATTGGTCAAGGAAGTGACGTGCCAGGGCAAAGGCAGCATGGTCACGCCCCCCCTGGGAGACACCTTTCATTATTTCTTCGATACACGGAGGATGCTTTCCTTTCTTGGCGCCGCCCCGGACTCTCTGAGCTCTCAGCTTCGCCGGTGGCTTGGGTTGGGGCAGTGAAACTACGAATTGATTCAGTGTTTCTATTGATATCCTGGTAACCGATTTTGTTACCTCTTCAACGGAAACTGTTTTCAGATCGCCTCGCAAAAACTCACGAGTAAACCCGAAACAGGGAAGATTGATATAGTTTCCGAACGGAGTCACTTCATCCAACTTGGCTTGCTTGGGAAACACTTCGCATTCAATATCAAGTCCGGACAGGATAGCTATACAAGCACGTCTGATATCAGCGGCCGGAAGCGGCTTCTTTGCGAAGCCGTATAAATGGCTTCCCTTACTTTTAGAGTTTGCCAGGTAAACCGGCAGACCCTTATCCCTAAAGGCCTGCCGGATTTTGAGTACCGTCGCGAGATCGTGAATGTCATAATCGATAGCGAAGAAATGGCAGGTATTATCGTCCTGCATCATATAAACGCCGAGGCTGATATCACCAACCAGGTGACGCCTGTAATGGGCGAGGGTCACCTTTTCTTTGTTAGCTCGACCTTCTACGCTACCCCAGACATCGGTTCGACCCCGAAAGAGCGATGCAAATGCCTTAACAGTCGCATCGGAAACTTCTTTTGCCATCATCTACTCCTAACTCTCTCTGATTTAAAATATTGACGATGGCTTAGAAATCCATATCTATTTCAGCGGCCTCCTGTTTTGGCTCTGGTTTCACTTCCGGAGCCGGCTCAGTCTTCAGTGCGGAAGGTGCCTGCTTCGTGGTCTTTTCAGCAGCAGCTATCTTGGCATTTGTTTCTTCATAGCTCGGCAGGGTCGTGGTTTTTTCTGCGGCAGCTGGCTCGCTCGCAGCGGCAGTTTTTTCAGTCGCTGTCGACTCGACTATTTGGGCCTGCACCGGTGCAGCATTTTCTTCAATCGGTGAAGGTAGCTCAGCAATCTGAGCGCCCAGTAACTGGGCGGCCTGAGACGCATTAATTTCGAGCTGAGCCTCGTCAGTGATAAGTTCGAGCTTGCCAAAACGCAAGGCGAAGGCTTCACCGGATTGCGTAGTTTTCGAAACACTGGTAACATGTGTCTTTGCGCGATACCATTGTTTCGCTATCTGCCGATTCAGTGTAAGCTGAGTGTAAAGTTCCTTGGCGGCTCCGGCTGAAATACCAGACGGGCGAAGAATCATCGGTATCTCTTCAATAAGAGAGAGAATGTTATAACCGATGGTGCAGCCATTTCGACGTTCTTCAGCTGATACCGCACCGGGAGCATCCAACCTGTGCTCGCATTCGCTGCAATCATCGCCGAAAATACTCTGGCCTCCCTGGGGTGTTACCTGGAGACTGGCACATTTCGGCGGTTCATCAGTCATCTCAGTGCGACCCCAATAAGTACGTTGCTTCGCCATGCGGACAACAACCATGTCAAAGCCCTCTTTACCCTTGTAGACGTCGCCGGTCAAAGAAGCGTGAAAATCTCCGGGTTCTGCTCCCTCGCCCTTTGCCAGGCTCCCACCTGTTGCCTGAATAAGCTTAATCTCCGGTATTTGAAGATCTTCCGTGTCTAGCTCGTCCCCGCCCCATCGTGCTTCTTGTTCTTCTGGCATGTTTTCCTCCTTAACTTATTTAGATTACAAAATGAATGATATAGCTTACTGTCGCTGCTAATGCCAAGCCTACGACAAGCCCGCATAGAAATACGTCTCTTAATGGCATGCTTTACCTCCTGAATTACTCGCTTAACCTCGCTATCACTTCTTCCGACACTTTCTCGCCAGTGGTGTGAACCAAAGTATGACCTTTGTGGTTAGTAGGTTCGTCCTCGTGTAAACCATCAACGAAGCGTTTACAGGTGACACAGTACGCCATCTGAAATTTCTCGAATTGTCGATCATCCAGCTGTCATACAGGTCATCGTCGTCCTTAATCCGGGGCGAGAGCCGCTTTGATGCGTCACTAAAATTCATCCTAGCTTACCCTCCTGATGAAAGGAATTTGATTTGAGCTGTCTTCAGCAACAGCACCTTTGTCACCCCCTCCAGCCGCCTTCTTGCCATTTCAATGGAGGTCTGAAGGTTGTTCAGTTCGAAAGCCACTGTTTTCTGGCGACTGATTACATCAGGTAACTCAGCATGATCGGTTCTCTGCCAGATCAGCCAGGCGTCTCGTTCTTCTTTATTCTTGCCTTCGGCCCGAACAGCTAACTCAGCTAGTAATCTTTTTGTTTCCGAGCAATCACTTGTGCCCGAAGACAGAAAACCCGCATTGAGATCCCGGAAAGAGTTTTCTTCCCTCAATGCGGTTTCGAGTTTGTCTTCCAAGTCCGGAAGCTGCTTTACCAGGCCCACGGTACTTAATCTTTTTAAAGCTGATATTTTTCGGTTTCTTTCTCTTTCTTCTAACTCAAGCTTTTCTTTAACCTCGTCAACCAGTGACACGGTTCGCCTCCTTTTCTCTTTGCTCATACTCTATTCTCAGGTCGATGTCCTTGATGACGTTCTGAAGCGACCGTTTGACATCAGCCAGGTTCGACCCCGGGCGAATGAGAGTGACGGTTATGGCATTAGGAAGACATTCAACGTCGCCTTCATAACCCTCTTTTCTCATAGCGTCAGAGATATAAGCAAGTCCGCTGTCCTTGTTAATTTTGATAACTCGCTTCATAAACAACCTCCTTTCTCTATAGCTCCTCTATAGACAGACTATAGAATACCACCGCCGAAAGAGTTTTGTCAACCCCTATTTTCAGGCTCGGTTTCAAGCATTTTGATTGTGTCGTATCGCCTCACAATCGGAAACAGTTTCAACCGGATGCTTGAGGGTCAGCGGTTTACCTGTAACACGTGAAACAATCGGAAGTAGGTCCCCTGGGCGGATATCTCTTCGGTAAACTTCGACTCCTACCCATACCTCGGATTGGAATGGCCTGCAGGCGATAACTTTCCCAATGATATCATCGCCTTCAGGGTACTCAATATCCCATTCCAGAAAATCTTGTCCTTCGTCTTTGAATATTATTGTTTGCTTCACTACCTTCGCCTCCTCGTGTAGATTTTGTGTTTCAGGTCTCGCAGCAGCATCTGCTGCCAATCCGAAAGTTCATCCCGACGCAAGTCATCAGGAACAATGGCACCTTTATACTTCTCCATGGTCTTCTGCGCCACGTGCAGATAGATATCAGCATGATCGTGGTCGAGCGGAGCGGTGAAGGCGGCCGACATCAGATAGGCGGTGACCTCTGCATCGGTAGCCATAGGCTCGTCTTCAATCACCCTATCCATTATTATTGCCTGCATCAGCCAGGCCGGCGTATCAGCGCCCCACCCTCCAGGATGAAAGACAACCGGATCCGATAAACCCTTAACCTTATCCTTAAAGTATTTAGGAATCTGGTTCATTAGCAAAACTCATAACGAGCATTAAATTGTTTCTCTGGCCCTTTGGGGTCAGTATAGCTACAGTATTCGGGATGAGTACGCCCAGGATTACTGGGGTCTTCTGCCTCAAATTCTGCGTCGGAACCACGATATGGTTCACAGATTTCATCTAATAGTGTTAATGCGGTTTGATTAGTCCTCATTTTAAGTACTATTTCAGCCATGCGCCCCATGGCCCGTCCGCATTCGTGATTACCCATATTTATCTCCTTCTCCTAAATGATGCCCTAGGTCCTCCAACGAAATTTGGATTCCTGCCTTCAGTTCTTTCCGGCATCACGACCGGGACCTTCCATATCCAATAGCGGCCTTTCCAGTGACCTTTCCGTGGCTTTCCAGTTCTCGGATCTATCGGAACTACTCTCGCCATTTTTATCTCCTTTTTACCCGGAGTTCAGCTTCGCTTCCTATCGGTAATTAAGATTGCAGCTTTCTTCCCTGGCATCCATGAAACCGGCCCGACTGCTTTAATAACTTTGTTAAAATCCTCTATTGCTTGAATAGCATCATCAGGCAATTCACCATCTTCGGCTAGTTCATCACAGCCATAGTCATCAGCTAACAGTGGTAGGTAATTTGGTTCACAGATTATTAATCTCAATTTGTCTATTCCGATTTCCTCATCTTCGCAGTAATATTCTATCCCATCCCAAGATGAAAAATACTTGTCATGTGCATCTGAATAAAGCATTCCTTTTTCATTCCATTCTTCTTTAGGCATGGCATTATATCGTGTCTCGTCCCTAAGAATGCGGCATTTTTTACACACTAACCAGCTTTTTGGGGCAGGCTCTCCACAATCCTCGCATGGACGATGTGTGCAACCATCATATCTAGCTGCTCTTTCACCATCGCCGAAGTAACGGCCATTCCAGCTTACCCATCCAGCAAGATTAGTCCAGTATTGCGCTGCCTCATTACTATCGAACAAAATCACCTTAGAATCCTTATTAACCATTTAATCCCTCCTATATTATGAATCCTTATTAACCATTTAATCCCTCCTATATTATGCTGTCCTATCGATTATTTTCGCCTGCAGGACCTTGCTGAGCCGGCTGTATCGCTTATGAGTTGGTCGCTTGTCCTTGGGCACGCTCAGGGCATCCATTGCCAGCTGAATATCAGCGAAAGGTCCATCAAGCCGTCCCGGTAAACTGTCATCCTTAATGTAATAACCCTTCTCACTTACCGCAAGCTCGGCCTCATGTGCGTCGATCTCGGCATCGGACGGGGACGCAGGGTGCTCGGCGGTTTGGTCGGCCTCTTTCTCGGCCTCGGCAACATCAGCAACGTAAACTTTATGCGCTTCTTTTTGCTCTTCCGTTCTTAATGCGGGAAATCCTTTCGACTCAGGTTTAGCCTCTTTCGACTCAGCATCTTCCACTTTCGTCTCTTCGACGGCTGCTACCTCTTCAGCCCGGGGCTGCGCTTCTTGCTCATCGAGCAAAGGTAATTGTGCTGTCCCTGGCGATGCTTCCTTTTCTTCGGGAACTGAAACTGCTTCAGGGGAGGGAGCACCTTCTTTGAGTTTCTTAGTCGCGCTATCGCTGCCATAGGCCTTTTTCTCAGATTTCGAAAAAGGGATACTTCTCGCCTTGGGCTTTTTCACTTCTGGTTTCGCCGGTGCGACATACTTGGTCGCCCTGGGATTATCTTTCCATTTGGCCTCTGCGACGGTCACGAACGCGACGAGCGCATTAACGCCTTCCACTGGTTCCACCAGTACATCCATAAGGCTACCAGGGAAACTACTGAACACCGGATCGCAGTCTTTTTGTGAAATGCCTACAAGCACCCCACCATCTTTTTCTTCGAGCACTAACTTTTTGTTCATCGTTCCTCCTATTTTCTTACTTTTACTTTCGGAGCGTTAATAGTTTGCACTACTCCTCCTTTTCTTTTGTCATTAAACGCAGGGTGTCGATTGTGTTGTCGATTTGGGCGCTGGAGACCTCCAGGCGGAATTTGGACTCCCGCAGATATATTATCTCGGCCACAATCGCCCAACACTTCCGTTTCTCCGGATCCTGACAGGTGAAGACGCTCATGCACCTGTCGGATAATATGAACCGACAAGACGCAACGCAGATTTCCTTTATTACCAATTTACTCCTCCTTTTCTGTATGTTTTAAGATTTCTTGCCGAACTTGGCCTCTCTTTATATTCCCGAAGCCATCTGCCAGGCGGCAACTTGTCTTCGAGGGTTTGCCTTAAACCAAGTTTCTATCCCTGCGATATTCTGCTCGGCTTTTTCATAACGACAAATCTCATTACCACCTCCAAAACTTTAATACTTTGACGAGCCCGGGTATTTCCTCGTCGACTATTTCTTCTTCGCTGAAAGAATGGTCAGCGTCGAAGACACCGGTATCGACTGCCATAAAGTATCCATACACTCCGACTCTCAATTTGAGACAGGGTGCGCCCGGCAGATTGCCGACAACACCGTAAATCCGTAGAGCCTGTTCATCAGCATCGTCTTTGGGGCTGAAGAATGCCTCCATTGAGCCGTGAGAATGCAGATCGAGTATTATACGTCCATCAGGGACGGCGTAATTTACATGAGCCTGGTCACCGAGTTGGGCAGGAAAACGAACCCTGTAATCAGGATCAACCCAGATGACAGCTGCGTATAATTCAGTCGTCGGTTCGAGTCTCATCTTATTGACTGCCTGGTAGAGTAAATCAATTGGGATAGGCCCGTGCCTCAGGACAAACTTCGGAGTTAATTCTACCAGTCCCCGAATCGAAGCCTTTGAGATTGGTATCCGAGCTGCCATCAAGTCACCTTCAACTTCGATAAAGACACCATTGCCCGCTACCACGTAGTCATAGTATTCACCACGCTCGCCACGGAGTCCGGACTTTTCGTTTATCAGATATCCAACTGGTTTCTTCATTTGCCTCCTTCCAGCCTGTGAATAGCTATCTCTCCATCAGAGATAGCCGTGACGAGCGACAAAAATGTCGATATCTCTGTCTTCATATCGAAAATATACACTACCAACGCATTATTCCCGGGATACATTTTTAAAACTTCCGCTAATTTCTTTTCAAGCCCGACGTATCTCCTGTCAAAAATGAGCACCATATCACCCTTCTTCATCTGCCTCCTTCCAGCCTGTGAATAACTACCTCTCCATCGGAGATAGCCGTGACCTCTGACTCGAGTGTCGCTATCTCTGACTTCGTATCAAAGATATAAACCCATATCGCCCGGTCATTCTTCCTTATACCTGCCATTTCCCGTAGTGGCATAAGGGGAGGTAGGACCGGATACACCTCAAGAACTTCCGCCAAACTCTGCCTCTGCGTCATATTATCAGTAGCTAGCATAACGAGTACCATATCACCTTTCTTTACCATTCAGATTGCCTTCCTTCTAGGGCGATATTCTAACTGACGGACGGTATGTCCGGTGATACGCGATACTGTTTCAGGTTTGGCATCTACGGTCGCCAGGGAGCCGGTCTCAAGGTTTAGGTAGGCGCCCATCCAGCTAAGCTTCCCTGTCATCAGTTTATATACGAACGTTAAAACGAGGTCAGCCATCATACGATTGATGACTGGTGACTGCTCGTCGTTCAACACAGCGTCGGCGCAATCTGGTGCTCTCTCTGGCGCTGGAGCCAATAATCCGGGCTGTTGAATGGTCGGTAAGGGGAGATTACTGCATACGCCAGTTTCAGGCACAAACGACTGGTTCAGTTCGTTTAACAGGCTATTTCCTATTAATACCTGACCCATGTTTTCACCATTGCCAGCGTCGATATACCACCCCTTAAAATATTGATAGGAGTAACGCCCCATCATCTTACAACCTGCCCACTGCAGACGTTCTCGCGCTGCAGGATTATCCACGCAACCGATTGTGATATCAGACCGTTCTTCCAAAGCCAGCTGTTCAATTGGGCTCACATTATAATGAATTACCCGTTCGAACTGCCGTGCTAACCGTTCCGCCAGAACCTGCGACTTGAAACGGCCGAGATCCTCTCGGTAAAAGTTCTGGCGACCAATATTCCGTTCCTCGACGCGGTCAAAGTCCGTCAGGTAGATTTTGTTTTTGGCACCGACCAGGAGACGGCACAAACCTTCAGCTACATAACTGCCGGTACCACCGCATCCTACTACGGCTATGTAGGCGTTCTTATTTCCTTTTAATATGTACTTCTCAGGCTCCATATCATCTCCTCATCAGGTCGCTTACGTGAATGTGGCCATAAACCAGATCACTAACCGGAAAGGTTTCTTTTTTCTCTTTGTCGAGCTCTTTCCAAAGCCCGGTTACATCGTTGGGATACTTCTTCGACCGGTCACCGGAATTCACTGCGTGAGTAAAGAATGACTGGAAGAAGCTGTCAGGGATATCTTCGATAAGATCCGGATATTTATTGCTGCCAGGACAACTCAGGCCATCGAAATAGATATTAGGCAGCGGAGCATGGTAAATCTTATCTTTCGGGCCTTTTGGACGGCGTAAAGCTGCCCAGACACCTGGGGGCTTCCCCTGACTGCAAAGGAAGATAAGCCCAGGTAAGGGAATATTAAAGCGCTGCGGAGGCTTGCCATATTCCTTTACGAGAGCCAGTCTTCTCACCCCGGGTTCGACCCAAATAGCGATCCTGGGGCCGCTTCTGGTGTTCGTCCACCATAATGTATTCATCGGTAGAAGCCCAGAGGTGAAAGAAAGCTCGCTGGCCACAGCGTGGGCCAGGTCATGCGCTGAAATGATACGGAAAGCACCGCCTTTTACTTCTATGTCCTGCATCACGATAGCTTCATCATAGAAATCCAGTCGACAAATCAACTTGTCCTTGCCTACTCTCAACGATTTTGGCAAGACCCTCTCAAACGGAGAGGGAAGAGTAGCTTTATTTTCTTTATTCATTTACGCCTCCTCTAGCGAGCCCATATATTCACCACATATCCTGTCGACACAGTTTGCCAATGCTCTTTTCATATACTCTCTTTTTCCTCAAAGACCTCAGACAGCGGTTTCGATCTTCGTTGCTGAATGTACTCGATTACCTCAGCAGAGCGTGCCGGCACATCGACCTTGAGCCACTTATCAAACTCCTCCATCTGTTTTTTCATTTCCTGGTAAGGCGCCCAGTCAGCTGTCAGCTCATCTACGGTCTCGCGAGCCCAGTCCGGACTTCCGTTTCCGGCGGTGTCTAACCAGACATTTCCAGTCTGGGAAAAGAGCCATTGGCACCAGAACAGAAGCCCTGGCCAGGGCGAGCCCTCCAGCGCCTGGTCTACCGACCCAAGTGAGTAACCTTTTACAGGAAGCTCAAGCTCCCCAACCAGCTTCTGGAAGCGTTCAACCACCGGTATCCTGCTTCCCTCTTGGACAGGGCAAACGCAGATGGTGGACGCCAGCAAACGACCCGGAGACATTTTGGTCGCTGAGTCGTAGTCCCATTCTCTCAGCCCGTGCCACTCAATGGCTATCGACCTGGTGACGCTGTTCAGACTTGATGCCCCGTAATAATATGGATTACTCAATATCGGGAAATACCGTTTCGAAAACAGCTTAACAAACTCATTGGCAGCTGCACCATGGTCCATCGGCAACAACCTGTCCTGTTCTTCCGGCAAGTACTCATGGACAAGATCGTAAAACGCGAACACATGCTCGATGCCATCAAAGTGCTTAATTACCGAGCTTAGCTTAATGGGCGCCAAGATTAAACGGCGACGTAGAATAGTCACTATCATGCTTCGTCACATTTACATTTTTTCTTACCGCAAATTATACATTTGCCATCTATTTGCTGTATTGTTAAAACATCCTTTTCAATCATTACCGAGGCAAATGGAAATCGTTTGGTTAATTCAAAAAATAACTTTAACATTATTAACATTACACCTCCTCCGCAACTTCTTCTTCCATGTCCTCTTTCTCAGGATCTTTCCCCTGAATATAAAGCACTATCCGGAAAAGCTCTTTCACTTGCTTGACATAATTCTGGACTTCCAGGATAGCTGTGTTGAGCTCGGGCTGTCTATCGATACATTTAACGATATCGATCCTGCCCTTCTCATCTATCAGCTGAGGAGCCAGCTCCATAATCCGAAATTTCTTTTCCGGGAGTCGCTTCAACATTTTGACGAAACGCTCACAGGTGATTTCGTTAGTTTCCCCTTTCATCTTTTCACCCACCGCAGAACAAGTAATGACCAGTGAAGAATGGTAAACACTCCAACTATGGCTATGTACCACCCTACTATGGTCTCATTGTGTAGCCAAGAGATGATGGCAGCTCCAATTATTTCTATCATCTTCCTCTCCTAAAACCCTTCTTCTCTTAGAACCAAGTCGAGAGCCTCTTGAGATTTCTCCGATAGCCAGGCATAGCCGTAGGACTTGTCATCCTTTGCCCAATGGAGGGCATACAAAATCTCTCTCGGGGACGCAGTCTTGAGCCACTTCGCCTTCTTTTTCCACATCGGGTAGTAACTCATATTGCGTATCCTGGCTAGGTCGTGTGGGTCGCGACCTGACAATCTCTCTATCATCTTTTCCCCGACCGTCACAGTCATAGCAGTGCGAACCGCCTTTTCAGCAATGTGATGAGCACATAAAGCTGGGCAGAGGCTCGACGTAAGACCGCCTGCTCCATTCCGTCGAGCATTTTCTTGGTCTTCTCCATCATTTGGGCGGCTCGGCCCCACCGGTCTTCGTTCTGGTGCTCGACAATCTTGTCAATCCGAACACCAATGGCGTCAATCTGTGGCCTGAGGCTGGCATCGTAGGCCTTGGTGATATCCACTGCCAGATTAGTATCGGTGGGCTGAGACGTCCAGAGGCAAACCCTGCCTCCCTTGGTGCCGGACAGGTTCAAGGCAAGCACTTCTGCTTCGCCCGTCCACGGCATTAAATAGACCGACTCGGTATGCTTAGTAGCGCCAATAAGCCGCGCATTATCTAGGAATACGCGCCTGGCTCGGTCACCTTCTTCGGTATGAGGAAGGTCATAGGTGATGAGGAGCCACTTGTCGCAGATTTCCTTGGTTTCAATTTCCACGTCCATCAGGCGCGCCAGCACCTCGAGAGAATCCAGGTCTTCATTGCGAGTTTCTTCCTGGACAACTTCTTTTTCTTCCACGGCAACTGCACCTCCCTTTGTTCCCACTTTCCTCTTGAACTCGTAGATTTGGTCATCTCCCTCAGTCCGGATCGGCAAGGTCTCGGCGGTGGTTAACTCCGTGTAGAAGTTAGCCATATGCTCCCGGACCTGGTCGACTGAAAGTTCAGGATTGGGGTCGTCATACGCTTTGCCATCGTAAACAAATTTTCGAACCATTATTTTCACACTCCTTTCCGATTTTATTTGGGCTAGTCCACCCAATAGAACCGCCGACGAGTTCAGCAGCTCGATGGAGGGATTAACTAGCTATTTCTCACGCTCATCAACGCTCCGCAAGCCTTGAGCAATGTAGCTTCGATGAAATCATAATTGGCCAGGAAGTACATCCCTTCTTCGTGATCCTCAACCTTGCAATTTCCGTTAGCATCGCGCATGACCTTTCCCCAGATTATTCCAAGCTTCCCCCACGCCAATTCAAGCGAGAGCTGGCGTCCGGCTATTGACGGAAACTCTAAGACGAAAGCCTTGAGATCAGGAGACGCCAGCGCCGGCCGGTCGCCAGAAGTTTTGAACGCCATTCGGGCCGATAAAATTGCGTGTAAGGCTTCCATCTTCTTTGTAACGGATGCCAAAATCAATTCTTTCGGCTCTCCACTAGTCTGCTCTCCTTTCATTCGCTCAATCATAGCATCAGGGATAGCATCTTCGGTCATTGACTCCATCAGGTGATCGCTCGCTTCCATGACGGTGTCTACCGAGGTAGTCACAGAGTCGAGCATAGCGTCAAACTCGACCTTGTGATGGGTATAATAATGACGAAGCAGGCGAGCCGGTTTATCAATACCATTGATACGGCACATCCCCGACTCCCTGCCTTTCCCCAGGATTACGGATATCTGCCGGTTATCGACGCTGAGACTTTCCTCAACGTCGATCAGGGCAGTTTCTTTCATCCGCTCCTGTTGTTTTGATAGTGCAGTCGACCATTCTGTAAAATTCAATACACACTCCTTTTACTCCTGCAATCTTTTTATTGCCTCTTCCGAAACCATTTTGGTAATAGCCTCTTGAAACTTCGACGACGCCAAGAAAATAGAAAAACGATAGCCAGTATCCAGTACCAAGAACATTCGCTCCTCAGTTAACGTAAAGGCGACTATATCACCGTCGACGACAACGCTATCGCTTCGAACATCCTTGACAATTACCTCTGCCGGCGGATTCGCGACAGGTGGTGCGTGCATTTTTGGACTTGGAAGCACCGGTTTGCTTGGCTTCACTTTCCAACATCACTCTTCCTCCGGTAATCGAATTACCATGCCGAACGGATATTCCACATCCGTGGTGCTCACCCATATTGTGCCGAAGCTGGGTGGCTTATCAGGGAACGGCCCATAGCCGTCCGTCAGATAGACCAGAGACGTGATAAACGGATACTTCTCAGCTTCCTTAAACGGAGGCCTGAAATCCGTGCCGCCCCGGCCTTCCAGTAACGTCGGAAGTGGTTCAAACGGATGCAGCTCCCACGTCTGGTGGATTTGTGCATCGCAGGTCATAAGGTAAATCGTGTATTCGTCGTAGGAGTCACAAATACCCATAACGAGGCCAATGAACTTATTCATCACCTGAGCCGAAATACTACCGCTGGTGTCGATGGCAACAGCGATATTAATCTCAGTTCCAGTTATTCCCGGCAGATATATTCCTCGCCACAGATACTTTTTGTTCGCCGGGAACAGAGTATAGTCGGTCTTCGCCTGGGAGCATATCATATCTTCGAGGATTAGCTTCCAGTTGAGTTTCGGTTGAAGCACGCCATCGATAAGCTCTTTTAAGTGCCCTGGGAGCTTACCCCTATTACGAGCCTGAGCAGCGGAAGTAGCGACCAGTTCCTTTATTCGCTGTTCCAACCCGTCTAGCCCGCCGGCTCCATTAGCGTCGCTTCCGCCCTCACCATCTCCGCCCTCACCGTCGTCGTCGTCAGGGTCGCCTTGTCCCCATTCAGCGTGGCTATCCAGCGTGATTACGATATCTCCCTCCTCTCGCTCGGGAATTTGACCGTAAATCCACTCCGCTGATTTATCAGCGAAAGCTGGATTCTTGAGAACCCAGTCTGGAAGCTCAAACTCTTTCAGGACAAGGTCGTTCACCGCATAATCACAGGCTTCGTTAAATCGCCTGTGGTCGCGGCTCTGACGGCGAGTCAGGTGCATTAGGACAAGATGCATCACCTCGTGGGCAATCACGCCTTTCAGCTTCTCCTCTTCGATTGAAGCGATGAACTCCGGATGCCAATATAGCTTGTAGCCATCCGTAGCCATCGTTTTCGGGTTCAGGTCTTCCTTTCGGCAGAGAGTTAGCTGGAGGGCGATGTGCCCATAGAAAGGTGAGTCAATCATCATCCCTATTCTGGCTCGATATATCTTCTTTTCTTCTCGAGACAATGTTTGGGTCATTACCCGCGTCTCCTTACCAAGACATCTCGATTCGCTTTTGACCACTTTTCCCAGGAAGGGCACTTCCTCAACGCCATGGCATCCTTGCCGACCATCAGCATCGCCATCAGGACGGCGTATTCAGCTGGAAGATGTTCGCCATACTGTATCAGTCTCTCGAACTGCGCACCCGTCGCCTTGGTCACCAGAGCGGCGACCAGAGCATACCTCAGGTCTCCACGAGCCGGCACAGTATTGTCGCCCTTAAGGATGTCATTCAGATTGGGGAGGTCCGTCTGGACTCTGAGGAACGTTACAAACTCGGCCGTTGCCCCGGCTCCTACGGTGCCATCCAGAAGTTCTGCCCGCAGTGACTTCGGAGTTGACTGGAGAATATGGTGAGCAAACTCCCATGTGCGAGGTGAGCAAAATGCTTTCTCGCTGGACTCCGGATTGAAGCTAAACAGGTTCTCCGGCTTCCAATGCAGGAAGGCAATAATGTTGGAGTCGATACCTTTATTTATTGCCCATCTCCGCCAGTCATCCAAATGCACATCAAAATCGATATGCGTGAAACGATTAGCTAAAGCGGTGGACAGCGGGCGAACAACTGCCCGATCCTCAACGCGGTTTCCTGCCGCCATCACATACCATCCCGCCTTGAGGCGATGCTCTCCAATCTGGTGGTCAAGCACCGCTTGATACAGGACGGCCTGGACAAGCGGTGGCGCTGAGGTCAGCTCGTCAAGTAACCATATTCCCTTGTCAGGGATGTCAGTGTTGTGCTCGAACGGAATATCTTCTGGTGGAAGCCAGAGAGCTCTCTGGTCGACCACAGCCGGTATCCCACGGAAATCCGTGGGGTCGTGCTGAGCTGCTCGGGTATCAAGGAAACCAATCTTAGCGTCATCGGCGGCTTGCCGAGGAATGGCTGACTTGCCGATGCCCGGAGGCCCGTGCAGGAAAGCTGCTTGCATTCCCGGGTTCCATTTTCCATCTTCGCCCCACGTTCCTGGGACTTTAACAGCACAGTCAATGAATTCCGCTATTTTCGCTGCTCTCACGATATCACTCCTTTTACTCCTTTTCAGATTTTTCGGCCAGAGCGTCTCTCGCCTGGCAGACGGCTTCGGTTTCTTCCGGTGTAAAAGCGCAGTCGAAGTCACCGAGGACTCTGTCCACTACGGACAGGGCTTTCTTGACGTCCATCGGGGGTTTTTCTCCCGTTGGCTTCGCCATTTCCATTCTCCTTTCCTGAATTTGGAGCTAAACGTCGCCCCACAGTAGGAGCCGAGCACCTTTTGCGGCGAGTGTTGTTCCGCTCAGGGTAAACGACCCTCGGCTCCTACTGTCGAGCGACCAGCTCGACTATTCTTTTAAACGTTCGATCATCGCGAAACCCGTATACCGGTCACGGATAAGCTGTTCAAGAGCGTTTCCCGACGGTGGACCAATAGCGAGTACACCGAAGTTCTTATAAAGATATCGCAGTATCTCCGGTACCTCAGGATTGGCATCGAAGAACTCAGCCATTTCCTTCCAGCGTGCGTACGAAGCTGACCGACGCATTGTCTCAGTCTTTTGCTTAGGCAAGTTATTCTCTCCTAAGACAGGATATCTATCGTGGCTTCCCCGAATGACTTCCCACCACCTGCAAGCACCTCTCGAATATGCCGGCAGTTCGTCCGGGGAAAGTGCCCTGTCCAGCCACGGCAGGAACACTCAAAAGAACCATTGAAGTTTTCGCTGACGGTGTAATGTCCCCGACCCGAGCTTGACTCAACCACCCATTGATTTTTATAAGCCATTATACTACTCCCATTTCTTCGCCATCGAGTTTAAGAAAGACTTCCTCTCCGGTGAAGGTCATTCCGTGCTCTTTCCCATCAGGCGAAGTCAAAGTTATTTTCCGGATCTCGTCGCCAGCGTGGTTTGTGTCCACCTTGACGATTTTCAGACCGAGCAATTTCCAGTACTTTCCCATCACACCACTCCTTTGAAGGAGGGAAACCGAAGTAACCCCTCATTGGTTGTCTCGAGATACTGGATTTTAACTGCGAATGGCTTAACCCAGGTCGCCTGCTCGGGCTCTTTCGCCCAGGGACAAGAACCAGTGATGAACATCGACATCAGTCCTGCTATCTCGCTATTGTTCATTCCCGTGCCGACCTCGCCCACGTATATGGAGGTCCCGTCTTTCTCGAGCCGGGCGAGCACCATGGCGCCGAAAGTTGATTCTCTCCACCCTGTCCCCTTTGTATAGCCCACGACCAGGAACGTCTCGCCGGTGGAGCCGGACCTGCCGTAGTTCCGTTTCCACGCTTTGACCTTCTGCCAGTTTCGAGCATCTCGCACGTACCTGCCCGCCTTGTCCTTACCAACCATCCCCTCTAGGCTTTGAGCAATGATTACATTATTCCAGAGAGCCAAGGCATCTTCGGTGTAAGGAGCAATTTCCACATTTGACGTTTCGACCAGGACTCTAGACAGGAAGTTTTTTCTCTCAAGCAGAGGAAGGTGCTCAATATTTTTCCCATCTATCTTTATCCAAGCGTCTATTCCCTTCTCGGGGTCTTTCATTCGAGCGTCGAACTGAGCGTATTTCTTATTCGCTTCGTTCTTCTCGGCTTGGGCTCGGAGTTTGGCGATTGACTCGAGAGCCGCCTCTCGAACCTCTGGAGACAAGCCTTTAACCATATCCTCAAGGGAAAGGGCTTCGGCTTTGGCTTCGGGCTGCTCGGTGGTGTCCTCCGGCTTCTCGGATGCCTCGGGCTCGGTTTCCTCGGCAGGCTTTCCGTCTTCGGCAGGCTCAGTGGCTTCGGTCTCTCCAGCAGGCTCGTCAGCAAGGTCTTCGCGAAGCTCTTTGACTATCTGTTCGAGAGCTTGCTTGTCTTGCTCGGGTTCCTCTCCAGTGGGCTTTCCCAGAATTGCTTCGGCTGGATTATCTGCCACTCGCTGAGCATCAGCTTCGCGACGGGCTTTCTTCTCGGCTTTTCGTTCTGCTTTCGTAGGCATTTGATAACACTCCTTTTCCGTATTCTAAAGTGTCATCGAGCCGGACAAGCTCATTCCAGCTTGTCTGTCGCTTTCGACTATTCAGTTGTTAAGGTGCGAGAGGGAAGATTTGTTATCCCTCAGGTGTCGTTTACCCACTATCATCATAGCAGAATAGGCTGTCGTATGTCAAGAGGTGTGCCTTAGAACATAGCTATGTTCTCTGAATTGACAAAAGAGTATTTTGTCAAACTGTTTATTTTTACGGCTTCCTACTGTTAGATGTAATCGGGCTTGTCGTGGTGGTGGCTGTCGTGAATTAGGCTCGAAGTAGGCGTGAATACTCCTACTATATCGAATCCTTTGCATCATATCGAATCAGAAATCATAGGAGATGAACTTACACCCCCACTCCCGGCTGTCAATGCGCCTATCGCCATAGGAGATGAACTTACACCCCCACTCCCATCTGCCTATGCATCTATCTGTTAAAGAAAACAGGAAAGCCCACAGGAAATCAATCCTACGGGCTTTTGTGAGGGCGAGAGCTGTTTGGCTTAGTTATTAAAACACAAACGCAATCTCTCCATCAAGTAAAAGTGTATTTAGGTCAAATGTGATAATTCGCATAGTTCGCTTCCACCGGCCTGGCATTTCGGTTAAATAATAGTCCATTACCTTTTTCTTGTCGACCATGGTGGTGTAAAACCACCGTTTCCTAAGTTCATCCCATACATCTAAGGCCCCCTTGACTTTAATAGAGGGTCTAAACGTTAATCCTCGATAGATCATCATTTTACCTCCTTAGTATTTTATTCCAGAAAGACGGCGTGGCCGCCCGCTCCTTCATAGGAATGGCCCGGGCCTGGGGGCAGTCCAGCTCGGCGGCGCCGGTATTGATGAGAAAAGCGTTAGCGTAGTCCGGCTCCCGGTTCAGTAGCTTTTCCACGCCTGTATTCACTTCGTTAAGGCACTTTATGCAGACCCTCATGACCAGCTCGGTAAAGCGCTCATTATCAGTCAATCCTTCACCGCGGCCCAGGGGAAGGAAACAACTTCTGCAAATGGCCGGCGTCGTAGGATACGTTCCTGGCGGAACGGGTAGAACGGTTTTTTGAAAAGTTTTTCCGGGATTTTTTCGGTTTTCACGTTTAGCTTCTTTCTTGATGGCCTTATCGTAACAATTATTGCACCTTCCAGAGATATGCTCGGGTTGCCCCGGGTAACTCCGCTGCAGAAGGGGATATGGCAGGATATCATCCTGGTGCGCGGGATCAGTGGCCGGCCACTTGAAAAAACCCGTGCTTCTCTTGCAAACAGGGCATTTCACGAAAGTCCGCCCGCTTGCATCGTGGGATGAGGGATAAACCAGGTGCCGTGTGTCCGGCACAGATACCAGGCTCCCAGTTTTATGGAAACACGGCTTGGTATCTCTTTACCGGAGCGCCGGCTCCACGCAACGCAGTGGCTGCATGGCTGCCGCTTGGGCATATCGGGACCGTAATGACGGACCTTGTGCAGCCGGACAGGGTAGTCTCGCTTCTTTTTTGCTGGAGTTTCCAGTGGCGCCGGCGCAGAACTGGAAAGACCCAGGATACGCCTAATTCGTCCCACGAACCACCTTATTAGTCTCATCATTGGTCTTCTTCCTCCTTATTCTCGCTTCTAGCGAGGAAAGTAATGGTTCAAAGGTTTGCCTACACATTGAGAAAGTCCTTGGGCCGTTTTTCTCGCAGTTAGGTTTCTCCGGACATTTCCTGCACTCACATTCCTCTCCATGTTTTTCCCAGTAGGGGTCGCCAGGTTCTTTCCATCCTATTGTCCGGTTGAACATGGGGCAGAGCTCACAATATTCCCGGGTCATTATTTTCATGGATTTATTCATCTTTGTCGTATTTCACGACTCCCTCGCCAAGGCGTTCTATTACTTCATCGCCGATGAACTTACCCATCATATGATCCAGGACTGCCCCGGAGATGCTGACAACGAAGCCGGTATCCAGGTAAATTCTTAGCACAGGGTCGATTTCAAAACTCTTCACCATAAATTGGTTACTGGGCCCTCGGTCTTGATACGTTCCCTTAAACCACTCATACGAGATCATACTGCCTGAATGAAGGGGAGCAGGCCTAGTGCCGTTGGCGGCCGCAGCGGCTGCAGCAATAGCTCGCTGGTCCTCGATTTTGAAGTTCAAATCTTTTTTCAAGTTTCCTCCTATTAGTGAACCTTTTGCCACTTTGTAGCAGCGTAAGCCCACTTTAAGCCATCCTTAAAAAGCGCAATATCGCTACTTGGGTTAGCATCCTCATCACTGCATGGCTCTATCTTCTCAAATAGCGTACCAGCATTAATCAGAGTTATTCCCCAAACAGCCATATCAGCTTTGCCATATTTTACTTCTAGTAGAGTTCCATCATTGAGGAACAACAAAACACCATGTTTTTGGTCATCTGTTCCAAAACACCCCACCTCCCCACAGACATCGCCGTTTGCTTCAATCAAGTCATCTGATTCGCCATAGATTTTAGTTGGCATAAGTTTCCTCCTGTCTTCTATCCATTAAACATCTCCGGCTTATATTTCGGGCAGTCTTCTCGTCGCGGGGTGTAAGCTCCTTCAAATAGTACAAGTTTGCGAAACTGTTTGTGTTTTAATAGGCTCCTTAGATCTTTGCAGGGGATAGGTTTATATTTTTCACTGGCCAGCCTATCAATCATTTCCTCGCTGTAATTTTGCTTAGAGCAGGTGACACAGTTTCGTTGAAAGAATTCTATTATAGTTCCGCTTTCTCGTTTAGGCTCCCACTTAGGCCCAGGCGTTCCTTTCCTGAACCAGTCGCCTCGGTCCGCAAGATTTGACTCGGAAGTAACGCCTTCCCCGTCTTCTCGCCTTCTATCCATAAAGGGCCCTGTGCGGGTTCTGCCAGCCGGGATCTGACAATTTCTCGGTTACAGCCTGGATGAAATGTTTTGGCGCCAGGTAAGGCCTGTTTTCAGCCGCCTCTTCCTCGATTTTGCCAGCTGGGTCCCGGAGATAGGAAACCAGGCCCAGCTGCCGCAGCATATACATGTATCCCAGGAAGGAGTGGTAGCTACAGATTTTGCGCGGGCCTTTGCCTCGCCGTTTTGGTTCGGCCAGGACTTTCTCCTTATACGCCTTATAGATTGCTGTGGCGTATGAATCAAGGTTCACGGTCAGGTAATCCCGGATGAATGGAGACAGCTGTATCCGTCCAGCGTGAAATCCGCCTATTTGCGGCTGCTGCTGCACCATTATCCGGACCCCTGCGGTTTCATCATGCTCACAGGAAGTTCTGCGATCGATACCCTGACGACGCGATTTCTTCCACACTCGCCACAGGCATCAATTTCCTGGATCATCATTGGCAGGGTGAGCGCAGCGAGTACGGGATTGTAAAGAGGCACCATTATTTTGCTCGAGGATACAAAATCGTCTTTCTTGACCAGTCCTTTTTCTCGTAATTTCAGATGCTTGATGGCCAGCTCGCTGCAGATTTCGGTGCTGTCACACCAGGGACACTTGGGGAATTCCTTGACTACTTCCATTTTATTTGGGGTCGGCATTGTTTTTCTTCTCCTTTTTTATTTCTTTAATAACGGCACGGCCGAGTTTGCTCTCTATAGCTTCTAAGAATCTCATTTGCCTTACTTCATTACTTACCTCCTGTACTTTGCCGGGAGTCAGCTTGTTGTAGCCCATCGTTGTTTCGAAATTCTTATGGCCCAGGTGCTCCTGCAAAGCTTTCTGTTTGCCGGCATCGGCGCCGGCTATTTCCAGCCATGAGACTGCGAGGGAGTCCCGGAAATTGTGGGGATGTGGAAAATGTTTTTTTCCGGAGACAGGATTAGTTAGCGCCTTCCCTTTAAGACCGATGCCGGCCGCGGCCGCCCGGACAAGATTATAGACCTGTTGCCGGGAGATGATGATGATTTGATCGGTTTGATCCATTTCTTTCGTATATTCTCGAAAGAGCTCGGCTGTAGGCTCGCCAATGCTTATTAAACGGTTGCGTTCGTCTATCCCCTCGGCCTGGACCTGAGACAGATCCGCGCCGCAGCGGGAGCAGAAAGGAGTGTGCTTGCCGGCCATGCGGGCGCACCCTGGGCACTTTTTCTTTATTCCCCGCTTCAGGTGCGGAATCATCACCAGGCAGTTCTCGAGGTCCAGGTTTTCCACTTTGAGTTTCAAGAGCTCAGAAGCTCGACACCCGGTGTCTCCATAGAAGGATAGAATCAGCCTGTCCCTGAGGTTATCAGGCCATTCTATCATCGCCTGTATTTCAGCTGGGGTCAGGAATGTTTTAATTGGCATACTTCACTCTTTAGACACCGAATAAACTTCTCTCAGCGGTCATCAGCCGCTTTTTTTCTTTCCTGGTGAGCTCGTGGTCGAAAACTTTAATGCTGGCAATTTGACCGTCGAAGTATACAGACTCGTCTTGTCCTGGATTCTGACATTTCGGGCACCTGGCTCCCATTATTCCCGATAATCGTTCGAAGACCAGCTGGGCGACGCCAGGTGAAACGTCTGAGTCGACTATTTCCCCACAAAGGCTGACCCTGGTGCCAAATGCTCGCTGATGCCATAATCCGTCTTTTTGCACCAGTATCGTATCTGGCTTTTCTTGGTCGCCGAAATCCTCACCAAAATTCATAACCCACCGACCGGAGGGCAACTGAGTCCACGACGCCGGATTCTGAGTCCGCGCCGGACCCAGAGGCATATTTACATGAGTCCATTTGTTAAGTGGCCACCCACCTTTAGGGGGGCACACGGTGATGCCGACCAAAGGGGTTATAGTGGAATTGGGATTATTGGCTTTTATCCAACAGGAAAAGGAAAACATTTTAATGCTTGCTCTCCTGCACTTTCTCGCATTTTTGGCAGACGCGGATACCGGCGCCCTCGCGGTTCGGGTGAGGTTCCCATATACCCCATTCGTGTTTTCGCTTGAGCCAACAGATTATTCTTTTCCAAGTCATCTTTTGCCCTCTTTCAAGGCGCTTTTTTTCGTGCTTCGATTCTGTGGGGTTTACTTTCACAGATTAGCCATCCGACTATATAGCCGATGCCAATACCTGCTACCAGGCCTATGATAAGCCCTAAAACAAATACCATCTTCCGCCTCCAGTTTGACAATTTAATTGATTGTATACCCAGAGAACGGAATTGTCAAGTCGGACATTCGGCCGGACATTTTAAGCGGAGATAACCGTAAATCGAAGCTAATAAATAGGGACATTTGTAGAGACAGGGAGAGTCCGGCATTAAATAAAGAGCCCGGCCCGAATGGCCGGGACCCTCTAGGAGTGTCTGCCCGGGGCTAACGGAGGCGGAAGATAGAACCCCGCTGGCAAAGCGGGAAAAGACTCTTCCTTTGCCCCGGGCAGCTATTTTACCACCAGTTCACCATGTGTCCAAACTGGAATATAGCTATTATTATAACTGTAGCTACACCAGCACCCGAACCGCGATGCACCCACGCGTTAATAATCTTAGGGGTTATTCCGTTATTTTCGCAATGTTTGATATGGTTTTTTAACCGCTCGGCTTGCAAGTCGCATGGTAGTTGCGCCATTTTAAGAGCTAATTTCGTGGTAGTGTCGTCTACCTTGGCTAAGGTGCCGTTTTGGTGGGCTATATGTTTCTCGGTGGCATCCACCTTTCCCAGGATTTCGCCCAGTAACAAGCTATATTCCTCGTCAGATTGCCTGCGGCCACCTCTATTTCGGTTCATGAGGAGCTCCTTTTAAGTATTCGCTATGGCTATTTGGGATCTGTTCCCCAGATCATCCTCAAGCCAGAATTCCCATTTATAGGTAGAGCCCATGGTAGGGTCGCATTCCCAATCACCCGGGTCATTCCATTGCTCATGGTGGCCCTCGAATTTATATTTGTATGATACCCCAGGGTCAAGGCCAAGTTCAACAAAGCCCTCCTGCTCATCAAAGGGGCCATACCAGGTAGCAGTGCGGACCTTAAAACGCCGATATCGCATGTTGATGACTCTGGTTACCGGCACGTTATTGTCATTTCTGACATCACAGGTGAACACCGGAGTTTTCCAGGCTGTTGCTACTGGGCAAGTAATAACAGACAGGGAGACAGCGCCGAAGGTGAAGGATAAATTTCCAGGGCTCGGCCCTGGATCTGGGTCTGGTAATGGATCTGGGTCTGGGTCTGGTAATGGATCTGGGTCAGGGTCAGGCAATGGATCTGGGTCTGGGGCTGGTAATGGATCTGGTAATGGAGCAGCTTTAGTTTTCCTTACGAGGAAAAAGAGCGCTGCGCCGATCCCGGCGAATATGAATATCCCTGCTTTGCTATTATTTTCTTTAGCCATTTTAGACTCCAAACAGCGTTCTTTCAGCAGCGAAGAGTTTGCTAAGTTCACCTTGTGACATACAATAAGTGGCTATCAAAGGGCGTGCCCCTTTGCCATTTAACCTCTTTGCGACGGTTCCTCTATCAGCACCTATATAATTCGTAGGGGCTGTTGCATCAAATGTCCATGCCGTCCCTATCTCAAATGAACCATCTACGCAAAACAGGGGTATGTTGGTTGTTTTATTATAAGATATGGCTACAAAATGCCAAGTAGCGAGACTGACGGTTAGAGCGCTGTTTTTCTTATTAATACCAACCTTTATGATGTAAAGAAGACCAGTTTGTTCAACACCAAAACCGTAAGCATTAGAACTTGATGCAGATATAACAGCCATTTCACCAGCTTGGTAAGCCGTTAAATTAACCCACGATTTTAATGTGCAATCACCTAAGATTAAGCTATTATCGGTTCCTAAATTAATATAGTCACTATTACCATCAAGGGTGTACACCCATTGGCCGCTAGGTTCTTGTGTCCAAGCCGCCGTTCCTACAAACGCCCCATTATTCCCCCACCGGCTCATGTCCGGCAGACTGGCTGCCGGCGCTGCGGCTCCTATTGGAGCTCGCGGGGAATACCCTTCAAATACTAGGCCTTCAGTCTTAGACACCGAATAAACTCCTCTCAGATTGGAATATTTTATAGATTTGGGCTGCGGAGAGGGTATAATTATAGATTCTATACTCTCCCGATGTTCCTTTCACATAGGAATCGGCTGTTCCTACTGACCACAGAATTGTCAGACATTCTAAAGCAGTTGTGTCTGGTGTAATTGAATAACCATATACACCGTTTATAAATAATTCAATGTCAGCGCCGTCACATCTATAGACTAAGTTAGTGTATTTATCAGTGTAAGCTGCTGAACTGGCTAGCCAAGTAAAATAGTTGTTGCTCTGAGCACGAAATCTATACTGGTCTGTGCCGCTGGAACGCACTAAAATACCATGATAACTATTACTACCAACTAAAATGCCGTGATCATCAGGTTGAGATGAGGTATGGTTAAGCCAGACAGATACAGTCCAAGTTTCTCCATCAGCAAAGTCTAAGGAGGGAGCTACCACGCCCCCCACTCGTAAATCTATAAAATCATCTACTCCGTCTGATGATAAAACCCAGATTCCGCTACTTCTCCGAATCCAAGTAGCTCCGGTTATTACTCCATTGTTCCCATACCGGCTCATATCCTCCAGCGAGGCCGGCGGTTCAGTCTCCCCTCGATAGACTCTTGACTCAAATACGCAGCCTTTATATTTAGACACCGAATAAACTCCTCTGAGCAGTAAAATCGGTATATAATTGCCCGGGGGTCAGTATGTAATTCCACAAGCGAACCAGGGGTATTTGCCCGTCAGCAGTCCTAGAGGCATCAAACCTGTTTCCTATTATTAAATCATCATTGTTAGCGGGGCTTATGGTTCCTGTAGGAGTGCCCCCTTCTGTTAATGCCTGTGGTGCGAGATTAACATATATATTCGGGTCATTAGTAGTCAAGTCACTGTTATAAGTTACTACTAGATGGCACCAATTATTTATTGCAACAGAGCTAACGGTAGTAGATTGCCACCAACCATCCGCTCCACTCCAAAGGGTGTAAAAACGTAACCGCAACATACCAGCGGCTTCATCCCTTGTTATAAGGAAAAAGCCACCATTAGCACTACCCGCATTCCAGTTATCAAGTATTTCCCCTTGATTAATTTCCCCATCACTAGCGAGATTTACCCAAGCTCTAATTGTTCCGCCGCCAGCAAATATATTTGATAAATGGGGCCCGCCCGGAATGGCTATTAAACTGGTAGTAGCGTTATATTGGGGCACCCACAAGCCTGAGGCTATCTGCTCCCATGTAACATCAGTCATGGCCCCGTTACTGCCATACCGGCTCATATCATAGAGGGTGACCACGCCGGGTTCAACATCCCGGCTGACTTCAGCTTCAAATACTATTCCTCTGGTTTTAGACACCGAATAATCTCCTTGTGGCCGAGTACATCGACCTTACCCGCGGAGGTGATAAGACGTGGCTGTAAACCTGTAGAAAGGCTAGATTGCCGTTAAGCCAGTTGGCATCTAAAGTGAACCTGATGCCATAGGCTACTGCCTGGGCACACGATTCTGCATCGGTCAACCCGCCCGTAGAGAAGGTTGTGCCAAGTGCTACCCCATTTTGATAATGCAGGGCCAGGTTACCGCTTCGTGTAATCACCATATGGTACCAGGTATCCAAAGCCCAGCCAGTCGAGTTATAGGCAGAGCGCGGAAATGTATCAACAATTGTCCCAGCGTGGTGCTGACGGTTAGTTAATGAGAACACACCGCCAGTTTCAGTAAGGTATATCTCCCAACCATTATTATCCAGCACATAGCGGCCTATTATAATTTGAGAGACGCTGTCACTTTGCCACTTTACCCAGCAGGCTACGCTATAGTCCTGGGTAGTGAAATTCATGTCTGGGGTTGAAGCACCGGTGATTGTTACCCGTGAACTTGAACCATTGAATACCGGCACCCACATCCCTGAGGGAGTTTGTGTCCACACGATATCAGTCATCGCTCCATCATGACCCCGCCTGGAATGGTCAGAAAGAGTAACAACACCCGGACTGGCTCCGCCTCGCTGGCGGGCTACGTCGAGAACGCGTCCTGAGTATTTCACTGTTTCTCCTAAACGGCTTCTGGCACTGGTGTTGGTTCTGGGATATCGGCCTCAAGAGCGCCTGCTCTGGCTTTAAGCGCTTGGTTCCGGGCTACCAGGACATCAATGGCATCCCGGTGGGACTGGATATCTGTTTTGTTCTTCTGGAATTGCTGTCGCAACGATGCGCGCCGGTTGGCTACTTCAATTTTGGTTAGTTCACTGATTGGCATCTTGACCTCCCTTACTCGATAGAATGATTTTCAATCTTTATATCCTGTGGATTGAAAGATTTGCATGTTTGTAGGTGATCTCTGTGGCATCGGTGAGTCCAGTAGTGCTTAGCCATACCCTGTCTCCATCAGCGAGGGTAATAAACCCTCCCAAGGGATACGACCCAATATCAGCAGCACCAAACTTACGCTCAGCCTTAGCATCAACTTGAGAAGTAATATTGACGCAGAGCTGAATTAAATAGGTCTTATTAGTCCCTGCTGGTGTTGCTGAATTAAAAAATAAAGCCAAATATGTACCCGCACCCCCAGTTGGCGTGAGTAGGTAGCTACCCATTTGCCAAGTGCCGGTTTCATCTATAGTAGCAAACGAGATATCATCACAATCAAACACGTCATTGGTAATTTTAGTGATGGTTGTGACGCCGTTTTGGGCTGCCGTGGCAAGGCCGTTTATTGTGACAATATCGCCAGTTGCCAGCCCATGAGTTACATCAGTAATTCGGAGTTTGCCCGACCCATTGTTAGCCGTATCGGTAATTACCCCGTTCTTACTGGCAACAAAGGTGAAGTCTACTAAATGAGAAGAAGAGAATCCTTCTAACGCAGCAGGGTCACCCACGGTCGTAATAGCGACCGGGGTGCCGTACCCATCCAGGTACATTTCACCATGCTCTACATCTACTTCAACGATTTCATGTTCATCGCCTGCACCATCCTGGAAATAAAGGCGGTCGTCGGTCTTCGGGTATAACTGGGCGTGATCGGGTATAGCCGTCGGTGTAGTAATTTCAGCTAATATTAAGCTACTAAAGCGCTCTTTACCGTTAACAAAAACAGCCATATTAACCCCCTATACCAAGACGCCATCGTTCACGCATGGCCTGTACTTAATCGTTACGGTCAGATCAACCGCAGTTGCCCCGGTGCCCTGCAGGTCGATATAGATGATTTTCCCGGCGGCCAGTCTTACCACTCCGGTCCAGCTTACTTGTTTATCAGCCGCATCCAGGCTGGCTTGGACAGCATCCGCGGCACCAATAAATTCGACTACTTGGCCAACACCACCTTCAACAGCGCAAGAAGTCATATCGGCGGTTTGGGCAGCGTCGGCGTGGATAACTATTGATTCAATCAAGCATGGTTGAAGTGTGACTGTAGCCACGGCAGTAATTCCGGCATTTGCTGCCGCGGTGATTGACACCTCGATGATTCGTGCTAGTTTAATATCGTCTAGTTTAGCTACAGCTGCCATAATTTACGTCCCCCTCTTAGCGTCGATCATGTTATAGGTGAGTGTATTCCAGCCACCACCAACAGCTCCTTGCTGAGCAGTTATCAGCAGGTCCTGTTTGAAGAACTGTTGTGCCGGCACAACGTCCGTATTAGCATTTCTCGGATGCATGGTTACCGCCGGTACCGGTACGGCTGCCGCGAGGAAAGTCTCAGTGGAAATCAGTCGGTAGTTGGTACCGTCGACTTTAAGATAAAACCTGATTGCAGTATCTTCAAGTGCTCCGGCGTTTAGCCCTGTCCAGTCTATCCAGAGCCCCAGGAACTGGTAGATAAACGCGCTGCCGGTAGTTTCATAAAGAGTCTGTTCGGTACCATCCATCAGCAGGGTGAGGGGATCGCCGTCACCCAGGTCGAGCATGGCGTCCAGCTCATCGTCAAGGCTCTCAAGAGTCTCAGCTCCGCCTCGGATAGTAAGGATCTCGTAGAGCATTGGGTGGATAATCTGCACCTGGTCACCCACTACCAGATCGGCGGAAAAGGTATTATGAACTACACCACCGGTGGCACTATCAAAATCTGTAATTAGACGATACTCACCTGTCGGAACTGCTCCGGCGCCGCCATCATCTCTAACCACGAAAACATACCAGCCCGCAGCTCCTCCGCCAAAGAAGTCGTTCTCATAGCCCACCAGGTCAAGAGAGGCAAAGTTATTAGCATCAGTGAAGGTGGTAACGTCCGCCAGCAGAAATAGGCTCTGCTTGGCAGACTGCTTGGCCAGAGCCAGGATACTGTTAGTAGCTTTAATGATTCCAGCCGCGGCTATATCTGCCTTATTACCGATAACATCGGCCGGTGTCCGGTTGATAACCGCATCGGCTGCCGGCACAAATTCAGTCTGATCACCGATAATGACGTAATCAACTAACCCGGGTGCAGCACTAAATGGATTATTGGGGTCCAGGGTAAAAACGCCGGTGGCGTTGGTATAATCAACGATCCGGCGAGGTTGAAAGCGGCAGGCACCCCTGGTAGGTAATAGCAGACAGCCATTGAAATAATCATTATTTTCCCAGGCGTATAAGCCGGGGCGGGTGGAGTCGGCCGGAACGATAGCCGAGGAAGTATCCAGCGTGCCAAATCCTATTATCTGGTGAGAAAGCAGGGATTCGTGAAATATACAAATCAGGTCCCCCGCTTCGACATTGGCAGAGAAAGCATCGACGGTGAATGTCTGTAACGCTCCTCCCTGGACGAAGTTTGTTATCCGCCTGAGTTCACGTTCTGGAGCCGTTGCCGGCGCGTCATCATTGTGGAGAACCTGCATCCAGAATTCGCCTTCTAAAAGGTCGGTCGGGATATTTTGCAGGTTGTTGGTGATCACAGTGACCAGACTAGCCACCTGCGTAGCGTCAACGATACCAAACATCCAAAGTCCGATTCCCGGGCCGATACCTAACGCATTTGCGATTGCTTCAAGGCTGTCTGTAGTCCGGTCAAAGGTCCGGTTGCGGTCCATATTCATTATTCGGTCGAGAAGACGACTTGCCAAACTAATAGACATATTAGCCCTCCTTGTCCTTTTCCTGCAGGTATATTAAAGCGGGCGGGAAGTTGGACATTGAACCTCGTCCGCTTGGGGTACTGAAGGTGACGTCGGCTCCGTAGCCTGTTCCAAATCGATTTCGGGCTACGGCTCTGTAATGGAAACTATGTCCGCCGCTTAGCGGATACGCTTGACTGGAAAATGTTGAACCTGTTACGGCGCCCGAGACTTTGACAGTCTCGTTTCCATAGCCGGCGCTCCCGCCAAACTCAAACCAGGTGGAACATCCGCCTCCTCGGTCATTTTGGATATAACCGTTTAATTGGGCATCGGTTTCACCAATGCTTGTGGCGGGGAGAGTTATCACATCGGGAGGTTGCCCTGGAGTAGTGAAGGAAAGAGTGGCCCCGGTAACTGTCCCTACCGCATTCCGGGCTATAGCCCGGAAATAAATAGTTACTACCCCTCCGGGGATAATAATGGTTGCTGAAAAGGTATCTCCTGTGATATAAGGAGTGTCCCAGACTGTAAAATTACCCATGGCGGGAGTAGTGCCCCACTCAAACCGGGTGTCGCAGACCAGTCCTCCGTCATCGGTTAAGGTTCCATTTAGCTGAGCTGAAGCCATTTCTCACCATCTCTACTCTGTTCAAAAGAACAGGATTACCTTACCGCGTCATAAAAGGCGCAGTTGCAGGTTATGAGGGCTACCGCTACTGCGGTTTGCCTCATCTCGATCAGGACACCAAATGTATCCAGAATCGGCCCGATGGTCATTTTTTGTAATTGAGTTGGCTGCTGATCTTCAAAAAGAAGCTGGTCTTTGACGATGTAGGCTCCGGCAGCTACATTTCTTGTGCTTACCCGGACTTCAATATCGTCCCCGGCAACCATATTGCTTAAATCGATTTCAGCTGAGACAAACATCCATGCATAGCCCATGGCGTTAGCGTAAACCTGTTGCCAGGCAGCTGTCATAGTGAAAACAGCGCTCTGGGCACTTCGCCTGACTCGCAATGCTGCTGATACCGGAAATGCTGTAGCCATTATGCTTGCTCCACTATAAAAACTACGGCGTCGTTTAATGTTGGCGCCATCACCCAACACTGGTCGGCATTTCTGATGAAGAGTCCAACTCCCTCATTAGGAAGAAGCATATATGATATGTTTATATTTCGAGATTGGGCTTGCATAACGGCCAGGTAGATCCATCCGACATTATTTGGATGAGCTTTTACGATAAACTGTTTATTTTTCGGGATGGGTATTTGTGGAAGACGGAAACCCTGGTTAATGACAGCGCAAACCAGCTGCCCCGTAGTGAAACCCAGACCTCGGCTGCCGTCTCCTGACAGGGGCATATTCGCGAATGGGTCTTCCCCTAATGATAGGGAGCCTCCCAGTGCGATAACCAGCTGATTTATAGATTGGGTGAGCTGTTCAATCTGTTGTTGTTGAGCTGCCATGGCTTCAACAACATTCAGCATCATTTCCCAGACAGCAGGGTCGACTCCTTCAGGCGGAGCTGCCCTGGCTGTCTGTACTTTTGCTAGTAAAGTTGCGACGACACCAATAGCGGCGCCTGTCGCTAGAGCACCTTTGTTACTCATTTAAATGCTCCTTATGAACTGCCTACTTCTTCCACTTCGATCATGATCATGCAACCCAGAATATCCGCCTGGCAGGTGATGTCTTCAAAAACTTCGATTTCGGGAATTTCGTTTTCTTCCAGCTGGATATCAAAGGTGTTCGGAACCAGTATTGGCGGGAATAGAGCTGCCCATGCACCTGCCAGCCCGGTACCGATTTGTATGAGTACATTTCCAACATTGGTGTAGCCAAAGATTTTCCTGACTATTACTGACCGGCCTACTGACATGTTGGCCGAACGCAGGAAAAGGTTTTCCGCGGTGGCGGCAGCAGCTATGGTGATAACATTCGAGCTTTTCCTTATACCTCTAGGCACTAACATCGTGCTCATGATTTCCTCCTATTAGTTATCCTATTATTAACGATTAAAGGTGAGCTGTTGCCGGTATCCGGGTCCAGCGCTCTGGTAAAACTTGAGGGTTTGCCCATTTGAACTGAGGCTGACTTTCCAGAACGTACCTGTAACCCCAGAAGGCTATTCGAGCTTGGGCAAGAGCATAACTGGTCTGGTTGGTCGCCTGCAGGAAGATGTAGTTATCCTCAAACTCATAAAGCTCAGTCTGGTGCCCGCAAATGTCCCATAGTGGGTTCATACGGCTGAGTGTGGATACAACCGCCTGCATTTTATGGCGCATGTCAGCCCTGCCCTGGGAAACAACGACTTCTACGTCGTCCAGGACTTCCATGCGGAGTTGAGCAAACTCAAGATCAGGCATCTGCAATAGGGTAACCTGGGTAATGTCGGATGCTGCGGCTGCGGCAAGAGCTCCAAGGTCTATCGTTACAGGTGAAGACCGGGTTATTGGCTCGATATATTGAACCTTGTAGAATTCGTAGACCTTATTAACCCAGATCCCAACTATCTCGTTGGGCAGGACAATCTGGTTAATAGGGCCTGCCTGGTAAGTGTGAAGCATCGGCAGTGTTGGCATTAGTAACCTCCCATCTTTTTTCTTCGGAGTATTTAAGCTCAATTTCTGAGCTTACCAGGTAGGAGAAAGCTCTTCTCCCACCGTCGTAAGACCGGAAATTTAGTATCAAATTGTTAGAGAACGGTAACGTTAGCGCTGGCACTTATGGGTTTCCAATAGATTGTCCAGTCAATCTCAGCTGTTGCGTCAGCTGTTGCATTGACTATACTGAGGATACCTGCTTCCACGAATATCCCGCCACCATCGAAGGACTCTACGGGTCCGGATTGTCCATGCCCCACGCCGGCTGTCGGCGCCAGAACGCTGGCCAGTAAGCCATCCCATGTCAAGATGGTCCCGAGTGGCCAGATAGCGCCGACAGCTAAAGCAGAAATAGCGGAGCCGGCAGCGCCGATGGTTGGTGTGAAGGTGGGCAAGGGGACAAGAACATTGCCGGTGCAGGCCACTCGAACATGGCCCCACATGGCAGTAATTATCGCGGGTCCGGCGAAGTTGAAGATATTGAAATTGCCTCCGGGAGTGTAATCGCCGTTTGTTCCAACCCGGGTTAGCCCCTTTCCCTGCTGGAGCCAAAGCGCCTTAATTAATCCTTTATGGCTCATTTTAACCTCCTTACTTTTAATGCTTCTGGGTTAACCTCTGGGGAGGAAGTTTCCCTCCTCCCCAGTTCGTTACATCAGAAACAATTAGAAGTTGGCGGTTACGAGAGATGTCCGGCCGAGTTTCTGGTAAACCAGATGGGCGCTGTAACGGTTGGCTGCGGCCATCACTGTAGCAAAGGTGCAGGCAATTTCGCCCAGACCGCCGATTATGCCGAAGCCCGCCTGGGTAGCGACCCCGACGACAGTTGGGATAGGCACGGCTAGTGCTGAAGCGGTCTTAGCACCGGCGCTCAACGGGGAAAGCACGACGGAGCCGATAGCACCGGCATTAATGGCTACGGCGCCGGCATCCGCTGCTACGGCGCAGACTGTCCAGGTTGTGGTTGTAGCGTTTGTCATGGCTGTGTCTAGATATTCCACTAGGGCTTTAATCCAGACCGGCCCACCGGTGATCGAAAACATGTCAAACGCGGCTGCGGCGTAGAACGCCGGAGCGGTTTCGACCACCACGTCGAGACGTTCGTTAAGGTCCTTGATTATTGATGCTATACTCATTTTTACCTCCATTCCTCCATAATGAGTAACTGGCTGGGAGGGGAGTTAAGATTTCTCCCCTCCCAGGCGTTGATTGAGTAAGCAGGCGAGTTAAGAGATGACGGCGCCCACACGCTCGATGATGAAGCAGCCGAATCCCAGCTCTTCACCGCCCCCGGCGGTCGCTGCTCGGCCGTAGAAGTCGATGTTGACGGTGTCCTGCGGATCATATACCACAGGTTCGCTAAACCAGGCCTCGGGTTCCAGCTTGTTGTCAAGCAAGCACTGGACGAAGAAATTGGCTTTGGTTGTCGCTGCCGCTAGCAGGAACCTGACTCCGGTTGCCTGAGGATCTGCGTCTGCATCATACACCTTGTAGAATACAGCTACTCGTCCCACAGGGAGCAACGGGTCAATGGCGGCGGCAAGTCCGAACGGACTCGCCCAGGCACCGGCTGCGACCGCGGCTGGGGTTACATAGTAATTCAGCGCGTAGCCTGAACCGGCCAGGACCAGTGCACCCAGATCGAAGGAAGGAAGCATCTCACGCCACACCAGCTCCTCATCCGCAGCAGCGATGCCCTTGGCTTTGGCCCTCGTGACACCGGCAGCAAGGCACTTCTCTTTGTAAGCCTTGATGTCTCCCAGTGTCAGTTCATTGGTTGGAATTGCGTAACTCATTAGTAAACCCCCTTAAAGAGTTATCATTTACTACAGAGTTGGGTTAAGTCCGCTTAGGTAAGGCGGGCTCCACCAAACGGCTGCTCAACGAGCGGCGCCGGCCAGCGGTTGATGCCTTTCGCACGAACTCCCGCTCCCGAAATACCCAACATACCTCGTATTCGCTGATAGGCTTTCTTGGCGGCCCAAGGAGTGGCGGCGATGGCCATGTTTTTCACAAAATCGCCTTTGGCCCATCCAGCCTGATTGGCTATCCAGGCTAAGCCGGCGGTTCCGTAAGCAGCATACTCATCCCACTGAGGGGCAACTGATTCAACGATGAGGTCGATGGCGGTAACGGCTAAAGGAGCTCCGAGATCGTTTGTCCAATTTATTGCCATTGGATTTGTTTCTCCTTTATGTCCCTTTGGCTATAAACGTTCTGCTCGACCAGACATCTTTTTTCAGCCCCCAGAACGCGATATCTTTATAGCCCTCCCATCCCCTTGATTAGACTATCTAAATCAGAAACTAACATGACATTTATTTCCATGTCAAGTCTTTCCCTTTTTTTTCCTGCTTAACCATACAGCGCCAGCAATAGCGCCAACGCCGAGAGCTATAGGGAGAACACTGCTTTTCCCTCCAGGGTCTCCGCCGCCACCGTTTCCACCTCCATCCCCGTTTCCAGGAGGTTCACCATTACCATCCGGGTCCGGACTGGTAACCATTAAAGACTTCGTATCCAGTGTTTGCCATTCCGTAGGAAACCCGAGCAGGTTTCTACCGCGACCTTCCAGGACAATGTTGCCTGACAGGTTTTCACCAGGCATTGCTCCGAGGTTTAAGGTTTGGCCTGTGCGGCTACCATTTCGCCCATTATGAAACTGCACATCAGAATCGCTCTTACCATCGAGGGTTGCGGTAACCCTGGTATCCCAACCATGGGTTTGCTCCCAGATAGAGTCAGCATAAGCATTGAAGTTGATGCTGAGATCAATAGGAGCGCCAACGGCGAATTCAAGTGGTTCGACTTTTGTAATTACGCCGCTGAGTTCGGCTCCATCGTCATTACCAGGTGGGGGAGCCGAGATAGGATTGATGGACCGGTAATTGCTGTTGAGGTGGCTGAACACCGTGCCCTCGCCATTTATCCATGAATCATATTCGGGCCAGCTCCACGGGTAGGTAGAAAAGAGACTGACATCTTCGTGGGCAAAAAGGAAAAAGCTGATATCGACGGATCGGTCGGGCATCGGCCCCAGGTTATAAGTTTTGGTTCTACCGCCTATCTCTCCAGTTTCCCTGGTATTCTTTACTTCTCTCAGCCCGAGAACGGGGCTATCAATAACAACATAGCTTGACCAGATTAACGCGCCAGGATTAATAGCATAGAAGCCGACTTGTATGATAATATCTTCCCCGACTACTATTTCCGCCGGCACATCGAGCACAGTGAAATAACCCGAGATCGCTGCCTGAGATATGGATGCAATTCGTCGCCTGTTTCCAGACGTCCCAGCTCCTAAGTCTTTGGCGCTTATACTGGGAAAGCCTACACCGCCGCCACGATACGCCGGGCGAGTGTCTAATTGAGATATTTCATTTTCTTCCCGTCTAGCAGGCATCATTTCCTCCTCGTCAAAAGAATTATTCCAGCCACAGCTGCCAATCCCACGCCAATGGCGACTGCGCTGATGGTTCCGAAAAGTGGCGGGATTAAGTGAGGCGCTTCCCGGTATAACTGCCATGTTACCAAAACAATGGCTAATATTGTTAGCAGTCCTATTATGACTCCCACTATGGCAACCAGCCACGGAAATTCTTTTTTCCAGAAAATGTTTATAGCCCGGTTATTATAGGTAACATCAACATTGGGAATGCCAGCGAGCTCAAGGCTTGTTTTAATAGCACTTACTATCCCGGAATGGATAGGAGTGCTGGTATTCAGCTTGAGATAACCTCGACTGCCTTCAGGAATCAGAGGATCATATTCCCTCAGGCCTGAGGCCAGGTCATCTTTTGTCCCGCTAGCAATTTCTTCCCAAAATATGCCCATAACTACGCATCCGGCTCAACCTCGTGCCCGGGTAGAATCGGCTCGATAACGGTGCCGCCGTCCATGGGCTCGGTTGAATCATCTCCGTTTAGGAAGTTGAGCACTACGCCGTGGTTTATTTTCTTCCAGACCTGTCCGGCATACCGGAAATTTTGGCCGATGGGAGCGTCTCCAAAAAGAATCGATCCTGCTGGTAGCTTAGGCTCTTCAGGTTCTTCAGGTTCTTCAGCTGGAGGTCCGGACTTATGCCTTTTGTTAATCTTGCTGCCTTCCTTGTGGACAACTCCGCACCAGCAGGGTTCAGCTTCTATGGTCGTTTCCACACTGCCAAGAACTGCACTATCGTTCGTTGCCATTTTATTCTTCCTCCTTGATAAATTCACACTTACAGTTATTATTGGCTATTTCTACTAAAGTGTCAATAAGTAAATCGTGTATCTTTGGAAAACGATTAAGTCCAGAGTTCCTGGGGTCTTGAGTTGCTATTAATTTTTCGGCTGTTTCAATTAGGGGAAAGTCTTTGAGGGCTCTTCTCAGGTTACATCTTTCCATCATTCCCATAATATGTTCGATAGTTTCTCTGTGCAAAGCTTCGTATTTGTTAGGCCCCAAGTCAGTCTTTAACCGATCTAATTCTCCTCTTATTTTACTTTTTACACCTGGCATTACTTCCTCAGAAAACTTAACAAAAAGTTTTTCTGCTTCGCCTGGAGTTTCTATTAGACGACGTTGTTCTTCTGAGCTTAAAGCTCCCCAATCTTTAAGGTTCATAGTTCTTTAACCTCCGTCGGTTGCTCTACAAAATACCGGGGATACGGCCAGTTGCGCATCAGGTTCACAGCTGCCTGGTTTACGCTGTAGGCTGATGTCCATTTCTGAAATCTTTTATCCTCCTGCCGGTGTCCATCGAATAAAGGTATTATCCATGCCCAGTATCTCTTTTTCATTCATCTTTCACTTTGCGCTTCCTCTTGCAGCCCTACTGCTTTGTTGTAACATGGCGGGCACATTCCATGAGATGTGCCGGAATCTGGCTGGGTAGTCACGAGATACTCTTCATCAGTGAGATATTCGCCCGTGTCCTGGTCTATCCTGCACCAAGCGCAGACTCTCGGATGATCTGTCATTTTAGTAATATTTCACTCTTCCCTCATAGTCCGTTGGAAAGTTAGACTCGGGGAGCCTCTCTTCGCGTTCCTGTTGACCGCGCCTGAAGTGTGAAATCCCGGCTCCTGATAAACCCGGGTCTCCTTTAAGGATGTTCATCACGATGCCGACTGCGATACCGGATAGTCCCCCGACAACGGTAGCTCCTATCGTTTTTCTCCTGAGGAGTCCGATGCCAGATCCAACCACCATGGGAACCCAAATATTATTACTCATTTTATCTCCTTATGGCTTTCTGCACTTACAGCCTGAAAGCATCCTTTCCGTAAATACTTCGATTATTTGGTTTGTTATTAAACCATGTAGTAAAATCGATTTACTTAAGCGTTGGAGCCGCGTTTGAGGCCGCCCGGACGAAGGTGTTTCGCTTATCATCATCATGCTGGTTATTTGGCTAAAGATTTCTGTTACGTTTATTAAGTTTTGAGCTTCTTCCTTATAATTACAAGGATGATCTGGCGCAATCGCACGTTTAATTCCACGATCAAGCTCATCCAGGCAACCATCTGTACCTTCTTCGGGCGTATCGGCCAAGTCTATTCCAACTAGCTGGCAAAACTTATTAACGTTTTCAGCTCCACGCCAATCTAATTTACTATTGGAAATCATGGCGTTATCTCCTACTTCTTCGCCGTTTTTTCGACTATTTTGGTGGCTTCTAAAATCGCCGGATTCTCAGGGTGGTAAATATGGATTTTTCTACCCTCGGACAGCAGTTTGTCTTTCCAGTCTCCGTACAGCCTTTCGACCTGTCCGGCTGACATATTTATCGTTGGTACGGGAGCTAATCCTCCGTTTCCTTTCACGATATCACCGCGGTTACGGAAATTTTCCACGGTAGAAGGTGAACGGCACTCCGATCTATCTCCCCACCATCGGCAGACCAGGTCCTCCGTAACGGGAGTTCCATAGATATCCTTGAACAGTCCGGAGAATGAGCCGCTGGTGACTTTACCTTTCTTATCGTAGTAATTAGCTTCGGGCCATCTTCCAGCGACCGACCGTTCAACGTGGGGCTTATTACCGGTACCGGAGGCAACCGCCTCGGGACAGATAGCGAATGTCCCGACAAACTCCTTCAGGAGATCCCTGCTGGTATCGCCATCGAGTAGCTGTAAAAGGAATTTTTTATTGTCTGCAGTAATGCAGCCCATAGTCCAGCCTCCTTATATTAACCTGATGCTGTCAAATAGCCCGCCGGCACTGATGCTGCGCTGATACAGAACCTGGTTGTAGCCCTGGTCTCGGCTGAAATATTTGCGCTGCATATCGATGTTTCCGCTGATTCCGGACCTGGACCTGAGAACTTCGTAACCAAACCCCAGTCCGGCTCCGAGTATTGCCGCTTTCATCGGGGTGATGGCTGGCCATATATTCTTGCCGAACTTGGTGCTTCCTATGATTCCTCCCACGGCTGCTGGTATTATTAGTGCTCCAAACATTTTACTGTCCTCCCATTTCATATTTACCGGATATATCGAAACAGTGACATTGCTGAATCATTCGTTCAGCGAACACCTGTGATGCTTTTTCAATGATTTTATCAGCTAGTCCCCTGGCTTTTTCTTCGTTGGTGTCCTGCTTCGCCCGTTCTTCGATATTGTCAGCCATAGGTGGTGCCTCTGCCCCGGCTCCCGGAAGCAAATTTACCATTTGATATAACATTTTCCCAAGTCGTGCTAAGCTTTGGGCTTGTTCGAGATAACTACAGCCGATAGTTGATATTACCGGGCGGACGGCGTTATCTGTCCAACGGAGGCATTCTGCTCTATTACTTCCCGTGAATCCAGCCGGCCATTCAACCGGGAAAATACGGCATAACTTTTCTTGCTCTGAGGTTCCCCTCCAGTCTAAAGTTTCCATTATTTTCCTTTATTTGGTTAATTCCTGCAATTCTTCGAGAATTCGGTTATATTGATTTATTTGAATTTGGGCAGCCTCCTCTGGTTTTCCTTTATCAAGTCTGCAGGATTTAGCTGCCTCTGCAAATCTGGTGGTGCTTCTCCCACTTTCACCTGTTAATTTTCTGCTCATGCACTGGTGAAAAGCGGAAGTGCCTGCTTTGGATTCTAGTTCAGCGATTTCTCGCTTTATCAGAACTTCGATTATTTCATAATCATCTTTTGATAAAGTTTCCATTATTTTCTTCCCTCGATATAAGCAATGTCAAGATATTCTTTCAGCCACAGGGCGTAACCGGTAACAGCGAAAGGCTCCATGATTTCTTTAGTTGATATGGCGTAGGCGCTTTTATCGTTAAAGAAAAGGATAGGTTCGTATCTGTCGGTTGTTTGGCCCTGGGGAATAAGAGCTGCAACATCGTCCCGGGTGCATTCTATCACGTAAGGTCTTTCTTCAAGGTTGACCTGGGCCCATGCATGCCCTCCGATACTTTTCTCCGTGTGCAGGTTTCCGAGAACTACGTGAACGTCCCCGGGTGTCATTTCCTGGCGGAGCAGGGATACTAGCAGGAAAGCTTTATTGGCGCAATTGCCGACCTTCACGCGTCGGGTGATGGATGGTCGAAGCCAGCAGTCTTTGTTGGTAGACATTCGCCCATCGATTATCAGAGTCGACTTAATGTAAGGTTTGTACTTGACTTCTCCGCCCACCCATTGATGAATAGCTTTTATACGTTCGATCCTGTCATCTAATCCTTTGACAAGTTCTTTATAAAGCTCTTCAACTTCCATGGCATCGGGAGTGACAAATTCGGTAAGCCATCTACCTTCTCGAAACCAGGTAGCGTCAATGGGCTGGTCTTCCATAGCAACTACTGGAGACATTCGACCTCCTAAAAGACAAAAGGGTCACCCACAATCAAAGTAAATTGCGGTGACCCTTTTGTATTACTAGCACACTAAAACTGGTTTGTCAAGCCTTCTTTAGTAAATACATATCAGTAGAATCCTGCCTGGTTTCTTCACAGTATTTGCATTTCCATGTTTTATAAGCTACTAATTCTTGTTCTTGCATCAATCCTAGAGTTTGAAGACTTCTTTTTCGTGTAGATAGCTACCGTTTCCTGAAATAGCATAAGTGATTTCAGCAAGGCGGCCTAGTATTTGGTAAAGTGCTTCTTTATCTTCATTCTTCTCAAAGTAGCTGGCAAGGTCAGAGGTAGCTTGAGTCAGTTTATCAAAAATGGTTGTCCAGTTAACAGGGAGCGTCGTTCGACTCGCCTGTTCGGACATTTGCGTAAAGAGGTATTGAGTAATTACGTATATGAGTGCGAGGTCTCGGTTCCATTCCCAATTAAGTACACGCTGTGCCTCTGCAAAAAAGACACTGAAATAATATAGTTTTTTTGCGGGCTGCGTTTCTTGCATTTTGGTTACAGCATAGCGATATTCCTTTGCAAGGCGTTGACGGTATTCTTCGCGCATTAAATCTCCTCCAATTAGAAAATATGAGTTCGCCGGGTAATCCCACCTTCTAGCTTTACATCTTCCATATCTCTTGCTTTTAGCTCTTGTCTAATCCTCGGTGGTAGCGGTCGGGTGGGAGTCATTTTGGGACGGCCTTTTTCACCGACCAGGGTCGGTGTCGCTTCATCGATATTTGAAGCGTCGGTCTGGCTTACCCTTCGTCCCATAACTCCGGACTCACCACGAGCCTGGTTACTTTCCTTATTGTCAGTGCTGAAGAAACCGCTGCCTTTGTATATCGCAGGGATAGGTGAAAAGATCTGCCTGACCCCATATCCGCAACTTGGGCAGCTGGTTAGGTGAGGCTCGCTATAGCTGTACTTGATAGTGAATACCCGTTCAGGGCATTTTTCGTTCTCACACTCGAATTCGTAATATGGCATTTAGTTCATCTCGAGCACTCGCACCAAAAATAGTTTTCTTGCGAGTGCTCCCGTTTATTCCTGGTTACCAGTTCATTGGTTTTTCAAGTTGAAAGCAGCTCGTTTTGATGACAACGTCCAATTTAAGATCCAGCAATCTCTTTCTTTCTTCAAGTAAACCGTTTCCCTGGTTTTCAGTAAAATGTAGATGTCTTAACTTTTTATCCTTTTCCTTAGCTGTCAAGCACCACATGGTTATTCTTCTGCCTCTCTCAGATTCTCAGCGTTGGATTTTATTTCTTCCACCTGTCTCTTCAGCCAGTTTTGCCCTTTGCGCCATTTTACCCTTGCCCGGGGATCAAATAAACTAACCACGGCATTGTGTTTTTCAACCAGGGCATCCAGGAGCCATTTTTCGGTTAGCCAGTCGAGATTACCTATTTGCCCGAGTACCTTTGATAGTTTAACGACATCCTCTGGCCTGAGCTTTTGCCAGAGACTTTCGTTATTTTCCACCATCGGTATTATCGTTTCAGGAGTAATATTGTTTATTTTGAAGAATTCATTGATCATTCCCTTAGCGATAGCTGGGATATTATTGGCCATCCCTGCTCGTATTGAAGATTTAGTTAAAGTTTTAACGAAGTCCATTACCATTAGACGAGATTCCCGTCGGTGCTTGCTATTCTTTGGATATCAATGTTCGCTTCACAGGCGGGGCAGAAGGCGCTCTTGGATCTGGGAGCTATGGCAATGGGTTCCTGGCATTCAGGACAGGGAATGGTGCCGGTGTCATTCATACCGGCCTGCAGGCGATGTGGCTCTTTAGCCTTGGTTTGTTTTTTAATCTTGGGAGCGGGAGCTTCCTCATCGGCTGCTTCGGTTCCCATATCAGAAACGCCTCGGGCGATGGCGGCGCCAATTGCTTCGAACGGGGAGATCCAGCTCGAGCGCTTTTCTCGCTCGAGAACCATTTCATCTCTTTTCCCCTGCGATTCCAGCTCAAGTCTTTTTATGGCAAGCTGCCAGTTGCGCTCAGATTCAATCTTGTCCCATTCAAACTGGCGCACACGCCCTTTTTCCTCCATTTCCATTTTGAGGATCTGAAGTTGGACCATAGCAGGTACCTGCTCAGTGACCACGGCCGGGTCGGGCTTAGCATAACCGAGTATCCCTGCTAGCTGGATAACTTCGTTAATGTGGCCCATGGCGCTTGCGGTTGGGCTACCGCGAGATAAACTAAGTTCTTTTTGCATCGCATCAACCTGGGCTTTCATGGTATTCTCAATCATCTGGTTTCGAATTTCGGCTACCTTGTCGCGGTAATCGGCAGCGGAGGCAATCAATTTATCTTCTCTATCCCTGGCATCCTTCTGGATAGAGTGAATAGTAATCCTGAGGTCTTCCGCGTTCTTCTGCAGATCCATATTGCCTAAATCGATAGAGCCTTTGATCTGAAAAGGCGATTCAGCCGGCGGGTTATTTTCGGCATCTCGAGCTTGCCTGGCTGCACGTTCTGATTCTTCGTACTCCCTCTTGGATCTCGAGGTTTTTTCTTTTTCTTCCCAGAATCGAGATCCTTCACCTTCTATTGGGCGCCCGGCGCCGATGGGATTAGTTATTTCCCTGGTAGCTGGATTATTTACGTCTTGAACTGGCATCGCTGCTTACCTCCTCCATGATATCAAACATATCTTCGCCGGTGATTGTTTTGTTATCGGCAAGCCGTTCTACCATCTTTTTGAACGCTAATAGGCGAACGTCTTCCGCTGGTTCGGGGAGAACGGCTTCCGCAGAACCTGCGGGAACTTCTGCTGGTAATGGAGCTGGTCCGCCATTACCTCTGCTATTAAGCATTGCCTCTCGGGCTGCTCGTTCTTCGTCTGTCTCATTTATAAAGTAGCCTTGCAGGGTAACTCCCCTGTCTTTGAAAAAAAGATAAAGCACAGTATCGAGGAAATCTTCCAGGGACATTTTGGGCCAGCCCCAAAGTTCTACGGAGGCAACTTGGCTGGCTTGCATAATAGGAGTGTAGGTCGTGGTAAAAACTCGGGGAACGAAGTTTACTGAGGTAGCGAGTCCGAGGCTGTCAGTTTGTGCAATCTGCGGTCTTCCCAGTTTCGGTTTTACTTCTTGCCCACCCGATTTATCTTCGCCGGTGGGGGTTTTCTGACCAATTCTGGAAACTCGCTTTTGCTCCGGGGTTCGGTCTTTCCATGGGGGCATGGTTATCTGGCCTGTTTGCATATTAACTCGACCAGCGCTGAGGTGAGTTCCTTTACCTTCCTGATTGTTTCCTGTCATTGAGTGACTTCGCCAAGCTTTAAGCGTTTCCAGGTTTTTCCCGCATGAGCAAGCATAACCCTCGATAGCTTGTGGTTCCATCCGTTCCTCCGTTTCCATTCGCCTTTATTATAATTAACATACAATGAACGCGTTGTCAAGCTAACGGTTCCACCGTTGCTTTCTGTCAAATCGATTAATACGACAGCTTGACAAAGAAAAATATTTGTGCTAATTTCAAAGAAAGCTAACCTTTCCCCGCCTTAGGGAGGTGAAATATGAGAACCCAGATTGTTGGAGCGGTGCTCCTGGAAGGTTTCAAGCTAGTCGGACATTTCTTGCGCTCCAGGCCTATCAACAAGCCAAGCCAGTTTTCTTTAACAGCTCAGGCAGCTCCCCACAAGAATTATTACCTCGAATCTGAAACAGAAGACGCTCCCGAACCGGAACCCGTAGCGGCACGACAGCCACCAGTGGCTGTGTCCGAACGCAAAGAACTCTCCGAAGTAACAGAGGAGAGGGCAAAATCAATCCCTACCGGATGTGTTTCCTGTGCCATTGGGCATCTAGGAACTTGCTCAGGGTTGCTGAACGAAGCCATGAGATTTGCCGGCAAAGATGGAATTGATTCGGTGGAAGTAATTGACAGGGTCGGAATGTGCCTGGACGAGCTTAACAGTATGGAGCGGGTTGACCTGCGCCCTGAAATGGTGGTAAATCTTTCGGAATGGGAAAAAGGCCTGGTCGACCAGGTTTTACTGGCCAGTCGAGAGACCAGACATAAGTTAGAAGCCCTATCCGGAGTGGAAGCCCTAGAGCAGTGCGCCGCTACAACCCAACAGACTCGACAGGAAGTATGGAGAGACTACGTGAAGAATAGAGCCGCCAACCTGACACCCGAAGATGTCAGCGCGATTATTCCGCGGCTTCTGGCCAGAATCGACGAAATAACTGCTGAAGAGGAAGGTGAAGTTGATGAATCGTAAACTTGAATCAGATAGCGTGTCAAGGATGGGGACTTATTTCGGAGGTCGGCGCCGTGTTTACTGGGGACAGCAGGGAGGGTTTTATCCGCCTTACAGTCTGTCCAGATTCGGCCCCAGAATTGCAGCAGGACCTGCTGTTTTATCGGTGGTTGTACCGCTGGGGCTGCTTGCTTTCTTGCTAATTAAAGGTATAGCTAAAAACTAATGATAACCAGACGTATCGGCCAGGAAACAGAGGAGCCGGTCAAGGTGAATTCATTAACGGCACCTATAGTATTAGGCGTGATTTCCCTGTTAATAACGGTTATGCAGGTCATTCATATTAATAGGCTAGAAGAAAGACGGAGGTAAAAAATGGGCAGTAATGGTTGTGATGTAGACAGCATCATCTGTCAGCTGGAAACGCTGAAGAATCTCAGGGGACTAAAGACGAACATGGGCTCGGAGGAAATGTTAGAACGCTTCCCTCAATTGTCCGGACTGGATGGCAAGCTCGTGGAAAGCATTAAGGCGACAGAAGGCGATTTGAAAACTGCCATCGCCCAGTGCGGTAATATCGACATGGAAGCAACCTTAATAACAGGCGAGGTGGCTGCTCGCCAGGCAGAGGCGGAGGAGGAAGAACAGGAGGAATAGCCATGGCCGAGAAGGCGTCAGATTCTATTGTAGCTACCCCGGGTATTAAGCTGGAAAAGCTTATTGATTTCAAAGGCGACTGTATTGATCCGTTGGCCCTGGCGATTATAACGGAATCATTGGAATATGCTTTAGAAACCTCCGCTCGGCGCCTCAAGGCTGCCGGCAAGATTTATCCTGATCTAGGTGAAAACCCTATCCTGTCTTTTGTTAAAGCTCTCAGAGATGAATTATCGCGCGCACCTCAGTGCCAAACAGAGGGCCCGCCCAAGGTTATTAAGCCAGCGCCAGCAGCTCCGGCCCAGGTTAAACCTAAAACAACTGCTTTGTCGGCAGCCACGGCTGCCGAGATAAAACAGGTGCAAGAACTGATTACCACTGGTGGTAAAGGGATGAGCCGAGAGCTTCTCGAAAGCATCAAGTCCAAGCCCCAGCTTCTGGAGTTGGTGCAGAAGGCTACCTCAGGGCAAGTCAAGGCTCTGGAAACCCAGGCCGAGAAAGTGCTGGTCGACACAAAAGCTAAAAAAAAAGCTGAGCGCACTCTCCCCAAAACCTGGGCAGAAGCAGGCACTCCCGTGATCATTTTCAAGGGCAAAGGCGAGGAAGCCGCTTTGTCCGGGGAATATGAAAGTCCCCAGGCGCTCCTCAACCGCCTGGGCATCAGACACCGCGGGGCCAAACCCGACCAGGTCACAGCTTTCCAGAGAGCCGGTTTCAAGGTTGTCACCAACGGTGGAGACAGGCCGGTTAAGGGACAAACTACCGGATTTATAGTAGAGAGAATCGCCCGGACAGAAGACAGATACAAAAAACCTCAGATTAAACCCGAGGAAAAGATTGAAGTCCCTGTAAAGCAGGAAACGTGGTTTGAACGAGTTGGCCAGGGCGGCGTAATACTCGGCTGGGACTGGTATAACCCGGACACCGACAGGATTGACCCGAGCAGACGGAAAACCGCCGGAGTAGACGAACCGCCACCACCTGAGCTTGTTTCCTCAGCCGTCCGCACCCTGTTACCGGCAAATTGGCCAGCAGCCGTCCGAACCCAGGAGCCCAGCGCCGCAGAATTAAAAGAGATTGAAGCGGAAGAAGAGGAGGAAGGGGAATAGTGTCTACTTACACCCTCTGCATGAAACCGTATATGTCCGGCGGCGGGCCGGACCGCAAACTCCGCTTCTGTATCGGGGCCAAGATATGTTCAGGTAAAGCGGCCGACGAGGAAACGGCCAAACAGATTTGTTTATCCCAACCACCAAAAGAGCAGTCCACCGGGACTGGCGCAGGCAAGCGACAGCCTAAGCAATGCGCTGAAAATATGGCTAAGCTCGCCGCCTGCGTTATCAGTAAGATAGACTGGGACGCAATCACCCAGGAAACGTTCGAGGAACACCTGACACAGGCGTTACGAGAATGCAGTTGCCGCCCCAAAAAGGCAAAAGCAGCACTTACTCCTACCGTCCGTGTATTCCGTAACCCATCCTATCCCGAGGTTCAGGGAGCAGCCAGGGAACTAGAAGGTTACCCCGAAGTTCAAAGAGCAGCTAAGGATCAAAAACAGCATTGGAGTCGAGCATAATGCCATTTTATACAGTTCAAGACCCCATAATTACCCAGGGCACCGGCCGCAGAATAACCCGAGACACGACAGGGCGACTTTGGGTAGTTTATGATGATCAGAGGCTCCCGGGTCCCAACTGGTGGATTTTTGTTGCCTATTCCGATGATGACGGAGTAACGTGGACTGAAGAAGTAGTAACCACCGCTGCAGAGATGAACACTCGGGGGCTCCCTTCAATAGCCGCTGACTCCCTGGGTAATATTCATATCGTCTATACTAATGCTTTAAGCGAAATATCATATAGGCGGCGCATTCCTGCAGGATGGGAAGCAGCGGAGCAGGTTGATGGCGGCGGCGCTAATATGCAAGGTCCGGTCATTGCCATTGATTCTCAAGATAATAGCCATGTCTGCTATACCATAAATGTGGCTGCAGGAATTAGATATCGACAGAAAACCGCCGCCGGCGTCTGGCAAGCGATTGAGAGCGTAGTTGGCGCCAACCAGCTTTATCCTGATATGGTAGTAGACCTTAATAATGTCGTTCATGTTGTTTGGGTGGGGTCTGGTAATCCAGGTCAAACATTTGCAGCCAGGCGTGAAATTGTTTACCGGCAGCGTGTTTCCGGTACCTGGGCTACCCAGGAACTAATTTCTGATGTAAACGGCCATCAAGATTTCCCCACCCTCACAGTATCTTCTGACGGGAACGTCCATGTGGTTTGGCATGGACCGAAATGGGGTGCTAATCCTGCTAATCAGAATATAAGATACCGAGAAAGAACCGCCGCCGGGGTTTGGCAAGCACACACCGCGATTACCGATATTGCTGCTGCCCAGGGGTGGGCTACTATCGGATTGGATAGCGCCGACGATCTCTTCGTCTTCTGGCGTGGTACCGGTTGGGGCGCCAACCCCGCCAATACTAACATTCAGCAGATGAAGAGAGAATCAGGAGTATGGCAGGCGCAGGTTAATATCACCGACCGAGCCTTTGACCAGGATTATCCTTCTCCCATGAGCTCTTTCTTCCCCAGGACTGAAAGAGGAACCAGGTCATTTAATATTCCAGGAACAGGATACATTATTCATTTTCAGGGTAATGGTGCCGGCACTATCAGATCCGAGGTTTTTTTATCTGCGGACTTAGTATTTTCACCGGCATTGGCCACTGTTATTACCGTAGCCGCTACGCAGATACGATTGCAAGAATATTAGGAGGTTCAAAATGAAAATGAATAAACTTTTCATCGCAGGCGCAGTTGGCTTGGCAGCTGTTTTAATTGGCCTGAAAGCCAAGGCCGTGGGGAATGGGAACGGTGGAAATGGTGGGAACGGCGAAATCCATGCGACCATCAGTTTTGACAGGGAAGCGGAATGCCTTACAAGCCAGGGCGATAGTTGCCTTGAGTATTCCGATGATGAACGCATCGGCACGATCACCATACAAAATACGGGCGCTCCCGCGCGTCTTACTACTCGCCTTGCCGGATGGATTTATCTCGATGATGGCCCGCACAGTGAGCTCATGCATAAAGAATGGACAACCGACTTTGTAATTGGCTCACCTAGTTCAGTCAGCTACTCGTTCAATTACATGGTACCTATCTCTGGCATGAACCTGGACAGCCGTTTCTTTATCACAGTTGAAGACGAGGCAGGTAATTTTGTAGCTTCGGAAGCTTTTATCAAATCATTGTAGGTGGGGTAATGACAAGCTTTAAATTTGGGTCAAAAGGACACAGGGACTTTATAAAGTCGAGCCGGCAGCAGAAGATTGACCGGGCGAACCTCTATTGCCCCGAGAAGTGCCTTGACGAAATAATCGACTTCTTGAAAAAAGCTGTCAAGGGAGAGCCGATAGCTGAGAAGATAGCCGTGGAGGCTATAGTTCGGTGCGACAGCAGGGAAGGCATGATCACCAACCGGCGGTTCTACCAGGATTACCTGGAGGCGATAACTGGAAAACCACAGGGTAACCCCGGACATAATATCGAAACTCTCAGATTTGGGGATATTCAATGTACCTTGCAAGAGCTAAATATTGCCCTAAAAAAAGATGACGCCGGCCAAGAATTGACCCTGAGAGAAGAAGCTATCATCAAAGCCAGGTTAATTTGGAAATCGGAAAAACACCGCGCTTTTATGGAAGAAATATTTAGTAAGCCATCGGCTCCTGACGTGCCTGATGTAATTGACGGAGGGAAGCATGGGAGGCGGTAGCATGAACTACCTGCAATGTCCGTGGAGGAGTCCTGAAACCTGCCGCATATGTAAGATGGAAGCGAAGAAGGTGAAGGATTTGGATGAGGACAGAATAGTAGCATGGTATAAGAAGTCAAAAGACCTGTTCGGAGGTCTGAAATCCGTGATATGGATAGAGTAAAGTATAACGACTGCATGAAACCTTTTATCTCCGGGCACCACGAAGACCGGAAGATGTCTTTCTGCGTTGGCGCCAAGGTTTGCTCTGGCAAAGCCGGCTCGGAAAAGGACGCTGAAAAGCTTTGTCTGGAAGCGCCGCCAGCGCCCCGGAAAACAGGTAAGCGGGGAATCGACCCCAGGGCAGTCGCTGCTTGCGTGATTGAAAATCTCGAGACTGATCAATTAACAGTTGAGAGCCTGGCCAAGCTGCTCGCCGGATGTATCGGGAAGAAGCTCCCCTCTCCGAACGCAGAGAAAAGGAAGTTCATCAAGAACTGCGTAATGGAGAACACTGTCAAGGGGAACTTCGTAGAGTCGGTTCGCCTGGGAGCCGCTTGCGAAAAGCAGTGGAGGATTGAGAATGACTAGGAGTAATGTCTTTACCAGCTCTTATTAAAGATATATGGGAAAGGCTTTTCACAGAGCCCACCCGGGTGGAAGGCATGGGAATATAGAGTGAGGAGATAATGCAAATTAAGGTAGACGATTGCCTGCAGATAATAATGGCAGACGGTAATTTCCGCTATGGATACGTTGAAAAGGTCATGGAGCGGGGAAATAAACTGGTAATTTCCCTTTACGAGGAAGGTGATTCAAAGCTGCGATTTGACAGCCTGTCTTCCGGGTGGGAATTATCATTCAAGGCGAGTGGCCACCCGACGGATCTGGTTCTCACAGACATCGAGAAGAAGCTTGTGCCTCTGGTAGCAAAGGGGCTTAACAGCTTTAAGATAGCTATGGCCCTGGGAGTAACAGCGCCGACCATACGGTCCCAGATCCGGATGATGAGGATAAAACTGCACCTCCAGAATCAGACTCAGCTGATAGCCCTTTGTCAGGGACTTGAAGATAGATTAAACGGAGGTGCCTAACTAATGAGCGAACAGGAACATTTGGCAACTGTCACAATCGAGGGGAAGTCAGATATCGTCTTTACCCGGCGGGGCAAGGATACCGAAATTACCCGGGATGGGAAGACAGTGACCCTGAAGAAGTCTTCCGGGATGCAGACCCTGGGGATACTGATCTTGCTGGAAGACCTTGGTAAAATAGTGACGGAGGACGAAGAATGAGCATCGAATCATGCATGAAAATTGACGATAAAAAAGAAGCCCTGGAGTGCGTGAAAACGGCGGTGGCAAACTCGAACGGCCCGTGCCGCCCGAAACTGGTACTGCTGATTTCAAGCAATTGTGAATACTGCCGGGAGCAGGAAGTAATCCACAAAGAAGACATCTCCGCCGGCGTTATCCAGAAATTGAACATCGATACCGAGGAAGGAATTAAGATAGTCGAGAAGAATAACCTTGAGTATGTGCCGGCCTTAATCCTTCTGGACTGTAACGATAATGTAATCATGTCATGATAGGCAAGATTTTAATGATCGCAGCTGCCAGTTTGCTTCCGATATGGAGGGCGGCTCCGGACAGGACAAGCATGAACGTGTGGGAATACTGGAAATACACGGGAACAGAAGAATACCAGGACACCCATATTGAATACGAGGTCGCTTTAATGAAAGCAAGAAAAGCGTGGGCAGAAAGTGAACAGTAAGACTATCGGTATTGTGGGATTAACAGTAGCTAGCCTGACGGTGCCTATCTTCAGGAGCGGCGGCCGGGATCACCTTAATTTCTGGGAGTGGGTCTTGAATCACACCAACTGGGGCCCCCCGATCGAGTATGTCCCGGAAGAGGATTATCAGCAGGCGTTCGCGATAAACAGACGGGGTGATTAAACACTTTGGTTTACTAGCTAAAGCTAGCAGATATATACTGAAGCTAAATTAGACAAGGAGGAAAACTGAAATGGGTAAAGGAAGGTTTCTCGCTCACGCCATGAAGAGCAAAATTACCCCGTTCGGGCGCTGGGCGCCTAAGGCGAATGCAAGGGCTCGCTGTATGGGCAGAGAGCTTAGCGGCGGACACGGTGGAATTCAGTCCTTTATGGATGCTTCCGGCAAATGTAAGGTGAAGGGCTAAGCTCGCCTGCCATAACTGGAACAAATGCGTTGACCCTGAAAAACCCCGGCTTATCACCGGGGCTTTTCTTATTTATAAGCCACTTTTCAAGCTTGCACTTCGACTCCATATCCTGCTGCAGCCCATGCATTTGCCCAAATAAGCCTTATGCTTATAATTCCAGAAAATCATTGAACCACACTCGGGGCAGAAATCCTTGGTCCGGGGGTCGATCTGAGGGATTTGAACATGCTCATCTTCCGCTGCCGGTTTGACTTTAGCTATTTTTCCTATCGAATTGATTAATAATCTGGCAGCTCCAGCGACCTCTTCCATGTTTTGATTAGCATCTCTCGCCAGTTTATCAGCTGCCTCGGTAAATGCTACCAGGTACTCTGCCGGCGCGCTGAGCCTCTTAATCTCGTGAGCAGCGCAATAGATGATTTTACAACTAATGTCTAAGATGGGACAGGAACTAGATAAGAGAGGCTCCAGAGTTACCACGCATCCACAATTCATTTTATATTCCACTTTATATTCCTCCTTCGAAAAATCCTGTAAAGGCTAATATAGTAAAGGCTATACCGCCCGCTATACCCACCATGACCATCAGGATTACAATGCCTAATAAAACTTTGTCTATGCCTTTCATCTCTTCCCTCCCAGGACCATGGCGCCGCGATCAAATGAAGGATTATATTCCTCCTTGGCCCACGCCCATAGAAACAAGGCGTCGGCCTGGTTATCATCCACAATATCGACCTCCGGCCATTTCGCCCTGGCAGCTGCCAGCATCGCCTCCTTGTTTGAATTGCCCTTCCCGGTGGCAAACTTCTTGATAGTGCCCACCGGCACGCCCTGGTAGGGCGTGTTTTGCAGCTCGCAAAGCTCGGTTATTATCGCTACTATCCCACCATAGACCTGAGCGGCGTCAACACCTTTGTGTCCCCGGACTTCTTCGTAGACAACAAGATCAAACCCGGTGATAGTTGCCATCTGAAGAAAATGCCGGAGCTTGACAAAGCGCATGCCGCCGCCCTCATGGCGCTTAACAGATAAGTCCCAAACTCCGGACTCGAACGGACTCGAAGCATAGCCACAGTGGGTCCCGGGATCAATCGCTAATATTTTCATTTATTTACCCTCCTAAGCTTAAAAGGTATGAACCAGTTTTCAAAGTCCTGTGCCATTTTCAAAGCATCGCCTGAGTTGTAAATCAGCCTTAATTCTTCGCATATCCTCTCCCCCTCCTCTTTAGCCCCCAGTAGTTTACCAGCCTCTAAGCCTCTCTCTTTGGCTTGCTCTATCTCAGTTTCATGTGCCTTAAAAACTTTAGTGAGAGTTTCCTCTGCCACATTAGTAGCCCAATCAACTCCCCTATAGTACCCTTTTTGGTCAGCCTCAGAGCCTTTCATAATTCTCCCTCGCCAGCCTTTAGGCAAACCTTTGGGGCTTCCCCATTCATGTAATTCTGTTCTATCCCTGACTTTGGCGAGTTGGGCTTCTAATTCACGGCATTGGTCAGTTAGGTTGGCGACTAAAATACTTCCCACTCTCAAGTCTTCTTTAAGTTCTTCTATTATTTCCTGATTCTCTGTCCAGTGTTCCAGAAACTTACAAGGTATATTTTCCATCTATCCCTCCTTCTTAAATATCCTTAACTACTGTGGCTCAATCCAATCAGCTACCCACTTCCCACTTGGTGCTGCCGAGGTACCGAAATATCTCTTTTGTCTGTGGCTCAATGAAGTAATATTGACGGTCTATGATTGTCTTACCGACCGCGTGCTTGTTGTCCTCATCAATCTCGGTATCGATGATAAAGCCATGCTCCAGCGCATCAAACATCAAGTTAATAGCAGCGGGCACGCAGAGCGCACCATTGAGGTCGATGTCGAAACCACGGAGCCCCGGTTCGTATCCCTCGAGATAGTCCTTGAGCTCTCTCACATCCTTGAACCACCGGGCTCTGCCGGCGGTTTTATCAATGGCCGTATTAAGCGCTTCTCTTAAAACAGCAGCTTTCTCTTTTCCCACTTCCAGCTGAAACAAATAAATCAAATTCTGTGATCTTTCGTTAAAGTAGTTCTGCCGCATGTCAGTGAACTTCTCTTTTTCTGTAGCATACAGTTCCCGGAGCGCCTTTATTGTCATGTCGTCCTGCTGGCGTTTTTGCATGGCCAGGCCGACCTCGGTTTGCAAATCAATCAACTCCCTCTCATTCTGGGCCACTAGCACTTGGATATCTCGCTCCCTGGTGACTTCTGCCTCGACCAAGAGCCGCTGGTATTCCTCGGAGTCCTGCCGGTACAAATGAGTAGTGCCTGCCAGCAGCCCGCCAAGAATCAGGATAACCGAACAGCAGAACACTACCATCCATTTCATATTCATTTATTCTTTTTAGCCTCCTTTTTTATCCGATTCGCCTTTTCCATTGCCAGTCGATATAATATTCGACTGGCTTTTGCCTCTATTTGCCAAATACGCTCTGACGATACCCCGAAACCGCCGGCAGCGCGCGGTATCTCCGCTGCTATCGTTGCCAAGGTTTGGCCTTGGAGACGGCGTTCTATGACGAAGCGTTGCCGCTCCTTAAGCTGGGGAATGTGCTCCCGGAACTGGGGATATTCCTGCTTTAGGTTTTCAATACGCTTCGATGTGCCTATACCTTCCATTTCAACTATGGCTCCTTTTATTCAGAAAACGTTCTATGTCCCGCCGATGGTATCTTCTGTCACCCCGGGTGGAGACGATAGGATTGCACCCGGCCCTGATCAGACCACCGGCGGAGAGTGTTTGGATGTACCCCGATCCAGCTTTGCTGCCTCTCTTATTCCAATCATGTCTTACCACAGCCTCCCATCTTTGAGCTTCCGGGTTACTACAGTACCGGTCTTCTTCTCGTAGCGGTATATGGCATCATATACACATCGTCGACTAATACCCAAAGTGCGAGCGGCTTGCGTTCCTCCCTCTTTCTTGAAAACCTCTACTATGTGCCGTTGTCTTCTTGTGGGGCCGCCGTCAGTGACCCCAAGACTTACTGCAAGCAATTCTTTCCATCGCTCGATGGCATCCAGTAGAGCAAGTAGCACTCTCCACTCAGGGTGGATAATATGGCCCGTTTTATACAAACTGCTTTGAATGTCGCCCTTGTTATCTATGTAATGCTGGATAAAAGCTATTACCTCGGGCTCAGGACTTTTTCCGGACATGACTTTCAACCTCCTCTACTGTGTATCTCATTCCACAGTGACATCTGTAGTAAGGAACCTCTTGTCCTCGATGAATGTTCACCTCCCTTTTAGGTTTATGCTTGCAATACGTGCATCTTCCGGCTTTAATCATATTGCCTCTATAAACGCTTGATAGAATAGTTTACCCGTGCCTTTGACGTTTATAGTAACTGGACAGGGCATGTAAAGACAATTTAACTCAGTTCCACTGTATGCTAACTGCGTTATGTCCATTAATCTTTGCCTCGACGGTAAACCGGATAACCGATCTATCATCTGTTCCGATATCTTTTTCTTTCTGTGAAACTCCTGAAGAACGTAGATAACACAAGAGCCATCTTTGACTTGAACATATAGCTTTGTTATACATTGATTACGTTTGCCGAGTTTAACTTTAACCTCGCCCTTGTCAAGGTCGAGACACCCTTGCCAGACGATTTCGGCTCCAATTTTCATTTTCCTGGTTCCTCAAAGTAAACTTGATAGCGTAATTTACCGGTACCTTCGGCGCAAAGAATAACTGGACAAGGTAAAGGCACCGCTCCCATTTCAAATACATGGTCTGTCTCCGACAATACTAGTGACCGAACTAGATCACCGCTGAGCGGACCACCAGATAACCGATCTATCATCTGTTCTGATATCTTTTTCCTTCTCCTTGCCAAGGAAAGTTTAATAGAACAGGCCCCGTCCTCGACTATAACGTATAGCTTTACCATAAATTGATACCGTTTACCGAGCTTAATTTTAACTTGGCCCTCCTTGCCAAAGCCAAGATTAAGGTGCCCTGTGGTGCTGAAGTGCTTTATAAACATGGGCTATCTCCCTGTTTCCAGCTTTCATTTTCCCTTTTCTAATAACATCAACTCATTCTCCCAATAGCGTATCTTGCTCGGGCAGACCCGGCAGCCGATATCATCCTCTATATTCTTCAGGCACTTCCTGGTCTTCACTCCCTTTTCAATATAGAGGCAAACATCGTAGCCCAGGACTTCCAGCTGAGTGCAAAGAACCGAAAGCTTCTCATTGGCCAGGTGCCACTTGGCCATTGATTCGTTCCATACCTCGTCGGAGAGTTCCATCAGTTTCAACTTCTGGAAAGCCTCGTTCAGCTTGGCATTGCCCTGAATGCATCTGTATCGCAATTCTTCCCGTTCTTGGTTTACCGATAGCTTGGTCATCGTTTGCCTCCCCCTCGGTGATATTTCTTTTCTTTAGCTCCATATTCCGTGATCGCGGCACCTACCAGAGGGACGGTACCTGCCGGCTGACGCAGCGCTTTGCATTTAGTGTTACTGCAAAAACAAAGATCAACGGATGAATTCCATGGAGTCCGGGTCAGAACCATGCCGCACAATCTGCAAAGCTTCTTCGTGTGCAGTTCCTCTTCGGGCTTTTCTCTTTTCCGGTAAGTCATTTTTGGTCTTGACTCGTAAAGTTTAGCCATTTGCACCTCCTTATTTTCTCTTAAACTCTTCCCACGTTGTAGTTCTCCAGACTTTGGGAACGCCGGCCCAGGCGAACACCCTGTCCAGCTGACCCTTGTCCCAACCCGGGGGCGTGTAATTTTTATCGACCGAATCCAAGGGCTTATACCTCATCGGATACGGAGAACAACCAATGTCAATCAAGTAAGTAAGCTTTTCAATGCCTTCCTCGAGTGTCTGTCCCTTAAAGCCCAGGAGGCAGAAGACTATGATCCGCCGGTAGTTCACACCCTTATCGTGCAAGAAATCAGCGCAGGCTTTAATTACCTCCCGCTGGTCGGGCGAGTCGTAAGCAAACCGCCAGGCTTCGATATCAAGCTCGTTATAGAGCTGCCAGTATTTTTCGGGGTTCTGAATAAATATCCGGTCGTCAAAGCCAGAGTTCAAATCTAAATCTCTTACCCCTTTGAGCTTATCAACAACCATCGTCTGATGCTTCCAGCTGGTTGCGAGAAGGTTATTATCGCAAATAAAAGGGTTTTTACCCGAAGGTATCGGAAAGTCATCGTATTCGATAATGCGGCGGCCCTCCAGCTTCTGCACCAGGCAGAAACCGCAATTACGCGGGCAGCCCCGGCTGGTAAAGACAGCCTGGTAATCATCACCAGATATATGTTCGAATCTTTCGTCTAACCCGATATGTGGTGCTATGCCCGTCTTCCGCAAGATGTATTCCGGCATAGCAGTGGCTGCCGGACCTCCTATTTCTACCTCGACCCCGCTTGAGATAAGATTGAGAGCGTCCTGGACAAGCACTGGCAGGTCAAAAGTGAAGATTGCACTGAGATATGCCTTATCGCACTGGCAAGCCCACATGTCAGCTCCGCCTTTTCTCGGAGCAAAGGCTTTAAAGAACTGAACCTCGTGGCCCCGCCGCGTAAAGAGGTTTACCATCTTGTGAGTCGCATAGTTATATTGCTGACCCGAGCTGTTGATTACTGCTATTTTCAATTCAATCCCACCCTAGTAGCTTTATCAATAGAGCCAGAAAGAAGGATACGAGCAATATTGATAAAGCAACCTTATCCAATTTTTTAAGCGACGACCACAGGCGAAACGGAGTCCATACTTCGCTCCGCAAAGGCGCTTCTTGTCTCGGCGGCGACCAAATTACCTCGTGAACATGAGGAGCCTCCTTCAGTGGTCGCCCGCTGCAATAGCTCTGGTGAAAGTCAAAGTTTTCCTGATTGTTATCCTCAAACCCGCATGGACATTTCATTTCGTTGTCTCCGTATACCATGTAATTATTCTTTCTTCGTCCAACCCCACAGCCTTCTCATCCTGCTTGCAGATCTTGCAGGTGTCTGGGTGCTTCCACTTACATTCGGTGCAGTTTTTAGTCATGTTTGTTTCTCCCTGGCTGCGCAGCCCTCTCGTAATCTATGC